>Ga0075118_10000111_pt1 | contig 78562 bp, 75 predicted proteins | sample AntAceMetag02UKE_FD_69794 | JGI IMG/M metagenome (GOLD analysis project Ga0075118, IMG submission 69794) | Saline lake microbial communities from Ace Lake, Antarctica - Antarctic Ace Lake Metagenome 02UKE | ecosystem: Environmental > Aquatic > Non-marine Saline and Alkaline > Saline | place...
AACCTTCTGGTCCGCTTGCGCGACTACCGTGATGACGTCCTGAGGTTCCTTACGGACTTCACAGTTCCCTTCACCAACAATCAGGCCGAACGGGACCTGCGCATGATGAAATTGCGCATGAAAATCTCGGGAACCTTCCGCACCCTCGAGGGTGCGCAGGTCTTCGCTGATATTAGGTCCGTCATTTCGACGGTCAGAAAACACGGGCACAATATCATCGAAACACTCGCCTTATCACCACAACAGATCATCGCTCGGCTCTAAAGTCGCGAGTGATACCCAAAACCCGATATCCGCTGGGGTGCTTGGGAGTTACATCCAAAGTATAAATTCTATCACCACAAACTTTATTCCAAAAGCGCATTAAGTCCCAGTAAAGTCGATAATAAGCGACAATATTCTCTAAATTATAGCAATAACCTAGATCTTTGGTGGCAAAATACTGTTGATAATTAGACCAACAGGTTGCGGCTGCATCTCTTTTAATATGAATGATTTTGGCTTCAGGAAAAGCCGCACAGATCAATGGAACAAATCTAAAATTTTGTGGCATTTTGTCTGTGACCATGGGCCTGCATTCTGATCTTTTAGATAATGCACTCAGATACTTTTGTCGAAATCGCTCCAACACGTCATGGTTTGTGGTAATTGAGCCATTTGCAAGTAAGCCACCATAAAGAGATACTTCCCTTAACTCACCAGCTGCTGTGACTTCTGAATGTGATGATATTATTTGTTCTACGAGGGTTGTGCCTGATCTTGGCATCCCCAGGATGAATATTGGCGCAGGATCTTGATGACTAGTGACAGGTTTCAAGGTATGTTTGAGGATGGATGGCTGAGACTTCTTAAGGTCCGAAAAAAGAATTTTATCTTGTTGAATATTGTACCCTAATATTTTTGTACGCTGGGCGTTTCCCTCAGTTAAGTGCTGGAAAGAATTTTTAATATCGTTCGTATCTTCATAGGCTTTTGCCAAAGCAAAGTTAAGTTTACACTGTGCATGGTCAGGTAATGTCGTGTCTTTGTAAAGCTTTTGCATCTTAATAAGATGAGGATGATCAAGTGAATATGAAGTAATTGTGCTCAAAGAGCGATGCACGTCAAAATAGTCAGGCTTAATCTCGAGAGCCTGCTCGTAACATACTGCTGCAGCTTTTAGGTCACCTTGCCCTTGATAAATGGCGCCCAATCCTTTTTTAGCAACAGCATATTCAGGCTTAACCTTCAGCGCTTTCTTATAGCAGTCTATAGCTTTATCTAAATCACCTTTATTGCTGAGGGCATTACCCATATTGTTGTAAGCCTCAGGATAATTGGGATTAATCTTGATAGCATGCTCATAGCACTCTATCGCGGTATCAAGTTCGCCAATTATCTTCATTGAGATCCCTAAATTATTATGTGCAGCAGCATAAGTTGGATCCAATTTTAAAGCTTGTTTGAAGGCGCCTATGGAAGTTGCTAGCTCACCCTTTTCCCGAAATGCAATTCCAATATTATTATGAGCCTGGGCAAAGTTAGGCTTAATCTTGAGCGCGCGATTATAGCAGTCTATTCCAGCATCGTATTGGTTAAGTGCCACATAAATGACCCCACAAAAATTAAATAATACCACTGAATGCGGAAATTTGTTTAGCAATTCACCGGCCTGGCCTAGAGCTTTTTGTAGCTGTCCCTGTGCATATAGATTGAACAAAATTTTCTGTTGATCCTGAGGTGGATCCATAAACTGCTGATTTTTTTTGTCTGAGAGAGCCTTTAGCCCTCTCTTCGCCACCTTGTTCGCTGGAAACTTCGCAAGAATACTTTGATAAATATGCCTGGCTTCTGAGGGGGAGCCTTCTTTTATTTTTTTCATCGCTAGATTTAAGGCTTGATCAAGTTTTAAATCCATAAATTAACTCCCTATCATCACCTTTAAGTTGAATTAGCACAGCTATTTATTCGATGAAATGTTATTGTTAGACAATGCGCGCTTGTTTCCTAATACGCTGCAGGAGCGTGTGGATATCATAGTCGACAGCCTCGACTTTGATCTTATCTGAATTTGGACTATAGGGTATGAAGTGAGTTGCGTTTAAAGGTTGAGGGCTTTTTGCACTAAGTCATCCTTGCTTACCAGTCCGCCCAAATCGATTCCGCGTGCGATCAACGCGTCGCGAAGATCCTCTTCTGACAGCGCTTCAATGCTTTTGGCCGTCATGTTCATAAAATTGATTTTAGGTCTGAAAGGTGGATTGGTCTCACCGAAACTCTCGCGGTTTTTGAACTTGAAGTCACTGGCATATTTAGCAAAAAAATGTGCCAAAAAGGTATTGATACTGAGGCGTACACGCGGATCGTCGGTCATCAAATGCTGTGAAGACTCGAGCGCTTGGACCATCAATTTGACCCAACGTCTTGCGCCTTTTTCATCCAACAACATATGTGCGTTATGGGTGTGATGAAAGTTCAGGCGATATTCGGCTCCGTGGTAGTATGGCCCGCCGCCCATCACGTCGAGCCACATGCTGGCTTGGGTGCCAATGTGATGATTGACGTCACCCACCCGGGCAAAAGGTGTCCGAAACCATTTTTCATCGGCAAACACGCGACTATAAAAATCGCTTACGATACCCACAATTGAATCTTGCCCCAACACAGAATAAAGTTGCCAAAACTGAATTGGTTTTTTCATATTATTGGAGGCTTTGAGCGACAGAATTTCTGGCATGCGATGTGCGTCTTTGGGCAGAAGCTTAGACGCTACGGCCTTGGTGATATATTTCTGCCTGGTGGTTTCAGTCAGATAGCCGCGCTCGGTTTGGTAGATGGGGTAATTCTGTTTACTCAAGGTTCTATGCTCTCAACTCAGGCCGCAATCATATGTCCAATTACCCCTACAACCAGGGGGCAGGCCACCGCAATAGGGCAGAGCGCGCCACAATTTGATTATCCGGTTTGACCTCACCGCTGGTTGCAATACCATAGGCTGATCGGGCGGCGATCACGTCACCCTGCATAGGGATTAAATTATGATATTCGAAAAATCTGCGGTTGCTGTTGTTTCTGGTGGAGCCTCGGGTCTTGGCGCGGCAACGGCGCGAAAACTAACTTCCATGGGCGCATGTGTTGCGATTTTTGATCTCAACGTAGCGGCTGGTGAGGCATTGGCCCAAGAGCTGGGCGGTGTTTTCCACTGTGTTGATGTGGCGGATCCGTCCAGTGTGGCTGCTGGGTTTGAGGCCGTCGTGGCTGCGATTGGTGCGCCACGCATCATGATTAATTGTGCTGGCATCGCACCCGCGATGAAAACTGTGTCCCGCGGCGCGCCTCATGACGCGGCAACATTCGAAAAAACAATTCGGATCAACTTAATAGGAAGCTTTAACTGTTCGTCGCAAGCCGCCTGCTTGATGGCGGCCAGTGATCCCTGCGGCCCAGATGGCGCGCGTGGCGTGATCATTAACACAGCATCCGTTGCGGCCTATGATGGGCAAATTGGGCAGGTGGCTTATTCCGCCTCGAAGGGTGGGATTGTAGGGATGACCTTGCCGATGGCGCGGGATTTGGCTGACAAAGGTATTCGTGTTTGCGCCGTTGCACCCGGTATTTTCGCAACACCCATGGTGCAGGGTATGCCGCAAGAGGTGCAGGACGCTTTGGGCGCACAAGTGCCCTTCCCACGCCGTTTGGGGGCCGCGTCTGAATATGCAGATTTGGTTGGGCATATTGTGGACAATCAAATGCTCAATGGTGAGGTCATCCGCTTAGATGGGGCCATCCGTATGGCGCCGCGGTGATATCTGGCAATGCAGGTTAAACCCGCCATTCCCACTGACACGCAAGCGCCGGTCGCAATACTTGGGTGCGGCCTGATTGGCATCAGCTGGAGCGCTTTGTTTTTGCATCATGGCATTGATGTGCACGCCTGGGATCCAAACCCTGATGCTCGTAACCGGCTTGCAGAGCGGATAAAACCCTCAATGGCTCAATTGCTACAGATGGGCCCACCTGCAAGGGCTTTGGGGCACTTGAGCGTTTTTTCAGAGATGTCAAAGGCTTTGGAGGGCGTGTCTTTTGTGCAAGAGAATGCACCTGAAGTGGTGGCGGTTAAGCATGAAATTTACCAAATTTTTGAAAGGTATGCAACGTCGGACGCCCTGGTTGCGTCAAGTGCGTCGGGGCTATCTTGGTCGGCGCTAAGTGCAGGAATGCAGGCGCCCGAACGCTTGCTGACGGCTCACCCTTTTAATCCGCCGCACCTTGTGCCCTTGGTTGAGATGTTTTGCCCCTCGACTGCAGCCCTTGATCGGGCTGATGCAATGTACCGCCGAATTGGACGGGTGCCGGTCCGGATGAAGCGCGAAGCGACTGGGCATATTGCCAATCGCTTAGCTTCGGCTTTGTGGCGCGAAGCGGTCAATATTGTGGCTGAAGGCATTGCCGATGTGGAGGCTGTTGATCTTGCATTGGTCAACGGCCCCGGCCTTCGTTGGGCTGTGACCGGCGCGCATATGACCTATCATCTCGGTGGCGGTGATGGCGGCATGGCCCATTATCTCGAACATTTGGGCCCTAGCCAAGAAAGCCGTTGGGCTGATCTCGGTAGCCCAACCCTGACCCCTGAGGTGTGTGCGGCTTTGATTGCTGGCGTTGAGGTCGCGGCCAAGGGCAAGAGCTTACAGGAGCTGGAACAGATCCGCGATGCAGGCTTGATGCGCTTGCTGGCTGCGCGGTACGACACGGCTTAATGATGCTCGCAACCTATTGCGAAGCTAGTATTTTAGACCTATCGATACCGGCCAAAAATATATCCAGCGCTACTCGCCCTTGAAATCTGGAGCCCGTTTTTCGTTAAAGGCGGACACTCCCTCGCGCCGGTCTTGTGTCGGGATGGTGCGATTGTAGGATTCAATTTCGAATGCCAGCCCGTCTGCCAAGCCCATGCTTGGCCCTTTTGAAATGGCCTGCTTTGCTTGGCGCACTGCTACAGGGGCATTGGCGGCGATGGCTTGAGCCGTTTTGAGCGCAGCAGGGAGCAGTTCCTCGGCCGAATAGACGGCATTGGCCAACCCCCACTCAAGGGCCTGCTGTGCATTGAAGACTTGACCCGTGAGGATCAGCTCCTTAGCGCGGCGTTCACCTATTGCACGGGGCAACGTTTGGGTGCCGCCTGCGCCGGGGATGATGCCGATTTTTACTTCAGTCTGCGCAAATTTCGCACCTTCCGCCACATAGGCAAAGTCAACCGCCGCCGCCAATTCACAACCGCCGCCATAGGCCGCGCCATTGATGGCCCCAATAATCGGAATTGGGCAGTTGATGACAGCGCGGGCCATACGCTCATAGATTAAATGCTGCTTGCCCCAGGCGGCATTGCTCATGCCGTTGCGTTCTTTGAGATCCCCTCCGGCACAAAAAGCGCGGGTGCCAGAGCCGGTGAGGATGATCGCGCGGGTGTCGCCCGCATCCAAGGAAACCGCTTCAAAGGCAGATACCAATTCCAAAGCCATTTGCGTGTTGAAGGCATTTGCAGCTTCGGGCCGGTTCAATGTGATTTGCAACACATGTGGAACTGGTTGGCTCAGCAGCAGCGTTTCATAGGATGTCATACCATGCCTCATTTGCTGTTGGAGTGGTGGGCCAAGGCATCGATTGTAGCTTCAAAATCATATTGAGGTTTCCAGCCCCAATCTTGCCGCGCGGCGCTGTCGTCAAACACGTCTGGCCACCGCCGGATTAAATCATCCGTTGGGCTATCTTTTGTAAAGGTACAGGTGAAATCAGGATAGCGGCTTTGGATCGCTGTCACGAGATCTTGGGCGGTAAACATATAGCTGTGCAGATTGTAGATATGTTGGTTTAAGGTGCTGCGCTCGGCTGTGCAAATCTCAACCACGCTGCGGGTCACGTCATTGAGATAGAGCGTCGACATTCCAGTATGTTCGGCCACTGGAAAAACAAAACTTTCGCCATTGGCGGCTGCCGCAATGGCATGGCTGGGGTAGGCAGTCATTGCGCCGGCGGGTGCGAAGGGTGATAAAACCATGGGAAAACGTAAGCAGCGGAAATCAAAACCTTGCTTCAATTTTAAATACACGCCCATCCGCTCCACGGCGACCTTTGTAGCCCCATAGATATTTTCGGGCCATTGCGGCGTATCCAACCCCACAGGGCTGGACAGATCTGGACCGTAAGTCGCGGCGGTGCTGGCAAAGAAGAATGGTCCAGTCTGATGTTCAATACACATATGCATAAAGCGGATTGAGCTGGAGGCGTTTACCTCCCAGGCTAGGCCTGGGTTGGCCTCAGAGCTTCCAGACAACATCGAGGCTAAATGAATAACCACATCAGGCTTATGGGTTTTGATGGATTGTTCTAGCAGTTCGTGGTTGCGCATATCGCCCAAAACCACCTCATGGCGAGGATCCGAATGCGCGCCTTCGCTTCCCGGAAGATCGAAGCTGACCACTTTGGTGCCTGCACCTTCAAGGTGGAGCGCCACCAGACGGCCAAGATTACCATTTCCGCCTGTCACAAAGGCCGTTTTAAACATGGGAAACCTCCAAATTCGTCATGGAGCAGTATGCCGGAAAGGTGGCGCAATAGGCAAGTTTGAAAGGCATTTTCTTTTTAGTTCTTGAGAGGGGTGCCCTGTACGAGGGTCTAATCGCAACCTATAAGTCTGTTATAATTGCTAACTTACTGATAAATTTTTTGTGATCACATTTTTTATCGCAGGTTTTTGTGATCACAAATATTAAATGAGTTTCTCATGGACTTTTTTAGGCAATTGGATCGTCGGATCTATGGTGCCGCAGTGATGGGCTTTACCATAGATCTGGACTGAGGCCGCCTTATCTAAGTACTTTTGCGAGGATCTCGCTAATTTAAGTTCCGGAAACCTGACGTGCGACTTTATAGTCAGTGGAACCTACGCAAAGTCGGTGTAGCGCCTGAAACCCGCTTTCTCAAACGTGTAGTAGTAACTACAGCGTGTTGGAAAGTAAAAAATGGCCACAGTCGCTCATACGTGAACTGAACTTGACATTTCAGTGACTGAGGCCTCGTCTAAATCACTAAAATTATCTAAGTTACAAACCAACAATCAAAGATATTCAGAACGATGTCACAAAAAACGGCATCATTGATATGACTTTGTGTCTCGTGCCATTCCACGCTATCTGATAGTTTCGAACGCAAGGCTGCGGCGAAAATTTTGGGGCCCTCCGGATTATGCAAAGGTGCGCCAAAGCGATCCCATTCATGGCACCCCCCCATTGGCATAACAAAAGCTGTTTTGCCAATGGCCATATTCATTTTTTCTGCATGGGAGTGGGCGACCCTAATGCGGTCTTCGTTTGTCAACGCGATCGAGCTAAGCAAACGATTGTGCGCATGGCTATTATATCCCTCCCAACGGTCTGAGAGCGGAGCCCAACCTGGCACATCAACCAAGTCATGACAACCTGGAGCTATGATTTGCGGGATCCCGTTTAGTCCTGCATTGGTCAGTCGATCGGCACCAGCTGACAGGCTTGACCCAAATAAGTGGTTTCCTACTTCTTGGGTTGCTAAGTCCAACACACAGCTAAATCGCCCTTGGCCGGCGAGGTCTTCAAATGCGCGGCCACCCATACCAGTTGGATGGAAAACCGCGACATCATACCCGCGTTGTTCAAGGGCTGGCTTGAGCGCAACCATGAACGTCATAACGGTTTTGCCAAAAGAAGTCATACCGATTAAGGGCCTGGAGGTATCAACGCCTTTAGTGGCTTTAGCCGCGCCGAGGACTGCGCCAGCAGCTTGGCTAAGCGAAGCCTTGCAGATGGAATTAAGTCCGAATAGCCCACCCGCCCACAAAATCATTTGCACATCTGCTGCAATACGATCTGGCGGCAAGAGCGGGGAAAAAGCGACAGTAGATACAATATATTTTGGTACGCCAATCGGCAACGATAGGCATACATCCAGCGCCAAATCTGTGCCCATCGTACCACCCAAAATAATTACACCGTCGATCAAGCCATCGCCATAAGCCTTTGCAGTTAGGCGGCTGGCCCCAAGGGCCATAACCTGCATGGCTTCGTTTTCATCATCCAGGGCAATTATAGATTCAATGCCGCTTTCACCGGCGTTAGCAACATCATGTTTTGAAATATCAGTTGGTTTTTTTGGATCTTTCAGAACGCTTACATCCATCGTTAACGTGTTGCCGCCCTGGTCGAGGATGACGCCTTGAATAAAGCGCAGCTCGTCGTTCTTGGTGTCAAAGGTACCCACTATCAAAATTGTTTTATTCATTTTAGCGCCTCTCTCATGCTGGACAGGTATTCAAGAAAGCAGATCGAACGTCTTAGCCCATTTTGACTTTGCCATACCAAGTGGTGTTGGTATGGCACTGACTGTATTATTTTTGTCTATAGAAAACGATTTGGCGATACATTATTTATCTTCCAACCGCCGTGAATGCCGCGTCCAAAGCGGCGATCACGGCGTTCACTTCGGCTTCAGAAATAATTAAAGGTGGCGATAAAATGATGTTTGGGCCGGAGACACGGATCATCACGCCATTTTCGTAAGCTTGTTGATAAATTGTGTCTAAAGTTGCCTTTAAAGGCTTTGCCTTGGTCTTGCGATCCGAGGTTAATTCAACTGCAGACATCAAGCCATATCCGCCACGGACATCGCCGACTATTTCATGTTTCGCAATGAGGTTTTTTAGGCCTGTAAATAGTTGTGCTCCACGTGCTGCTGCATTTTCTGTTACATTTAAGCGCTTGGTTTCTGCGATACAGGCTAGAGCTGCTGCTGCGCCCACAGGGTGGCCGGAATAAGTATATCCAGAGCCAATAGCCCCAGCACCAGTTGTGTCCTTTTCGAAAACCTCAGCAACCTTGCAGTTCAGCATTAATGCGCCAAACGGGAAGTAGCCATTCGTAATGGCCTTGGCAGTACACATCATATCAGGCATGACGCCCCATAACCTGGATCCTGACCACGCGCCGGTGCGTCCATAAGCTGTGATGACCTCATCTGCAATCAATAAAATGCCGTGTCGATCACAGATTTCTCGGACTGCAGGCATAAAACTCTCGTGGGGTGCTATCACACCGCCTGCACCAAGGATTGGCTCCATTATGAAGGCAGCGATAGTAGTCTCACCCTGAAAAACTATCTCATCTTCTAATGCTGCGAGGCAATGCTCAGCCAGTGCTTTTGGATCTGTTTCATTGAATGGATTGCGATAGGTATACGGAGCAGGAATATGAAAACATCCCGGCATTAAGGGTTCGTACTGGGTGCGGAAGTTGGCATTGCCATTCACAGATGCGCCGCCTGTGTGGGTTCCGTGGTAACCTTTCTTAAGGCTTAGATATTTTGTTCGCCCCGGTTCGCCGCGTAATTTATGATACTGCCGGGCGAGGCGTAGCGCAATTTCAACACTATCTGACCCCCCTGATGTAAAGAAAGATCTAACCATTCCTTCGGGCGCGAAAAAGTCTCGAAGGACCTCAGTGAGTTCTATGATCTTATCGTTTGTTGTACCCCGAAAGATTGAGTAATAAGGCAGATCGTTTAGCTGGTCCGTAATCGCTTGTTTTATGGGCTCGCAGGAATAGCCAAGGTTCACGTTCCACAGCCCGCCAACAGCGTCTATAAGTTGAGCGCCATTGATGTCCTTAATTACACAGCCTTCGCCTCCAGTAATGATAGCTGGTGGATTGGCTTGCATTTCTGCTGGATGCGCCATGGGATGCCAGAGATGCTTGGCATTGTGTGCCCTCAAGAAATTGGAATCTTTCATTGTCGCAACACTCCTGTGACCATACATTCTGGGTGTCTTGAACATCGCATGGCCGACTGTGCTGTCAATCCTTATCAGGCTGTGACTGCCGTTTTGCAGGCCGCCAAATTGGGTGTAAATGGCAAGCTTACCTTACAGCCAGCTGAAGATCTCGATGGAATCGAACAGGTACGCGAAAAATGTCATATCCCGTCGGGCTTAGACAAGTCACTGAATGCGCTGGACCAAGATCCAGCTCTTCGTAAGGCCGTTGGTGAGTTGTATTGCGACGCTCTTTTGTTTTTGAAGCGAGACGAATTCCAGCGGCTTGATGGTAAAAGCGTGGATGCCGTTCGTGACTTTTACTTGCCTTTCATCTAACCGCCAAACTTTAATCTCTGGTCTCAGCACTATAGCTTATTGATTGGGATCTTCAGCACCATCTGCCCCTCGCGATCCCTGGGCACTTCGCCCGCGCGGATATTGACCTGTAAGGAGGGTATGATCAGTTTGGGCATATCCAGCTGAGCGTCCCGCGCTTCGCGCATGGCCACGAATTCACTGCGATTGGTTTCACCTCCCACATGGATATTTGCAGATTTTTGCGCACCTATTGTGGTTTCCCAACCGATTGCCCGGCCTCCGGGACCGTAATCATGACAAACAAACAGACGTACCGCATCTGGTAGGCTTAATACGCGGGTAATGGAATCGAATAACTGTCCCGCATCCCCACCGGGAAAATCTGCACGCGCCGATCCGCCGTCGGGCATGAACAGGGTGTCACCAGCAAAAGCTGCATCACCCATCACATGGACCATACAAGCGGGCGTGTGGCCCGGTGTGTGCATCGCGAAACAGGTCATGTCACCGATTTTATAGTGATCACCATCTTGAAACAGCTGGTCAAATTGAGAACCATCCCGCTCGAACTCGGTGCCTTCGTTGAAAATCTTGCCAAATGTTTCCTGAACCGTTTGGATATGCTCCCCAATTCCAATTTTGCCACCAAGTCTTTCTTGAATATATGGCGCACCTGATAGGTGATCTGCGTGTACATGCGTCTCGATTATCCATTCCAAAGATAGGCCACGCCCGGCGATATCTGTGATGATTTCATCAGCGCTCTTATAGCTCAACCGACCAGCGGCTTGATCAAACTGCATGACGGCATCAATCACAGCACAAGAGCTACTGTTGGGGTCTTTCACCACATAGCTGATGGTATTGGATTGCGGATCAAAGAAGGCTTTCACGTCAGGGTGTTGGTCTAGATTCACTGCAGGCGTCATGGTGGATCCTTTAGGGTCTTGAATTTTATGGCTGCTCATAAGCTCTCACACAGAGTGATAGATCAGGACCTCTGGCGTCAAGCTAATCATTGCGTCTTTGCGCGATATGACCTCTGGTCTAAGGGTGCTACATTTGCCAAAGATGGGTGATGATAGGGTTTTCGGTTGTCCCGGCTTGTGCTCATGGTGAATTTTGGGCCCAGGCGGATTGAGCAGGGCCAGCGTAAAGGATGCGACGATGAAACTTGCAATACTTGATGATTGGTTCGACACGCTGCGCGGCCTGCCTTGCTTTTCCAAACTTGATGGCCTTGATGTCACCGTATTCGCCGATCATCTTCCTGAGGCTTCGGCCTTGGTGGAACGTCTTCGCGATTTCGACGCTGTGGTGTTGTTTCGTGAACGCACAGCGGTGACGGCTGAACTGCTCGACCAATTGCCCAATCTAAAACTGATTTCACAGCGCAGCGTTTATCCGCATGTGGATGTACCTGCCTGCACGCGTAATGGGGTTCTTTTGTGCTCGAATATGCATAGCGGAACGCCGTCATTTGCCGCTGCAGAACATACTTGGGCGCTGATCCTAGCCACAATGCGTCAAATACCGCAGCAAATGGCGAGCCTGCAAGCAGGCAACTGGCAGATGGGCGTAGGAAAAACATTAAATGGGCGCACTATTGGCATTTATGGCTATGGGCGGATAGGTACAGCGGTTGAAACCTATGCCAAGGCTTTTGGGATGAATGTAGTTTGGTGGGCGTCCGAGCAAGGCCGTGCTAGACTGGCCGTCGATGGCAAAGTCGTCGCTGAAAGCCGCGCTGCTTTTTTCGCGCAATCTGATGTGGTTACAGTGCATGTCCGTTTGACACCTGAAACCCGGGGGATGATCACGGCTGAGGATTTGGCCGCAATGCACGCTGATGCTTTGCTGGTGAATACGTCGCGCGCGGGCTTGATCGAAGCGGGCGCTCTGTTTGAGGCTTTGAACGCTGGCACGCCGGGAATGGCTGCCATAGATGTGTTTGATGTGGAGCCGATCACCTCGGCCAATGATCCTTTGGCCAATCACCCAAATGTTGTGGTGACACCTCATATTGGCTTTGTGACTGAAGATGAGTTTGAGCTACAGTTTACGGACATTTTTGATCAAGTCGTGGCCTATGGCAAGGGCGCACCAATCCATATGATCAATCCGGAAGCCTGGACGTAACAATTATTGCCCAACCACTGGCGCTCTTTCGGTTCGGTGGTTGGGCATCAATGACCTAGTTTTGTGAAAGCCTGTCAAAATCACTGGCGCTGTGACGCTCTTCCAGCCGTTCTGCTTCGAGACCATGGGTACGGTTAACCATGCGGCCACGTTGGAAGGCTGGGCGTGCATAGACCTCATCGGCCCACCGGTTCACATTCTTATAGCTCGAAACGTCCAGAAAGGTGGCTGCATTATAGAGTAAGCCCTTCACCAAGGCCCCATACCAAGGTGCTGTCGCGATATCGGCAATGGAATAGTGATCTCCTGCCATAAACTGACGCTCCGCAAGGTTGCGGTCCAAGACGTCCAGCTGGCGTTTTGCCTCCATCGAGAAGCGGTTGATTGCGTATTCAAACTTCTCTGGCGCATATGCGTAGAAGTGACCAAAGCCACCTCCCAAATAGGGCGCGGACCCATGCAGCCAAAACAACCAATTCATCGTTTCAGTGCGTTGCGCGATATCTGTTGGTAAAAACTCACCAAATTTTTCTGCCAAATAGAGTAGGATCGAGCCGCTCTCAAAAATATTGACACCAGCTTCGGTATCAACAAGAGCTGGAATTTTGGAATTAGGGTTCACGCCGACAAAACCACTCCCAAATTGTGGCCCATCCCCAATTTTGATCATCCAAGCGTCATATTCGGCGCCGGTGTGGCCTAATGCTAAGAGCTCTTCGAGCATGACAGTGACCTTCACACCGTTTGGCGTGCCTTGCGAGTAAAGCTGCAAGGGGTGCCGACCTATGGGCAGCTCTTTGTCATGGGTGGCGCCAGCAATGGGGCGGTTGATGTTGGCAAAATGGCCGCCACTTTCAGCATCCCAAGTCCATACTTCAGGTGGGGTATAAGGCATTGGCGTCTCCATGAATTTAAGTGAACATACTTAAATCATGGCGCCAAAATTACAATAAGTGAATGAAGCTGTGTGGTTGTTTGTGGTCGTAAATGAAACGGCTACATGCCCGACAGTGAAAAGGACAAACATTTACGCAAGTGTGTCTTAAGCTTCTCTGAGGCCAGCTCCGAGTCGCGTGATAAGGCAGCGTCGAAAATTTCTTTATGTTCCATTAGTGTTTTTCCGCAGCGATGCGGAAAGATAGATACCTGATAGCGAATGTATCTCTCAAAAACATTTTCAAAAACGTTAATAAGATTTTGCGAATTGCATGCTTTGACGAGGCTAAAGTGAAATATCCAGTCGTACATACGACGCTGCTCAGACGGAACGTCTTCTCCATTAATCACCCTAGTCTCGAGGGTTGCCAATTTGTGATGGGCTGAAGCCAGATTGCCTTCCCATTCATCATCACCAAAGGCGATGGACGCCTTCAATGCGGTGCATTCTAGTAAAATTCGCAAATTAGAAAGCTCGGTAAGGTCCTTTCGGGACATCCCACTCACTAGAAAGCCACGTTGCTCTGGGGCCTCTACAAAGCCCTCACTGGTTAACCGGTTGAGTGTTTCGCGCAATGTGGACACACTTGCTGCATACCGGATCTTGAGAGTATCCAGTTTGAGCTTTGTGCCGGGTTTCAACGTACCAGATATAATATCATTTTTGATCCTCGTATGAATTGAAGATCCGACAGTCTGCGATGTGTTTGTCATTTCCTGTACTCTGGTTTCGCCTATTATTTAAGCATAAAGGCGAAAGAGAAATTTTTCAACTTAAGAGAAAAGCCGAAAAATCATAAAACACATACAAATTGTGGTTTATGTGCCAAACATAAGAATATGTGTGGCTGCTTTGATGATATAAAGTAAAGTTTCATCATGTAGCCTTCCAGGCACCGAGTGAATAAAAATATCATACGACAAATTTATAGCATAAATTATGTCAGATCGGTGTGGTTTAAGAAAATCTTTTGTAAGGAATTTTGAGAAATCTAGGGCTCAATCGTGGTTATTTTGGTCAAATTTTTGTGGGACCGGCACGCAAAATTTGACCCATTTTGATCCAAAATAAAAATTATACTTAAAGGATAATATGCTATTTTCAAAAAATTGGAATTCGTCTTTTTATATTCAAATATATGAATTATGTGAATCTTACTGAAAAGAGTGCTTATCTCGAAGATGCATAAGCACTGCAGCGGGGCACTTTTTTCTGCCACCCCAATCCGAGACTTGTCACTCGTGCAGGTTCTCTTTCGTACAAGTGCACCTCTCCAAGTTTGGCTGGACGGGCGGCACCCCCTGCGAGCGCGAAGCGTTTAAGTTACCAATGCACGCGTTTGAAATTCTGGCTTGGCCCAGGATTTGGATGCCAAAATATTCTCTAAAACTGTCACGGCCTGCTCGATATCTTCAAGGCTGATAAACAGAGGCGTGATGCCAAAACGCATGATATTGGGAGATCTGAAGTCGCCAATCACACCCTGTGCAATCAATGCCTGAATACAGGAATAGCCATGCTCAAATTTAAAAGCCACATGGCTGCCGCGCTGATTAGGATCGCGCGGGCTGGCCAAGGTAAGCCCGGGGCAGCGGTCTTCAACCGCCTGAATGAAGGTTTCGGATAGAAGAATAGACCTGGTCCGAAGATCGTTCATGTCGACAGAGTCCCAAATGTCGAGGGCGGCATCGAGTAACGAAAAGGCCGCGATAGACGGGGTGCCAATCCGCATGCGATCAATCTTGCCGGGCATGGGCCTGAAGTCCAAATCAAACGCAAAGGGGGCTTCATGCGCATACCACCCCGACAGCGCTGGCTGGACAGTATCGAGCAACCGTGGGGCCACATAAATGAAGGCGGGTGCGCCGGGGCCTGCGTTGAGATATTTATAGGTGCAGCCCACGGCAAAATCTGCATCAGTCCCGGCCACATCTACCGGCAATGCACCAATGGAATGGGCCAAATCCCAAACCACAGTGGCGCCAACGCTATGGGCCTTGGCGATAATGGCCTGCATGTCATGTTTGCGGCCTGTCCGGTAATCAACCTCTGTGACCATCACAGTGGCCACCTCTTCGGTGATATGGTCCAACACATCTGTGGGCGCCGGGGCGCGCAGCTCATAGCCCGCATCACGCAGAGACATCAGCCCTTCCACCATATAGAGATCGGTTGGAAAATTTCCACTGTCTGACAGGATGATCCGCCGCTCTGGAACCATGGCGAGAGAGGCAGCCACCGCCTGAAACACTTTGATAGACAGCGTATCACCCACGACAGTGGTGCCCTCTGCTGCGCCGATCAAATGTCCAACGCGGTCGCCCAGCGTGTTGGTTTGCATAAACCAGTTTTTGGTGTTCCAACCTCGGATCAACTCTGTGCGCCACTCATCTAATAAAAATGAGCTCATCGCAGCCGGGGCCGCTTTTGGCATCGGACCAAGTGAATTCCCATTGAGGTAAATCATGCCCTCAGGGATATCGAACATTTGGCGTGTCTTCGCGAAATCAGTCATCAGATTTTACCTTCTTGGGACGTGTATATCGTCCTTAAAATATGGATAGTGTCGGCATCAGTGGCCCATCAATAGGGCAAACCAACATAGTTTTCCGCCATGGCTTGCTGTGCGGCTTGATTGCTACGCAGAAATTCTAGTTCAGCAACCTGCATTTTAAAATCAAAATCGCTTTGCTTTGGATAGCGGTGCATCAGTGATGAGAACCACCAGCTGAAGCGTTCGGCCTTCCACACACGCGACAGCGCCACTTCGGAATAGTTGTCTATCCCTGAGGTATCACCAGTTTCATAGAATTTCCGCAAGCCATTGTAGAGATAGTTCACATCCGACGCTGCGGTGTTGAGGCCCTTGGCGCCCGTGGGCGGGACTATATGAGCGGCATCTCCGCATAAAAACAGCCTGCCCCAGCGCATGGGTTCGCAGACGAAAGACCGCAGCGGCGCGATGCTTTTTTCGATTGAGGGCCCAGTCACCATTTTGGCGGCCACGTCAGCCGGAAGGCGGCGCTTGAGTTCTGTCCAAAAGGCATCATCACTCCAATTTTCGGGACGATCAGAAAGATCGCATTGGATGTAATAGCGGCTTAAGTTTTTATTGCGCATCGAGCAAAGGGCGAAGCCACGTTCCGAATTTGCATAGATCAATTCATGGCTTACAGGTGGGGTTGCGGACAATATCCCCAGCCAGCCGAATGGGTAGACCTTTTCATATTCCTTGCGCAGGTCCTGTGGGATGGTTTTGCGGCTGACCCCGTGAAACCCATCGCAGCCCGCCACGAAATCGCAATTGATTCGATGGCTGATCTCAGCCTGTGTATGCGTTACGAAAGGAGCGTCAGTTTTTACATCGTGAATTTCCACGTCTTCGACGTTAAACTCAATCTTGCCACCAGTCTTTTCGCGCGCCTCATAAAGATCGCGGGTCACTTCAGTTTGCCCGTAGACCATAACGGAATTGCCGGTATGCTCTTTGAAATCGACCCGAAACATTTGATCGCCATAAGAAATCAGCGTGCCATCATGTGCTAAGCCTTCGCTCTCCATCCGCTCTGATACACCAGCTTCCCGCATGAGGCTCAACAGGCCGCGTTCCAAAACACCGGCGCGAATGCGGCTGAGTACATAATCTTTGGTTTTGCGCTCCAACACCACGCTGTTGATCCCGCGGACGTGCAACAGTTGCGACAAGAGCAGGCCTGAAGGACCACCGCCGATGATCACCACTTGAGTTGAAGAGTCACTCATCATTTATTCCCAATTTATGCATAGTCGCGTTCTGTCACGTTGGCCCCTACAGTGTGCCATAGGGACCTTCAAATCAAGGTTGCTGAATAAATAGGCTGTTCTTGCGTTCTGTCATTACTACTCTGCAAAAATTGACTAGTAAAAGCCGGAAAACTATTTTGGCAAAGCGACTGGTCATTGCTACAGTGTCTTAGACTTTAAATATAAGGGGTGAACCATGATTGTTGTTGGTGGAGATAATTTGATCGACTTGATCGAAAGCGCCCGAAATGACGGCGCGGTGTCTTTTGTAGGTGCTCGGGGTGGCTCTGGCTATAACACCGCCCGAGCTGCGGTTCGGCAAGACCAATCTGTCGGTTTCATCACGCCGATTGCCACGGACAATTTGGGCCATTTTCTTGCTGACAAAATGATCTCTGACGGGGTGGAGCTGTTGAGCCCGCGCTCGCAAAAACCGTCATCCTTGGCGGTGGTGACCTTAAATAATGGTCAACCTAGCTACCAATTTTACCGAGATGATACCGCCGAACGGCAGGTGGATTTACCGCTGTTGCAAAACAACTTCCCTGCCAATGGCCGCGCGTTTCACCTAACTTCACTGGCGATCATCTCGGGCACAGATGCGGATGCTTGGGGGGATTTCTTTGCTCAGAAACATGCCGCTGGCATTGTGACCACCCTGGACCCAAATGTCCGTCCGATGCTGATTCCTGACCGCGAGGCCTATCTTGAGCGGCTCTGGCGATTGATGAACACTGCTGATATTATCAAACTAAGCGATGAGGATCTTGAGTGGATCTTCCCAGATTTGGATTTTGATGCCACTTGTGCTGAGCTATTAACCAAGACCAAGGCCAAGCTGACCATTGTGACCAAAGGGGGTGAGGGCGCTATCGGATATTGCAACGGCGCCAGTGTCACCGTTCCTGCGCATCCGGTGCCAAAGATGGTGGATACGGTTGGGGCTGGCGATACGTTTATGGGCACGGTATTGAGCCAACTCAATGCATCGGGGTTTTTGGCGCAGGACGCGTTGGAGACTTTGGATCAAACGACTTTGACCACATTGCTGACTCGGGCTGCAAAGGCCGCGGCCATCAATTGCGGGCGTGAGGGGTGCGACCCGCCAACCGCTAAAGAGTTGGCCTAAAACTCCACACTGACATTTGGCAGGTTCAAAGCCTTGATCAATTCGCGCAGCTCTTGGCGGGCGGCGATGTTTGAAATACTCAGCTGATTGATCCCCACGTCTTTGAGGTCCAGTAAGGTGAGGCCACGCGGGAAGAGTTCGCGAAATACCACGCGTTCACTGAAGCCTGGCGCTACTCTAAATCCAATACGCTGCGCCAGATGAGCAATCGCGTCGCCCATCTTCTGCTTGTTGATCATGTTTTGCGTGCCTAAACGGTTGCGCACCACGATCCAATCCATCGGCTTCAATCCCGCCTGTGCTCGCAATTGCCGCGCACTCCAGACCATCTCGGAATAGACGGATGGGCCTTTGACTGTGATTCCGTCGCTTTCCACTTTGGCCAATAGGTCAAAATCAACAAAGCTGTCATTTAGTGGGGTGATCAGGGTGTTGGCCATGGCATGGGCCATTTGAGATAGGCGCGTATGACTGCCAGGGCAATCAATGATGATAAAGTCGGACGTTTTTTCTAAAGCTTCAACCGCCGTAGAAAGACGCTGATCCATCAGGTTTTGACCTGGCTGCAAAGTGTCTTCGGCAGCCTCTGGCAATTCCGCATAATGAGGGGAAAGAAGTGCAATATTGCTTTCAGCCGCAAACCGAGCGCGATTGCCCACATATTGGCCAAAGGTCTTTTGCCGCAGATCAAGATCCAATCCACCAACGCGATGCCCCATTCGGGCCAAAGCTGTTGCCACATGCATGGTTGTGGTTGACTTACCTGACCCACCTTTTTCATTTCCCACGACAATAATATGCGCCACTAGATGCCTCTCAAATTGTATTGTTTGTTTTGCCCCGGCTATAGAGCGTCACCTGGGGCAAGGGAAGCGAGCTTGATCACAAACCTGAGGCTGTAACGAAAAAGACCGGCTCCAAGGAACCGGTCTTTTCACATCTTTGGTAAAGGTTTGGTTTAGAAGCCAAGACCTTCGTATTTCTTTTTGAACTTCGACACACGGCCGCCAGTGTCCATCAAACGCGCGCCGCCACCGGTCCAAGCCGGGTGTACAGTTGGGTCGATGTCCAAGGACAGTTGATCTCCTTCTGCGCCGTAAGTGGAACGCATTTGGATGATGTCGCCATTGGTCATTTTGACATTGATGAAGTGATAGTCCGGATGGGTATCTTTTCTCATGGTCCCGCTCCTTAAGACTTGGGTTTGTAGTTGGTTTGCTCAGAGATACGCGCAGATTTACCACGGCGATCACGGAGGTAATACAGCTTGGCGCGACGTACGCGGCCACGGCGTACAACGGTGATGCTGTCGATGTTTGTGGAATGCAATGGAAACACACGTTCCACGCCTTCACCAAACGAAATTTTGCGAACTGTAAACGAACCAGCAATGCCAGTGCCGTTGTTACGGGCGATACATACGCCTTCGTAGTTCTGAACCCGGCTTCGTGTGCCCTCGGTTACTTTGAAACCAACACGCACGGTATCTCCGGCTTTGAAATCAGGAATGTCTTTCCCGAGGGCGGCAATTTGTTCCGCCTCTAAATGTGCAATCAGATTCATCTGATGCTCCTTTGGTTGCTCGTGGTTGTTCCACGAAGTTTGATACCACCTCAGCGCTCTCGGTCTTCTTCCGGGTCCACCGCAGTGCCCGCCAGAGTTCAGGTCGTCGTTGCTTGTAGCTTTACCCCAGTGCCGGCCCATCCGCTCACCCCGAAGAAAGGGTCTACGTGTAACAGAAGGCACAATAGCAAAGCCATCCGAATCCATTGCTAGACCAGACTAGCGCCGTATATTTCGAGAATGCGGGCGAGGCAAGGGGAGTTTGAGGGCTGTCTACCCCTCAAAGGCCTCCCATAGATCCGGTCGCCGTTCTTGGGTCAGGGCTTCGGATTGTTGTTTTTGCCAGTCTTCCACTTTGCCGTGGTGGCCGGACATCAAAACGGCTGGAATTTCGCGACCTTCCCAGACCGGGGGGCGGGTGTATTGCGGGTGCTCTAGCAGGCCGTTGGAGAAGCTTTCATGCTCAGTGCTGATCTGATTGCCCAACACGCCGGGGATCAGGCGCACAGCGGTGTCGAGCATCACCTGCGCGGCCAGCTCGCCGCCTGACAGCACATAGTCGCCGACACTGATTTCCTCGATCTGGAAGTGATCTATGACCCTTTGATCAATCCCCTCAAACCGGCCGCAGAGCACCACAACACCTGGACCTTCAGCCAAAGCTTGTGCGCGCGCTTGGGTCAGAGGCTTGCCGCGGGGTGACATATAGATGATCGGGCAGGGTGGCCGGCGGCGGAGCACATCAGAGATGGCCCGGCCGAGCACATCGGCGCGCATGACCATGCCAGCGCCACCGCCTGCAGGAGTGTCGTCTACATTGCGATGCTTGCCCTCACCAAATTGGCGCAAGTCATGGGTGTGCAGCTGCCATTTGCCGTCTTTTAGACCTTTGCCCGTAAGCGATGCGCCCAAGACGCCGGGAAAGACATCGGGAAACAGGGTAATGATATCGGCCCGCCAAATACCGACCAAGTCGGGAGATTCTCCGTCCAAGGCGCGGGGCTTTAGGCTTTCGCGGATGGACTTGCGCCCATGGGACCGGTCCGGGGTGGTCATAGCAGCCCTTCAGGTGGATCAATAACGATGCGCCGGGTTGCTAGATCAACCGTTGGCACAATTACTTTGGTAAACGGGATAAGAGCCGTATCGGAGGCGCCGGGAACCGTGACCTCTAGCAAATCATCTGCGCCATGGTTCATCACGGACTTCACATGGCCTATCACTGTGCCGCCGGTGTCAGCCACTTGTAGGCCGATCAGGTCCGAGTAGTAATATTCATCATCCGGCAGGGCAGGAAGATCCTCGCGTCGGGCGAACAAAGAGATGCCGCGCAGAGCATCGGCGTCATCCTTGGTCTCAACGCCAACAACTCGGGCGGAAAATCCGTTCTTGATTTGACCGATCAATGATATTTCAAAGCTCCGATCACCCTCTTCGGTGACGAGAGGTGCATAAGTTTCCAAATCGCCGGGATTGGCGCAAAAGCTCTTCACCCGTACTTCACCGCGCACACCAAAGGCGCCCGCAATCATGCCAACACAGATCAACTCAGTCATCGGTTCACTCCTAAACAATAGCCGTTCTTCATTTCGCCGCCATCCTTACCACAATTCTCAGATGCTTGATTGCGGGCATAAAAATACCCAATCAGAAAACAAATTCCAATCAACATCAAAGTACGGATAGGGCGCAACAACATGGGTTATCCATAAAGCGAAAGCTTAAAATGGAAAACCCCACCTGTGCGGCGGGGTTTGTTATTTTTTACTAAGTCCTGAACACGCAGGGCAAGGGGGCGCAATTTATGCGTCTGCTGCAGCTTCTTCTTCAGCTGGAGCTTCTTCAGCAGGTGCCGCAGCTTTCGCAGCTTTTTCTTCAGCACGTTCTAGAGCTTTTTTGCCTGGAAGGGCTTTGACTGGGTTGCTGCGGACTTTTGCAGGCATAACGCCAGCGGCTTCCAACATGCGTGCAACACGGTCCGTTGGCTGTGCGCCTTGGCCCAACCAATGTTTTACACGGTCCAGGTCGAGCTTAACGCGCTCTTCGCTGTCTTTGGCCAACAAAGGATTATATGTGCCCAGTTTTTCGATAAAGCGGCCATCGCGTGGCATGCGTGCGTCTGCAGCTACAACACGATAAAACGGGCGCTTCTTGGACCCACCACGGGCCAAACGGATTTTCATAGCCATTGTTATTCTCCTTGAAAATGGCAAATAGGGTGCAGGTATTGCATCCTATTCTTGATAAGTTTTATGGTTTTGGATGACTTCCTGAATAATAAAATTCAAAAATTTCTTGGCGAACTCGGGGTCTAAATCCGCACGGAGTGCGAGATCTTGTAGACGGCTAATTTGTTGGGCCTCACGGGTTGGGTCGGAGGCGGGCAGATCGTGCTGTGCTTTGAGCTGACCCACGGCTTTGGTATGCGCGAAACGCTCGCCCAATGTATAAATCAACACGGCATCCAAGCGATCAATGCTGGCGCGATGGGATTTCAAAAGCTCGGCAGCCCGAGCAACGGCATCGGTCATGACAGTGCCTCCGATTGGGTGTTGGGTGGATATATCATTTCTTTCTCCCCAAGCCACTGAGGCCGCCGGGTAAGCCGCCGCCGAGGCCGGAAAGACCACCCATGCCTTTGGGCAGGCTCATTCCCTTAGGCATTCCTGAGCCCATGGCGCCGCTGGTGATTTGTTCTTGTGCTGCGGCCAGTTCCGCTTGGCTTGGTGCACCTTTGCCGCCCATCATACCTTTTAGAGCTCCAAGGCCACCGCGTTTGCCCAGCTTTTTCATCATATCAGCCATTTGCCGATGCTGTTTGATCAGTTTGTTGAGATCGCTCACTTCCATGCCAGATCCGGTTGCGATCCGCTTTTTGCGGCTGGCTTGTAGCAAGGCTGGATTGGCACGCTCTTTTTTGGTCATAGAATTGATCAGCGCGATTTGACGTTTCAACAGGCTGTCATCCAGACCGGCTTCTTCAATCTTGCCTTTCATCTTCGCCATGCCAGGCATCATGCCCATTAGGCCCTGCATGCCGCCCATCTTTTGCATTTGCTCAAGCTGGTTGCGTAGGTCGTTCATATTGAACATACCTTTTTGCAGGCGGCGCATCATCCGTTCGGACTGTTCGGCCTCAAGGGTCTCTTGCGCCTTTTCCACCAAGGCCACGATATCGCCCATGCCCAAAATACGGCCTGCAACGCGCTCAGGTTCAAAGGTTTCCAGCGCGTCCATTTTCTCGCCGGAGCCCACGAATTTGATGGGCTTGCCAGTGACAGCGCGCATAGACAAAGCGGCGCCGCCGCGACCATCGCCATCCATACGGGTCAAAACTACGCCTGTGATGCCGATTTTTCCGTCAAATTCTTCGGCCACTTCAACGGCCACTTGGCCGGTCAAACCATCGACCACCAGCAAGGTTTCACGTGGAGAGACGGCATCGCGCACATCTTCGACTTCTTGCATCAAAGTCGTGTCGATTTGTAGGCGGCCTGCGGTGTCGAGCATATAGACGTCATAGCCGCCAAGTGTGGCTTGCTGTTTCGCGCGTTTGGCAATTTGTACAGCGGTTTCACCGGCCACAATTGGTAAGGTGTCGACGCCAACTTGTGCGCCAAGAATGGCCAGCTGTTCCATCGCCGCTGGGCGATAGATATCTAATGAAGCCATCAAAACTTTTTTTCCGTCACGGCCTGATAGTCGTTTGGCCAATTTACCGGTGGTTGTGGTTTTGCCAGAGCCCTGAAGACCCACCATCAAAATGGCAGCGGGCGGGTTATCAATTTTCAGATCACCCGGCTCGCCTTCACCACGCAGGGTGTCAATTAGCGTGTCATGTACAATTTTCACGACCTGTTGGCCGGGTGTCACGGATTTCGTAACCGCAGAACCGGTGGCTTTGGCTTGTACTTTTTTAACAAATTCTCGGACAACCGGCAGGCTGACATCAGCCTCTAAAAGGGCGATGCGCACTTCACGCAGGGCGGTTTTCACGTCCTCTTCTGAAAGCGCCCCTTGCTTGGTCAGCCGATCAAAGACGCCACCAAGGCGTTCGGATAGATTTTCAAACATGGGCCTGCCCCTTTCTACAAGTCACGATCCACTTGATAAGGTGGGTCGCGGCGATTTCCCAAGTGCCAAACCGAAAAAGCACCCGTGGGCGCAGCGCGCTGACGGGTGGCGATCCTGGCAAAAGCCTAAGGACCGGAAGAACAAAGCTCCCGGAGTTAAAAGGCCAATACACGCGCATGAGGATTGGAGTCAAGCTAGCGTGACAGATTATGCCTCTTGGTATGGGGGTATTCCTGAGTTGGAAACTGCGCGCATTACCATTAAGCAGGGTTTCAAGAACCTAATACGTAGATATTTTCGCTCCGTCGGCTAATTTAAGCGTAGTATGGTAGTCACCTGTAGGGCGAGGGAAGAAGATGCTAAATTCAGTAACGGCCCAATTCACGGCGCAATTACAGCAGATATTGCCCGCAGCGGCCTTCCCGGATCTCAGTGACAAATATCTTACAGAGCCCCGCGGCCGGTATTATGGCTCCGCAGGGCTTTTGGTTGCGCCTGACAGCACAGAGCAGGTGTCACAGATCATGCAGGCGGCGGCACAAGCTCGGATTGCCGTTGTGCCCTATGGGGGCGGAACGGGCCTTGTGGGTGGGCAGATACTGCCCAGCGTTGAGGATGGCGCACCCGCCCCGCTGGTTCTGAGCCTTGAGCGGATGCGGAGGATTAGAGCCAGCTATCCAGACGAAAATGTGTTGGTGGTGGAAGCTGGTGCAGTTTTGGCCGAGGTGCAGGCGGCTGCGGCACAGGTGAACCGCTTGTTCCCCTTGTCTCTGGCCTCTGAGGGCACTGCACAGATTGGCGGCCTTTTGGCCACCAATGCCGGCGGCGTGAATGTTTTGCGCTACGGTATGGCACGCGATCAGGTGCTTGGTATCGAAGCGGTCATGGCGGATGGGCAGATTTTCAACGGCCTTAAGCGTCTGCGCAAAGATAATACCGGCTATGATTTGCGCCATTTGCTGATTGGGTCTGAGGGCACTCTGGGCATTATCACTGCGGCCAGCCTCAAGCTGGCCCCGCGTCCAAGCGCTGAGGGCACTGCGCTTTTGACCGTGCAAAACCCGCGAGCTGCGCTCGAATTGTTGGGTCGCACCAAAGAGATCATGGGCGAAGGCATTTCTGCCTTTGAGATTATTTCGGCGCGGGGGCTGCAGTTTTTGGCTGAAACTTTTCCTCAGATGCGCCAACCTTGGCCGGAGCCGCCCGAATGGTCAGTTTTGCTGCAGCTTGGGCTGTCAGGTGGCCTGGAGCCGGAGCAAGCTTTTGAGACTCTCTTTGAGCGGGCTTCTGATTTGATTTTGGATGGTGTGATCGCGCAATCGCAACAGCAAGCCAGGGATCTTTGGGCTCTGCGTGAAACCATCCCACTGGCTAATAAGGCGATTGGAGCAATTTGCTCGTCGGATATCTCGCTGCCCCTATCCGAAGTGCCGGGATTCATTGAAACTGCCACGCTGCGTATTGCAAAATTTGGGGCGTTGCGCGCCAATTGTTTTGGTCATTTGGGCGATGGAAACTTGCATTATAATATCTTTCCACCGGCTGGAGGGCGTGTGACGGATCATGTCGATATTCGAGAAGACTTGCAGCAAGAGGTGCATCGCTTGGCCCATGAACTAGGTGGCTCGGTCTCAGCGGAACACGGGGTGGGCCGGTTAAAGGTCAACGATATAGCAACTTTTTGTGACCCAGTGAAACTACAGCTCATGCGGCAGATCAAAGAGACACTGGACCCGCAGGGGATATTGAACCCCGGCGCTGTATTGCCGCAAAAATCTGGTTAGAATTTCACCTGATTTTGGATCCAATTCCAAGAGCTATTAGGCATTTCATTGATGTGGAATTTACCTCTGGCTGCGATGGGGCTATGGAGCCGTCATGACACATTATTTTCCACCGATGGATCCGCTTGACGTCGTTCACCTTGATCACGAACTTTTAGTAGTTAACAAACCCTCTGGCCTGCTGTCTGTGCCGGGGCGGGGGCCGCTTTTGGCGGATTGTCTGATCACGCGCATTCAGGCGGATTACCCCACGGCTTTGTTGGTGCATCGTTTGGACCGCGACACCTCTGGCGTAATGATCTTTGCGCTGTCGCCAAATGCGCAGCGGCATTTGGGACTGCAGTTCGAGAAACGTCAAACCAAGAAGACCTATGTCGCAAGGGTTTGGGGGCAGATTGAAGCCGACAGTGGAACGGTGGATCTACCACTCATAGTGGACTGGGAAAACCGTCCGAAACAGATGATCTGTCATAACACCGGGCGCGCGGCTTTGACTGATTGGCAAGTCATCAACCGTGACCGAGGCGAGACGCGAGTTAAGTTGAGTCCTAAGACTGGGCGCTCGCATCAACTGCGGGTGCATATGCTGGCGCTGGGACATCCGATTTTGGGCGATCCCTTTTATGGCACACCCGAAAGCCAAGCAGCCCCGAGGCTGATGCTGCATTCGCATCGCCTGCGCCTGCGCCACCCGGATGGTGGCGAAGTCATGGATTTTCGGGCCAAACAACCATTCTAAAACCATTTGACCTTTTGTAAAAAAATTAAAAAATATAATTTAAAACAAAGTCTTATATTATTAATTGTAATTTTAAGGCATTTTTTTGGTGACGGCACTTTTTTAGGAGACTTTTTGGCGACTTGCGTCGTAGAAGCCTAAATATGATCAAGGCCTATATGCGTGTTTCGGCGCTGTCAGGTAAAATAATATGAACAGGACCGCCCGCTGAGCAAAATAGATGCAACTGTCTAAATCTGTTCCGCCAGAGCCGTGGCCACAGTTTAGATTTACGGGGGGACGGCGGTTCATTGAATCTGGCTGCAGTTTGGACAGATACATTGGAATGCGGCGCAATGCTTAGGGCTACAGGCCGAAGGGTTTGCCGTCTGACCAGGGCGTTTGACGTAACGCCGCCGAGCGTGATGCGGCGCGTTTTCACGCCGCATCAGGTATTTAAGCGTCTTCCCAGCAGCTCACGGCTTTGATTTCCATGAACTCATGCAGGCCAAACAATCCGCCTTCGCGGCCATTGCCCGATTGCTTGTAGCCGCCAAAGGGGCTGCCCATGCCGAAGCCTACGCTGTTGGTTTCGACCATGCCCGAGCGCAACTGGCGCGCGACCCGCTGGCGTTGCTCTTGGTCACCGCATTGGATGTAGTTGGTCAATCCGTAGGGGGTGTCATTGGCGATGGCGATGGCCTCCTCTTCCGTATCAAACGGCATGATAGACATCACGGGGCCAAAGATTTCCTCTTGGTTGATCCGCGCGTCATTACCGACATTGGCAAAGATGGTGGGGCGCACGTAGTAGCCACGGTTCAAACCCTCAGGGCGGCCCAAGCCACCCGCGATCACTGTGGCGCCATCTTCTTTGATGCCCACTTCGATCAGGTTTTGAATCTTGTCATATTGCATTTGACTGACCACTGGACCGATGTGATTGCCCTCTTCGGCTGCAGATCCTACCCTGGTGGCATTGGCCGCAGCTGCTGCCTGTTCCAAAGCTTCCGCATAGCGTGAGCGTTCAACCAGCATCCGGGTTGGGGCGTTGCATGATTGGCCTGAGTTGCGCATGCAGCGCACCACGCCATTGGTGACCGCATCTTCGGCAGCGTTTGCGAAGATGATATTCGCACCCTTACCGCCCAGCTCAAGGCTGACGCGTTTGAGCGTATCTGCGGCCGCTTTGGAGATCGCAATGCCCGCGCGCGATGAGCCAGTAAAGCTGACCATATCTACATCGGGATGCATTGACAGCTGTGTGCCCACGCCTAGACCGTCGCCGTTTACCATGTTGAATACGCCGGCTGGGAAGCCAGCCTCATGGATCATTTCCGCAAAGAGCAGTCCAGAGAGCGGCGCGATTTCAGAGGGTTTCAAGACCATGGTACAGCCGGTGGCTATGGCTGGGATGGCCTTCAACACGATCTGGTTCATTGGCCAGTTCCAAGGGGTAATCAAAGCAGTGACGCCAATCGGCTCCATCACTGTGCGTTCATTTGGGGCCTGCGTACCAAGGGGGCGGTCAAATTCGAAATCGCGAAAGGCGTTGATAAAGCCCTGCAAATGCCATGTGCCTGCGCCAACCTGTTGATTGCGGGCCAGCTTTTGTGGCGCGCCCATCTCAAGGCTGATGGCTGCGGCCATTTCAGCTTGGCGTGCCTTGTAGATCTCCAGCAATTTGTCCAGCAGAACGAGCCGCTCTTCTTTGGAGGTTTGTGACCAAGCGGGAAAGGCCTCCTTGGCCGCTGCAACCGCTGCATCTGTGTCGGGTTGACCTCCGAGGGAAATCACACCTACCACATCTTCGGTGCTTGGGTCTATGATATCAAAATTATTGGCTTTTGCTGGGCTTACCCATTGGCCGTTGATATAAAATTGGCGCTTATCGATCATGTCTGCCTCCAGCAAGTTGTAAAGTTGCCGGAGAATGTCACCGCCGGACGGATTGCGCAAGCGGTGGAATGAGGGCTGTGCTTGTTTTTTAGGCATTTTGCCATGTGTGTTAGCGGGGCAATAGTCCCGTCAAAACCGCCCAAAGCGTTTCTCATTCAGTAAAGGACGTTTGGCCTGTCACCGCCAAGCTGAAATGTGAGGTTTGTGCCATATCGAGCTGCCACATTTCCCACAAAACCCGGGGATGGCAATGCGAGATGAGGTCCAGATTTTGACTTTACCTTGGATGCCAAAAACCGTGTCACATACAACACCGATCCAAAGCCCGCTAGACCAGCTACGACACATTTGGCAGTGGCACGTCCCATAGGTTTTTGGGACGTTGACTTGGAAGGTCACATGACCACAGGACTCACAGTCCGGACAGGTTCGGCATGCAAGAGCACCCTTAGTGATTTATTCACGTGATAAAAATATCCAGGCTTAATTTTAGCGCAGGGGCGAGCGTCGCGCGCAGCTCGGCAGTGGGCCAAGTCCAAAACAGCAAAAAGCCCCACCGAAGCGGGGCTTTCATAAGTTTGCTGCTGTCGGCAAAACTCCCAGAGTGGTTTAACCTTCGTTTGTGTCTTCTGCGGCCATTTCTTCGCCGGTTTCTTGGTTGACCATTTTCATTGCCAAACGCACTTTGCCGCGATCGTCAAAGCCCAAGAGCTTCACCCAAACTTCTTGACCTTCTTTGAGAACGTCAGATGGGTGATTCAAGCGGCGGTTTTCGATTTGGCTGACATGTACCAATCCATCGCGTTTGCCGAAGAAGTTAACGAAAGCACCAAAATCAACAACTTTGACAACTTTACCTTTGTAGATCGCATTTTCTTCTGGCTCAGCCACAATCGCGTAGATCATGTCATAGGCTTTTTTGATGCTATCAGCGTTCGGGCTGGCGATTTTGATCACGCCTTCGTCGTTGATATCAACTTTGGCGCCGGACAGCTCAACGATCTCACGGATCACTTTGCCGCCAGAACCGATCACTTCACGGATTTTGTCAGTTGGAACCTTCATGGTTTCAATACGTGGTGCGTGCACTGAGAATTCCTGCGCGCCCGTGATTGATTTCGACATCTCGCCCAAGATATGCAGGCGGCCTGCTTTGGCTTGTGCCAAGGCCTTCTTCATAATGTCCTGCGTGATGCCTGCCACTTTGATGTCCATCTGCAAGGATGTGATCCCAGCTTCAGTACCAGCCACTTTGAAGTCCATGTCGCCCAAGTGATCTTCATCACCCAGAATGTCGGTCAAAACCGCATATTCGCCATCGTCTTCCAAGATCAGACCCATCGCAACACCAGCAACTGGCGCTTTCAAAGGTACACCTGCATCCATCATGGACAAGGAGCCGCCACAGACAGATGCCATGGAAGAGGAGCCATTGGATTCAGTGATCTCTGACACCAAACGGATGGTATAAGGGAAATCAGTGGCCGCAGGCAAAACTGCCTGAAGCGCACGCCAAGCCAATTTACCATGCCCAATTTCACGACGACCTGGAGGGCCAAAGCGTCCGACTTCACCCACTGAATAGGGGGGGAAGTTATAGTGCAGCAGGAAGTTTGATTTATACGTACCGTGCAAAGCGTCGATCATTTGCTCATCGTCGCCGGTGCCCAATGTGGTCACAACCAAACCTTGAGTTTCACCGCGTGTGAACAGCGCAGAGCCATGGGTCCGTGGCAATAGGCCAGTTTGGCAGTTGATCGCGCGCACTGTGTCCAGTGCCCGGCCATCAATCCGTTTGCCGTTCTTAACAACATCGCCGCGCAGAACATTGGATTCCAATTTTTTCAACGCAGAACCCAGATTTTCATCTGACAGTTGCTCGGCGTTCAAGCCGGCTTTGATGCTGTCTTTCACAGCAGAAACAGCGGAGGTCCGCTCTTGCTTGTCTGTGATTGCATAGGCTGCGCGCATCCCATCTTCGCCAGCAGCTGCAACCGCTGCAAACAAATCGGCATAGTCTGGTGCTTGGAAGTTGAACGGCTCTTTTGCGCAATCTTCTGCCAGATCAACAATCAGGTCGATCACAGGTTGAATTTGCTCATGTGCAAATGCAACAGCGCCGAGCATTTCGTCTTCTGTCAGCTCATAGGCTTCAGATTCAACCATCATCACGGCGTCTTTGGTGCCGGCAACAACCAGATCCAAACGCTGTTCTGGATTCAGGCGCAGATTGTGCATGTCATCAATCGTTGGATTGAGCACATATTCACCACCTACGAAGCCAACCCGTGCAGCCGCGATTGGGCCCATGAATGGCGCGCCTGAAATTGTCAGAGCGGCAGAGGCTGCAATCATCGCAACCATATCTGGGTCATTGACCAGATCGTGTGACAAAACAGTACAGATCACCAAGACTTCGTTTTTGAAGCCAGGCACAAACAAGGGCCGAATTGGGCGATCAATCAAGCGTGATGTCAGCGTCTCTTTTTCAGTAGGACGGGCTTCACGTTTGAAAAAGCCACCTGGGATTTTACCAGCGGCATAGTATTTTTCATTGTAGTGCACGGTCAAAGGAAAGAAGTCCTGACCAGGTTTTTGGCTCTTGGCGAATGTTACGTTCGCCATAACCGAGGTTTCGCCCAAAGTGGCGATAACAGAGCCATCAGCCTGACGTGCAACCTTACCAGTTTCCAGGGTGAGAGTTTCTTCACCCCATTGCATGGATTTTTTTGTTTCTATAAACATTTATGTTTTCCTAAACGGCCCATTGGCCAGTCACATGGCGGCCCCATTGCCGCCGACTCCGATATCTTATTTTCGGGCGCTGGAGTCCGGGCGCCACGTTTCAGATAACGCGCGTCTACATCAAGAATCGCTGCAGGGAAAGGGGTGCTATAATTTGGGAGTGAAAACTAGGCTTTGGTAGGCTGTTCGATGATTTCCACCAAACATGCCCCTACGATCAAACAGGCGCCAATCCATTCGATAAATTCCAGTGCTTCATTTGGCAGAAACAGGCTGGCAGTTAGGGTGGCGACCATAACTTCTGTCATCATCAGCAACCCCACCCGTCCGGGGTAGAGAAATTTCTGGGCCCAGAAGATGATCAAAACTGAAGGAAATATCAATCCTATGGAAATGGCCATGGATGCTGGGGCCACTTGGTACAACAATGCAAGGCTTGGCGTTGGCGCAAGACCTGCTGCCGCTCCCAGCAATAGGGCAAAGCCAGAGGCCAAGAGAAATTGGAAAACCAACAGGGTCGGCATGGGAACCTCGCCATAGCGTTTGATCATCGCACCGCCGATCGCCCAGGTGATACCCGAGACAAAGCCATAGAGATCCCCGATATTCAGGGGTAAATCCCCGCCACCTTGCGATACCAGAAACCCTAAGCCTAGCAGGCCAATCGCAATGGCCAGCCACCGTCCACGGGTGATCGGTTCTTTGAGCCAATAGGTGCCTATCAAGGTTGACCAAACTGGTGTGAGGTAAAACAATAAGGTGACCCGAACCACTGATGAGTGGACCAACCCTATGGTAAACATCGCCACTGTGAGCCCCATGAAAATGCCAATCAAAAACCCGCGCCGCAGATGCGGTTTTTGCGCCTTGAACTGAACTAAGAAGATCACACCAACCGCAGCAGCCGCCGGGATGTTGATCAGCGCCACGGTCCAAGCTTCCGCCACCCCAAGCCCTTCGAGATAGCGTAGCGGAATCCAATAGAGCCCCCAAATCGCCGCTGAGACGAGCACGGCTGCAGAGGCGAAATTGCTTGAAGGATTTTGCAGGTTCATGGTGCTGGTGTCAAAGACTGCCCAGTGATTGTCCAGTCATTTTCGAAATTTAGACACAAAAAAACCGCACCCGAAGGATGCGGTTTTGATATCTGTCGTAGGGGAGACGCTTAGCGGCGCAGGCCCAAACGTTTGATCAAACCTTGGTAACGGGCTTCGTCTTTGCTGCGGGCATAATCCAGCAACTTGCGACGTGTGGCAACCATTTTTAACAAGCCACGGCGACCGTGGTTGTCTTTTTTATGGGTTTTGAAATGTTCGGTCAAAGTCGCGATACGTGAGGATAAAATTGCAACTTGTACTTCGGGTGAACCAGTGTCGCCATCGGTGATTGCGAATTCTTTCATCAATCGTGCTTTTTCTTCAGGTGTAATCGACATCGGGGTCTCCTTTAAAAGGTTAAGGGTTATGGCGCGGGCCGGGATGTCGTCCAGCAAGGCCCGTGGAGGCTCCACCCAGAATCTGAGCGATGGATGCGTATAGGAAATTTTATCTCAAAAGGAAAGAGGCTTATATGCCCGCTAAAATCATCGCGCTATTCGGCAAAGAAGGGCACGAATGCATCCAAAACCGCCTGCGGGTTTTCTTCCATCACGAAATGGCCCGACTCGCAAACGCTCGTCTCCACATGGTCTGCCCAGCCGCGCCACAGCTCGGCCGCATTGCCACTTTTGGCCGGAAACCCGTGGGCGCCGTATAAAAACCGAATGTGTGCTGCTATACGTTTGCCCTCGGCTTGGTCTTGCAGATCTAAGGCGCGATCAAAGCTGGCACCTGCGCGATAATCCGAGCACATGGCATGGATGCGTGCTGGGTCGCGGGCTTGAGCACGGTAGCTCTCCAAAGCCTCTGGCGAGAAAGTGTCGAGACTATGGCTCAGGGTCCATTGTGTGAGCGTCCAGTCGACATAGGCATCTGGGTCACTGCTGATCATCCGCTCGGGCATGGGGGCGGGTTGCGCCAGAAAGGTCCAGTGATAGGCGGCCATAGCGAGATCGGCGGTCCAACTGGCCCAGAAATCTCCCGTCGGGACAATCTCGATGATGCCCAGCTTGCCAAGCCGGTCCGGATGATCCAAGGCAAGGCGATAAGATACCCGCGCCCCGCGGTCATGGCCCAAGACATCGGCGCGGGCAATGCCCAGAGCGGTGAGCAGATCGGCCATATCCTGTGCCATGTTCCGCTTGGAATAGGTTGTATTACCCGCATCATTTGCAGGTGCGCTGCTGGCACCATAGCCGCGCAGGTCGGGGATGATCACATCATGGTTCAGGGCCAATTGCGGAGCCACCAGTTCCCAGCACATGTGATTTTGCGGATAGCCATGCAACAGCAACAAAGGCGTACCCTTGCCAGCCCTATGAACGGCGATATCAACGCCATTGCAGCGCTGAATGGATGTTGTGAAACCTGCAATCATGTCCAAATCTCCGGCTGTTGTGTGTAGGCGATATACAATGGATGTTTGGGATGGCCTTGCTTGGATAGGCCCAAATGCAACAGAGGCTTGCCGCAGTCGCGCAACAGCTCAGTCACCTGTGCGCTGCGATCCAGATAGGCGCCATGGGTACCCCAAGCGGCAATCACCTGATCGGCCCAAGCGCAGGCCTCTTGGATGGCGGTATCATTCTCGGGGCCGATGGGGGATTTCGCTGCCCGCATGTTGTGTGGATCCGTGTCGCGCCATGCAAATATATTGGTCACCCGAAACCCGCCAAAGCCCAAGGTCCGCGCCCTACGCTCGCAGCGTTCAACGGTGGGATCATTCTGCACCTCGGTGGCGGTGGAGGGGTTGAGCATGACGAAGGCAACCTTGGTGCCAGCGGGATCCCAAACGCGGGTGAGAGCATAGCGATACCGCTCGCAATCTGAATAAACCGCAAAGCTGGGCGCATCGCCCTTGGTATGTGATCTGGTAATCATGGCCTATGGTGAGCGATTACACAGGAGAGATCAAGAGACAGAGGATGACGGGGATCGGGAAGCTAGAGCGATTAGGATGGGGAAATATATTTCTAAACCTACTGATTACAAGCATAAATTCAGCATATTGATGCGCGGTACATTTAAGCAGATGAGATAACAGAGATCCAAGAGTAGAATGCAAAGCCAGCCGAGATTCCCTGGCTGAAATTGATCTTGTGGTCGAATGAGGAACCAGCGATCCAGACCAGCGCTGGGTCGAGGGCCTCTGGCTCAGGATTCGTGCTGCAAGATCACCCGGGCCGGGTGGATTTCGCCGGATTTATAGCGGCCAATCGCTTGGGCTTTGCCCTCATAGCTCACCCAAATTTCATCGCCATATTCCGCCTTGGTAAAGCAAATCGCCGGGTTGCCATTGCGCAGCTTGGCGGCCCCTTCCGCATTGGTGGTGCCTTGTGGTAGATCGGTGAGACCCACTTCTAAGGGGCGCAGGAATTGACCAATCTCGGCGGTTTTGGCGAAGGACTCAATCTGCTCCAACGTCACCGCATGTTCCAGATCAAACGGGCCAGACCAGATGCGCCGCAAATGCGCTACATGGCCATAACAGCCTAAAACTGCGCCCAAATCTCGCGCAATCGCGCGCACATAACCGCCTTTGCCGCAAGTCATTTCGAGCACGGCTGTGTCGGGGGTGGGTCTATCTGCCAAGATAAGCTCTTCGACCAAAAGCGGGCGGGCTGCGATCTCAATCTGTTCACCAGCGCGGGCCAGCTTGTAGGCGCGTTGGCCATCGATTTTCACCGCAGAAAATTGCGGCGGCACCTGCATAATTTCGCCCAAAAACCCTTGCATGCCTTCGACAATCTGAGCATCGCTGGGCCGCAGATCAGAGGTGGCGATGACTTCGCCCTCTGCATCATCGGTATTGGTGGCGGACCCAAGGTTGATGGTGAACTCATAGGCCTTGGTTGCATCGGTAATATAGGGAATGGTTTTCGTAGCCTCCCCCAAAGCCACGGCCAAAAGCCCGGTCGCTTCTGGATCAAGCGTGCCTGCATGGCCGGCTTTTTTGGCATCAAAGGCCCAGCGGACTTTATTGACCACTGCTGTGCTAGTGAGGCCTGCGGGTTTGTCAACGATGACCCAACCCGAAATATCGTGGCCTTTGCGTGTACGTCCCATGATGCCCTCTTAAGTTGCAGGCGGCTGCCCTAGCGCTATGCGCGCTACAGATCAATCTGTGTTTGATGTGTTGTCAGGCTCTGGCGCGGTGTCAGGCTCCGTGGCCGGGTCAAGATCGCGCCGCACTTCTTCGCGGTCAAACAGCGCGCGGGTGCTGTCCATCCGGTCAAAGGTCTCATCGATACGAAACCGAAGGTCGGGCGCAAATTTTAGCCCAGCCCTACGGCCAACGATGCTGCGCATTTGACCCTTGTTGCGGGCCAAAGCCGCGATGGTCTCGTCATAAAGATTGCCGCCCAAGGGCATGACGTACACGGTCGCGATTTGCAGATCTGGAGAGGTGGTGACTTCAGAGACGGTGATGGAAATCTGGTTCAAATCAGAATCGTGAATTTCATCCCTCGCCAGAATTTCTGAGAGGGTACGGCGGATAACTTCACCCACTTTAAGCTGCCGTTGAGATGGGCCTGATTTTTGATATGATCGGTTTTTTGCCATATCTGGCACATAGGCCCTGTGCCAATAGGTTTGCAAGTGGCAAAACTTTCCGCCAAATACATGTCAAAGGAGAATGTCATGGCTGAAATCCCAGGAATTACCATCACCGGCGCATCCGGCCGCATGGGGCAGATGCTGCTCAAAACTGTTTTGGATAGCGATCGTGCCCGTCTTGTAGGTGCAGTTGAGCGGTCAGGCCATCCTTGGGTGGGCCGTGACGTGGGAGAGGCAATGGGGAGCCAGGCCAATGGTGTGATTGTCACCGATGATCCGTTGGAGGCCTTTGCCATCTCTCAGGCCGTGATTGATTTCACCGCGCCCAGCGCCACGCTTGAATTCGCAGCCTTAGCCGCTCAAGCGCGCGCTGTGCATGTGATTGGCACAACCGGTATGAGCGACGCGGAAATTGCGCAATTGGAACCCGCCAGCCGTCATGCGGTGATCGTAAGGGCCGGCAATATGTCATTGGGCGTGAATCTACTGACCAAATTGACCGAAAAAGTCGCGGCGGCACTCGATGCAGATTTTGATATCGAAATCATCGAAGCGCATCATCACCACAAGGTTGATGCGCCATCGGGCACGGCTTTGATGCTGGGCGAAGCAGCGGCGGCCGGCCGTGGTGTCCAACTTGCGGAAGTGCGCGACAGTGGACGAGATGGCATAACCGGTGCGCGCAATCGTGGTGACATCGGATTCACAGCGATTCGTGGTGGCGATATCGTGGGGGAGCATGATGTGCTGTTCGCAGCCGCGGGCGAACGGATCATTTTGCGCCATATGGCCACAGATCGCGGTATATTTGCGCGTGGAGCATTGAAAGCAGCCCTATGGGGTCAAACCCAAAAGCCTGGGCACTACAATATGATGGATGTGCTAGGTCTGTGATCCAAATCTAAAATTGAAGCGTATATTGCTTTTAACCCATCCGGTCAGGACTGACATGCGCGGCAAAATTCTATCTTTGGTGTTGGCTGTATTTGCCTCCTCCGCTTCGGCACAGGATCGAATCTTGGACAGCGCAACTTTCCTGGACTCTGTTTTAGACAAAACGCTCGGATTGGCCCTGTTTGGAGTGCGACTCCGGATCTATGAAGACGGGCGGATCGAGGGTAAGGGCTTTGGGCGCCCGGTGACCGGGCTCTGGCGGTGGGAAGAAGGATATTTTTGTCGCACTTTAACTTGGGGCACTCGGGATCTCGGACCAAATTGTCAGGAGGTGGTGCTGGATTTCGGTAAAATCGAATTCACCAGTGATCGCGGAACGGGGCCCAGCGCTCGTTTTTCACTTAAATAAGTGATCGATTTCAATCCGGTTTAGAAATCGACCGCAATACCTTTACGCTCCCAATCACCAAAGCGCACGGGCTCGGGTCCGTCTCTACCGCCCAATTCACGTGGCATTTCTGTACTGGGCTGAGCCGCTTTGCGTGCTTCAGCTTCCGCCATCGCGCGTGCGGCGGCAGCATTAAGATCGAGTTTCTTGTTTTCTGTCATAAGGCTGATATACGCCGCTTTCATCAGATCGCAAGGATAGCTCATGCCCCGCCCCCCGCAAAATTCAGGTCGCCCCGGAACTTCTCTGGCTGGCAAGACGGAGAAACGACTTGTTTTGAACGTCGCTCGCCTTGCTGCGATCCGTATCTTGAACGGGGTGATGACGGAGCAAAAACAGCTCTCTGAGATGACAAAAACCGATGAATTTAAGGCTTTGGCCCCTGAAGATCGGGCCCGCACTCAGCGGCTTGCCACCCATACGCTGCGTCACGTTGGTCGGGCGGATCGGGCGTTGCGGCCGCATTTGGCTAAGCTGCCAGCGGTGGAAGTTTTAAATATATTACGTTTGGGTGTCGTTGAGATTGTGGGTCTTGGCGCCCCAGCCCATGCGGTTGTGAATGATTTGGTTTCTATTTGTGCATCAAGCGGCCAAACCCGCCCTTACAAGGGTTTGATCAATGCAGTGTTGCGCAAAGCTGTCGCTGATGTGTCCGGAAAGTGGGACAAATCTCCTGTGCAGATGATGCCAAAATGGCTGCGCAATCCGTTGCGCGAAGCCTATGGCAATGGCACGATTATGGCGATGGAAACGGCACATATGCGCGGTGCGCCAGTGGATTTGACTGTGACCTCTGATCCGCAGTCATGGGCCGAAACTTTGGGTGGCACTGTTCTGCCCAATGGCTCAGTGCGTCTGGACGATATGGGCCAAATTTCTGCTCTCCCAGGTTTTGGCGATGGCAAATGGTGGGTGCAGGATGCAGCGGCCTCTTGGCCTGCGGCTTGGCTGGCGCTGAAGCCTGGAGAGGCTGTGTTGGATGTCTGCGCGGCCCCAGGTGGCAAAACCATGCAGATGGCTCTGGCCGGCGCTGAGGTCACGTCCCTGGATATTTCGGCCAGCCGAATGGAACGGGTTGCAGAAAATCTTGCGCGCACCAAATTGAAAGCTGACCTGGTGATTGCCAATGTGTTGGAATGGCAAGATGAGCGGCAGTTCGATGCGGTCTTGCTCGATGCGCCTTGCTCGGCTACTGGCACAATTCGGCGTCACCCAGATCTGCCCTTTGCGAAGGACGGCACTGGAATCTCTGAGCTGATCGGATTGCAGGCTGAAATGCTGTCTGCGGCTGCACGACGCGTGAAACCCGGCGGACGTTTGGTGTTTTGTACCTGTTCTTTGATCCCAGATGAGGGTGAAGTGCAGGCAGAAAGCTTTTTGGAAGCCCATAAGGATTTTGTGGTTGATACATCAGTTCCGAAAGGTATGGAGGCCGAATGGCGCACAGAAGAAGGTGGATATCGCCTGCGGCCAGACTATTGGGCTGATCGTGGCGGCATGGATGGATTCTACATTATCCGAATGAACCGGGTTGCTTGAGAAATTTCTGGGTGACACCGGAGCGTATTTCAACATATAATAGGCATGAAACAGTGACAATTTAAGGTCGCGTGCTCCCGTGAAAAAACGTCCACATCGGTTGTCTTGGATAACCCAACTCAAGTATCGCTGGCTTTTGCGCAGGGCCGTTTGGTCTAAGCCTGCTATTGGTTTGCTCACTGCGCCCGAACCATGGACGATTGGCGATTTTGAGCGTGGGCAGCAGTTGGTTTCTGGCAAGGTTTTGATCACCGGTCATATGATGGATGTCGGGGAAAACTCAATTTGGAGCCAGTCGCCGCAGTCGGAGTTATTCGCCACAGAGTTGCAAGGCTTTGGCTGGCTGGATGATTTGGCCGCGCTGGGAGACCAGGCTGCAAAATACAAAGCGCAAAGCTGGGTGTTGGATTGGATTTCTGGGTTTGGTATGGGCAAGGGGCCGGGTTGGAGCGCGGATCTGACCGGCCGGCGGTTGATTCGATGGATCAATCATTCCTCCTTTCTTTTGAACCGGCTGTCGAAGGCGCGACAGGGCAAGGTTTGCCATTCGATGGCCATTCAAACCCTATTGCTGGCAAAGTCTTGGCGGCAATTGCAACCGGGTCGGGCGCGGTTTGAAGCCTTATGTGCTCTGGTTGGCGCTGCGCAATCATTGATTGGGATGGGATCGCTTATGGCGCCCGCTTTGAGCGCGCTTGCGCTGGAATGTAAAACCCAAATTGATGTGGATGGCGGAATAACCTCGCGCAATCCTGAGGAACTTTTAAAGATTTTTGGCCTGCTGACCTGGGTCAAGCATACTTTGGGTCAGAGCAACACACCGATCCCTGAGGTCTTGGCCACCACAATCACAACCATTGCCCCGGTTCTGCGCAGCTTGCGTCACGGGGATGGGACATTGGCGCGATTCCACGGTGGGGGGCAGGGCAGTGAGCATATGTTGGATCAAGCTCTTGCGGTGTCGGGCGTGCGGCCTTCAATTCCGCAAGACGGAGCAATGGGATTTTCGCGCCTGAACGCTGGGGCCACCAGCCTTATCGTAGATGCGGCCCCACCGCCCTTAGGCCTTTCAAAGTTTGAAGGGCATGCTTCAACCTGTGCCTTTGAGCTGTCTGTGGGGCGCAATCGGGTGATTGTAAATTGCGGATCGGGCTTGAGCTTTGGTGAGGATTGGCATTTGGCAGGTCGCAGCACAGCTTCTCATGCCGCATTAGGCATTGATGGTCAGTCATCCTCGCGGTTTGGCCCCGCCAAAAAGGGCAAGGGTCGGATGCTGAAAGACGCACCGACGATCGTTATGGCTCAAAAAACCCGCGCTGTTGATGGTGTGCGTTTGCAGGTCAACCACAATGGTTATCAAAACAGCCACGGGTTGGTTCATGCGCGCACCTTGGATCTGCCGGTTGATAGCAAGGGTTTGGTGGGTGAAGATGTGCTTTACGCGCCGGATACTCAGGATGTGCAGCGATTTAAGACGATACAGGCGAAATCACCTGAGACTTTCCGCTACACCGCGCGCTTTCATTTGCACCCGGATGTGGAGGCCAGTTTGGAATCGGACGGGGCTTCGGTCTCTTTGACGCTGATCAATGGTGATGTTTGGGTGTTTCGCCATCGGGGATTTAGTCAGCTGTCTTTGGAAGAAAGCGTTTATTTTGAGAATTTTAGACTTTATCCACGCCCCACAGCGCAAATTGTTTTGACCAGTGAGATCAAAGAAATTACCACCCGCGTCCGTTGGTCACTGGCCAAAGCAAGCGAAAACCCTCAAAAGGCGGCCTAAGAAGCCACGTCGTGGGTCGTGGCATATTTAGGATGACCAATGACACAGCCTGTAGATCTCAAACGCGCACTTATTTCCGTATCTGACAAAACCGGTCTGTTGGACCTTGGGCGCGCGCTTGCAGATCGCGGTGTTGAATTGCTGTCAACTGGCGGTTCTGCCAAAGCTTTGCGCGATGCTGGGCTCACAGTGATCGATGTGGCTTCTGTGACTGGATTTCCAGAGATGATGGATGGGCGGGTTAAAACTCTCCATCCAAATGTGCATGGTGGGTTGTTGGCCCTGCGAGACAATCCTGAGCATCTGGCTGCGATGCAAAAGCACGGTATTGTGGGCATCGATCTTTTGGTGGTGAACCTTTACCCCTTTGAGGAAACAGTCGCCAAAGGCGCAGATTATGACACGGCGATTGAGAATATTGATATTGGCGGGCCGGCGATGATTCGGGCCGCAGCCAAAAACCATGGGTTTGTCGCTGTGGTCACGGACACCCAAGATTATGACGCCCTGTTGGCTGAGTTGACCGAGAACAACGGTGCTATAACCTATAGCTTCCGTCAAAAATTGGCGTTGAATGCCTACGCGCGCACCGCGGCCTATGATTCTGCCGTTTCAAACTGGATGGCAAAAACGCTTGAAGTTACTCCACGCCGTAAAGCGGTTGCTGGCACTTTGGCTCAAACCCTGCGCTATGGTGAGAACCCGCATCAGTCAGCGGCGTTTTACACAGACGGTCAAGTGCGTCCGGGCATCGCGACAGCAGTGCAGCATCAGGGCAAAGAGCTGTCTTACAACAACATCAACGACACCGATGCAGCGGTTGAGCTGGTGGCTGAATTTGATCCGGCCAATGGCCCGGCCTGCGTAATTGTTAAACACGCCAATCCTTGCGGTGTGAGCCAAGCCTCCAGCTTGCTCGAAGCCTATCAGGCCGCGTTTCAATGTGATCAAACCAGTGCTTTTGGTGGCATTATTGCGTTGAACCAAACCTTGGACGGCGCCACAGCCGCTGAGATTTGCAAGATTTTCACAGAGGTCGTTATTGCCCCTGACGCTGATGGAGATGCACGCCGTATCTTCGCTCAAAAGAAAAACCTGCGTCTTTTGACCATGGGGTCGTTGCCGGATGTGACGGCTGTTAGTCAAACCATTCGTCAGGTCTCTGGCGGCTATTTAGTGCAAGACAAAGATGTGGGGCAGGTATTGCCCAGTGATCTTAAAGTTGTCACCAAACGTGCCCCAAGCCCGCAAGAGCTGAGCGATATGTTGTTTGCGTGGAAGGTGGCTAAACATGTGAAATCGAATGCGATTGTCTATGTGAAAGATGGTGCAACGGTTGGTATTGGTGCTGGGCAAATGAGCCGCGTGGACAGCACCCGAATTGCCGCGCGCAAAGCGCAGGATATGGCCGAAGTCTTGGGCCTTGATGCGCCACTAACCCATGGTTCAGTTGTAGCCTCCGATGCGTTTTTTCCCTTCGCAGACGGTCTTGTGACCGCAGCAGAGGCAGGTGCAACCGCACTGATCCAACCGGGTGGCTCGATGCGCGATGACGAGGTGATTGCCGCCGCCGATGCGGCCGGCCTCGCAATGGTATTCACAGGCATGAGGCATTTTAAGCATTGATATGAGCAAGATATTACTTTGGAGCGCAGCGCTGACTTTGGCATTGGATCAGATCACAAAAGTGGTGGTGGTGTTCTGGATGGAGCTTATTTCAAAAGGTCAAATTGATGTTTGGCCAGGCTTTGTTCAATTTCATATGGCGTGGAACACTGGCATCAACTTTGGTCTGTTTGCGGGCCAAGGGGATCTGGTCCGTTGGTTGCTGGTGGCAGTGGCTTTGGTGGTTTGCGGGTTTGTTGGCTTTTGGATGCGTGACGAGAAGAAGCCAATAGCGTTGATTGCAGCGGGTTTGGTAATTGGTGGGGCCTTGGGCAATTCACTTGATCGGGTTTTATATGGCAGTGTTGCAGATTTCCTGAATGTGACGTGTTGCGGTTTTTACAATCCCTATGCGTTCAATGTGGCAGATATTACGATATTTGTTGGCTTGTTTGGCCTGGTTATTTTCTCGACAGACCACAAAAATAGCTAAGGTTTTGAGTGCTATTTAGTCGGCCGTGGCTCGCGGCCTCGGTCTCATCAAGTTTTAGTGAGTGGTGGGCATATTGCCGCTTTGGTCTTGTAAGCGCAAATTTTGAGCGTATTTGCTTTAGTGTATCTGGCATTTATGAAGGAACGTTCATGCTAATTAGGATTTTCGCAGTTTTGGGCCTTTGCCTGCCAATGCAGGCTCAGGCTCAGGCCAAGGTTTCAAATTTCATGTTGGACAACGGCATGCAGGTTGTTGTGGTGGAAGATCACCGAGCCCCAGTCGTGGTGCATATGGTGTGGTACAAAGTTGGTGCCGCAGATGAGGCGCCTGGAAAATCTGGTATTGCGCATTTCCTCGAGCATTTGATGTTCAAGAAAACCAAAAACCTAGCTTCGGGTGAACTGTCGGATACAGTGGCGGCCAATGGTGGGTCTGACAATGCCTTCACCAATCAAGACTATACGGCCTATTACCAGCGTGTGGCTGCAGACCGCCTTGAACTTATGATGAGTATGGAATCGGATCGGATGACGGGTTTGCAGCTGTCTGTTGATGATATAGCCACCGAACGCGATGTGGTGATCGAAGAGCGAAATCAACGTACAGAAAGCTCCCCTGGCGCTTTGTTCAACGAGCAAAAACAAGCTGCCATGTATATGAATCACGCTTACGGCGTGCCGGTGATTGGCTGGATGCATGAACTGAAAAAGTTGAATTTTGAGGATGCGGTGGCCTTCTATAAGCTGCACTATGCGCCCAATAATGCGATTTTGGTGGTGGCAGGTGATGTGACGCCCGAGCAGGTTAAAATCTTGGCTGAGCAATACTATGGTGTCATCCCCGCCAACTCGGCGGTGCAGTCGCGCGCGCGGACTCAAGAGCCACCACACAGATCTGCGCGCCGCATGACTTATCATGATGAGCGCGTGGCTCAGCCCTATGTGAGCCGCAGTTACTTGGCCCCAGAGCGAGACAGTGGCGATCAAACGACTGCCGCCGCATTGGTGTATTTGGCAGAAATATTGGGGGGATCGGGGGCGACCTCGGTGTTGGGTACAGAGTTGCAATTCGACACGCAGCAAGCGATTTATACCAGCGCCTACTATGGCGGAACTGCCTTGGATAATACGACATTTGGGCTGATTGCTGTGCCTGTGCCGGGTGTGAGCTTACAGCAGGTTGAAGATGCCATGGATGCCGCGATTGCCAAATTTATGGCCACCGGAATTAATATTGAGACGTTTGAACGGATCAAGATGCAAATGCGAGCCAGTGAGATCTACGCGATGGACAACGTTGAAGGTATTGCCAACCGTTATGGCGCGGCTTTGACACAAGGGCTTACCATTGCTGATGTGCAAGAGTGGCCACGAATATTGCAGGAGGTCACGCCCGATGAGGTCATGGTCGCAGCACGTTTGGTATTTGATCAAAAGGCTTCAGTGACTGGATGGTTGATGGGCCCGCAGGAGGAGTTGAAATGATCCGTATTCTCTCAACATTTGTCATCCTCTGGGCCGGCGCGGCGCCGGCCGAAGTGCAAATCAAAACCCCCACCAGTCCCGGTGGCATTGCCGCTTGGGTGGTGGAAGAGCCATCTATTCCCTTCACCGCATTGGAGATTATGTTTTCCGGTGGGGCCGCGCTGGATCCTAGGGATAAACGCGGTGCAGCCTATTTGATGACGGGGCTTCTCGAAGAAGGCTCCGGGGACATGGATGCGCAGGCCTTTGCTGCCGCGCAAGAGGCTTTGGCGGCCTCCTTTGGCTTTGATGTCTATGATGACACAGTCACAATTTCAGTTCGATTTTTGACGGAAAACCGTGCGGAAAGCTTGGCGCTTTTGAAAACCGTTCTAACCCAACCACGATTTGACCCCGAGGCCATCGAACGTGTACGGACTCAGGTATTATCGATCTTAGCCTCTGACGCACAAGACCCAGATTCGGTTGCTGGTGCAACCTGGTCGCAATTGGCTTTTGGGCAGCACGCATATGGCACGCCGCGTGAGGGAACAGCGGCCTCAGTTGCGGCCCTTACACGCGAAGACATCATTGCCGCACATCAACGATTGTTTACGCGTGATACCTTGTCGGTATCCGCAGTGGGTGACATTTCAGCGGCTGAGCTGGGTCCAATGCTAGATGACTTGCTGGGACAGCTGCCTGCGGGTGAAGGTCTCAAAACCGCAGCAGTTGATTTTGCGACTGAGGGTGGGTTGACCGTTGTAGACATGCCAACCCCGCAGTCTGTGGCTTTGTTTGGCCATGTTGGAATTGACCGGGATCACCCTGACTTCTTTGCGGCCTTTGTTCTCAACACGATTTTGGGTGGCCGGGGTGTTGAGAGCCGCCTGTCGGCAGAAGTACGCGAAAAACGTGGGCTAACCTATGGTGTGTCGACCTTCTTGGTGGGCAAGGAAGAAGCGAACATGCTGATGGGACAAGTGGCAAGTGCCAATGATCGTATTGGCGAGGCAATTGCTGTGATCCGCGACGAATGGACCAAGATGGCGCGCGATGGGGTGACCCAAGCCGAGTTGAACGATGCGCAGACCTATCTCACTGGCGCTTATCCTTTGCGGTTCGATGGCAATGCGAAGATCGCAAACATATTGGTTGGGATGCAACGACAAGGGTTGAGCACCGATTATATCAACACGCGCAATGATAAGATCAATGCTGTGACCCTTGGCGAGATCAACCGTGTGGCGGCGGAATTGTTGCAACCGGAGGCTTTGCATTTTATCGTAGTTGGTCAGCCAAAAGGCCTCAACGAAGAGTAGCAGAATCGGATCCGAGCATGCTATGTATTGTAGCATGCTTAAATCTAGCCCCAACATAAGCCAATTCCAGCCTGTTATCCGGCAATTGAACGAAACTGTGATCAATCAGATTGCGGCGGGTGAGGTGGTGGAACGTCCCGCCTCGGCCATTAAGGAATTGGTAGAAAATGCAATCGATGCGGGGGCGACGCGCATTGACGTTGAATATGCCGATGGCGGCAAACGCCTTATTCAAGTTACTGATAATGGTTGTGGCATCGCGGCGGATGATTTGCCGCTGGCTATGTCACGTCACGCCACTAGCAAAATTGATGGCTCGGACCTGTTGAACATCCAAAGCTTTGGCTTTCGCGGTGAGGCTTTGCCATCGCTGGGAGCTGTGGGTAAACTGACCCTGACCAGTCGCACTTCTGAGGCAACTGGGGCTGAGTTGCAGGTGAACGGTGGCAAGCTGAGCCCAGTGCGCCCTGCTGCGATGCAGCTGGGCACCCGCGCAACCCTCCGAGATCTGTTTTACGCGACACCGGCGCGGCTTAAATTTCTGCGTTCAGATCGCGCTGAGGCGCAGGCGATTGCCGATGTGGTCAAGCGTTTGGCCATGGCCGAACCTGCAATTTCTTTTTCATTGCGGGATGCGGGCTCGGACCGGATGGTCTTTCAGGTGCAAGCAGAGCAGGGTGATATGTTCTCGGCTTTACGCGGCCGCCTGGGCCAGCTGATGGGCCAAGATTTTGTGAAAAATGCGATTGCGGTGGATGCGGAGCGTGAGGGGATTACCTTAACAGGTTTTGCAGCTTTGCCGACCTATTCGCGTGGCGCTGCCGTGGCGCAGTTCATTTTTGTGAATGGCCGCCCAGTGCGCGATAAGCTGTTGCTTGGCGCCTTGCGTGGCGCCTATTCGGATTTTTTATCTCGTGATCGTCACCCTGCGGTGGCGCTGTTTGTGGAATGCGATCCGACCAGTGTGGATGTGAACGTGCATCCCGCCAAATCCGAGGTTCGATTTCGTGAGCCAGCGATGGTGCGCGGGTTGATCGTGTCAGGTTTGCGTCATGCTTTGGCGGATGCTGGCCATCGGGCTTCAACCACAGTATCTGATGCCGCATTGGGCGCCTTTACAGCCCAGCCGCAGGGGCATCTACAGGGTGAGCCGCGGGTCTATCAAATGGACAGGCCCCGCAATGCGCCGGGATATTCTGGACTGGCGGAGACGGAGACAATGTTCGACGTCCATCCTTCGGCGCGGATCGAAGGGATACCACAGTTGGAGGCGCAACACCGGCCCTTGGGAGCTGCGCGCGCGCAATTGCATGAGAATTATATACTATCACAAACGGCTGAAGGCTTGGTAATCGTTGATGCTCATGCGGCTCATGAACGCTTGGTCTATGAAAATCTCAAGGTACAAATGTCTGAGTCGGGTGTGCGGGCGCAGGCCTTGTTGATCCCAGAGGTGATCAGCCTGTCTGATGGTGATATGGCGTTGCTGATGGAGCAGTCCGAGACGCTTACGCAATTGGGTCTGAGCATTGAGCCCTTTGGCCAAGGGGCTGTAGCGGTGCAGTCGGTGCCTGCGATTTTGGGGCATGTGGATGTAAACCGTCTGGTACTGGATATCGTCGACGAGCTGTCCGATGGGGGAGCCTCCCAAAGCTTACAATCGCGACTCGATGCTATTTTGAGCCGGGTGGCCTGTCATGGATCTGTGCGCACGGGTCGGCGCATGCAGGCAGATGAAATGAATGCCCTTTTACGCGAAATGGAGGCAACGCCCCATTCCGGCCAATGCAACCACGGTCGCCCCACCTATGTCAGTCTTGCGATGTCTGATATTGAAAAATTGTTTGGACGCACATGATACTGACCCCTAATATTATTTTAATGCTGCTGGTAGGCGCTGGCGGGTTTGCATTTTTGGTTGTCATTTTGCTGCTCGTGGTGGCGCGGGCTGCTGGACGCTCGGCGCATGCAACAGCGCCTTTGGCCAGCCAGATGGAGTACCTCAATCAACGGGTTCAAACAATTGGCGACGGCCAACAGCAATTGGCTGGCGGTTTAACCCATGTTTCAGAGGCGCAGGCGGCTCAGCAAAGCAATATGATTAAGTTGATGGAGGCCCGACTCTCTGCTGTGCAAGAGCAGATGACGCTGAATCTCACCACTAGCGCGAAAAGCACAGCCTCCTCCTTGGGCGAGTTGCAGCAAAGACTGGTCACGATTGATAAGGCACAGGACAATATTCAAAAGCTGTCTGGCGATGTTCTTAGCTTGCAAGATATTTTGTCCAACAAGCAGACCCGTGGGGCCTTTGGCGAGATCCAGTTGCAAGAAATTGTTAGCAAGGCTTTGCCTTCAGATGCCTATGCCTGGCAGGTGACCCTGTCCAACGGAAAGCGTGCGGATTGCTTGATTCATCTGCCAAACCCACCCGGCCCGATTGTCATCGATAGCAAATTCCCACTAGAGGCCTATGAGGCGCTGCGCAATGCCAAGACGGATTGGGAGGCGAATGAGGCTGCTAAGTTCATGCGCGCCAGCGTAAAGGCTCATATTAAAGCTATATCGGAGAAATATATCCTAGATGGTGAGACTGCCGATGGGGCGTTGATGTTTTTGCCCTCTGAAGCGGTATACGCAGAATTGCATTCAAATTTTCCGGAATTGGTGCGTGATGGATTTGAAGCACGGGTTTGGATCGTGTCCCCAACCACCTGTATGGCCACGCTCAACACCATGCGCGCGATCTTAAAAGACGCCCGCATGCGCGAACAAGCTGGGGCAATCCGCACGGCGCTGCGTTTGCTGCATCGTGATGTGGAGCTGGTGGTGGACCGGGTGGATAAACTGAACACTCATTTCAACCATGCGCGTAAAGACATCGAAAGCATTACCACTGCTGCTGAACGGGCGGGTAAACGCGCCCACAAGCTGGACAACTTTGATTTTGAAGAAATAGAAGCATCAGAAAACGTGGTGCCTCTTACCAAGCCATAACTCGGCTTGGCGCGCAGTGTGTCTTAAATTCGCAAAAATGGTTGCGCCATGCGGGGAATCCAAGAGTTGAATCTGAGGGGTGCATCTGTGGCGGCCAAACAGATGCAATCTTCGCCAATTTCAGCCACAGGGGTGTGGTTTAGATCTTCATTGGCAACTTCCACGTCACCAGCGGCAAAGCGTGCGGTTGCATCGCGAAACGCGCCTTGCAACACGAGAGTAAGTTCGGTGCCACGGTGACCGTGATCTGGTACGGCGGCTCCAGCAGGAATATAGAGTAAGCGTGCGGTGGCTGATTTCGAGGTGCTTAGAACCGCCTGACGAACGCCCATACCAACAGAGCGCCATTTTACATCGCCCAAACCGCCACCTATATAGGCGCGCAAGGGGGACGGCACGTCACTGGCCGCCATAGGTTTTGCTGCACTTGGACCTTTTCCGATCAGCGCCAACGTCTCTTCCAAAGCGCCCTCATCCATGGATGCTTGAGCGTCAGTCTCCAGAAACGCGCCGCCAATTACGTCATAGGCTTGGGCCGCGGCACGGCAACTGTCACACATGGACAGATGTGTGGCCACAACCAGATTGAACGCTTCAGGAAGCGTTCCGGCGGCATAGCCGATCAAAAGCTGATCGGTGAGGTGATGTTTGATCTGGGTCATATTGTTCATTTCATCGTCTGTCGGAGTTTCGATAAAGCCAATCTAAGGCGGGATTTGATTGTGCCAAGGGGCAGACCCGTTTCAGCGGCAATTTCACTGTGGCTCAAGTCTCCAAAATAGGCTTTCTCAATCAACTCTCGCTGTTGGCTGGGCAGTGCTGTCATTGCTTGGGTCAGTTGTTGCGATTCTTGTTGCAGAACCAAAATATCGGCGGCTTCGGGTTCGGCTTCCGGGCCCCATTCCAAATTTTCAGGCTCGGGCCTGCGTTGTTTGCGCAGGGCATCGATTTTTTTGTTCCGGGCAATGGTGAAGATCCACGTGGCCACACTGGCTCTGCTCGGATCGAACAGATGGGCTTTATGCCAGAGTGTTGCCATAACCTCCTGAGTGCATTCTTCGGCCATGCTCGGCGAGGCACCTGATTTCATCAAAAATGCCTTCACGCGCGGCGCAAAATGCGCGAACAATTCGGCAAAGGCCCGTTGGTCTTGATCTGCCTGAATACGCTTCAGATGCTCAACCCAAGTGTTTTGTGGGACGATTTTTTTCACAGTGGGGGTATTAGCCTTCTGATAGTGCGGTGGAATTGGTTTCAACGCACCATAGGGCACCTGATACTCAGATGCACCCGTTTCATGTGATCTATCCAAAATTCCGAACATGCTCTAAATACGCTCAAGAAATTAAACTGGATCACATGAAAATCAAAGTTTTCAAATGTAATCCATTTGCACGCCGCCTGCGTAGAATAATGACACATAAAAGAGGGATGTGCCGATGCCATTTGAGAATACCAGAGCGGGAACGAAGCGCATTGCGGTGATTGGCGGGGGTATCTCCGGCATGGGAGCCGCCTATGAATTGCGTCAATCGCATCAGGTGGTATTGTTTGAATCGGCCCCGCGGTTGGGTGGGCATGCGCGCACTGTTATGGCTGGAAAAAATGGAGATTTATCTGTTGATACCGGGTTTTTGGTCTTCAACGACGTGAACTATCCGCATTTGATTCGATTGTTCAAAGAACTCGATGTGCCAATCATGGACTCTAACATGAGCTTTGGCGCATCGATAGATGGGGGGCGGTTTGAATATGGCGTTTTGGCGCCCTCTGCGGTCTTTGCTCAAAAACGCAATATTTTGAGACCGAAGTTTTGGGGCATGATTCGCGATATCTTGAAATTTAATAAACGCGCCAATGCTGAACAGATTGATCCAAACATCACCATTGGGGCCTTGATTAAAAAATGGCGGCTTGGGGACTGGTTCCGAGATTACTATCTCACTCCCTTTACTGGCGCAATCTGGTCCACACCGATCACTCAAATTCTGGATTTCCCGGCACAGGCGATGATCACTTTCATGAAGAATCACGCCCTGCTTGGGGCTGGCGGTCAGCATCAATGGCGGACGGTTAATGGTGGGTCTCGCGAATATGTGAGTCGGGTCGAGCAGGCTTTGACTGCCGCCGGGGTTGAACTGCGTCTCTCCACGCCGGTTGAGTCAGTGCGGCGAGGCCCGTTGGGGGTTGAGATTAAAACTGCAGGTGGGGAGTATGAGGCCTTTGATGATGTAATTTTCGCCACGCACTCAGATATCACCTTGGCGATGCTGAGTGATGCGAATGGTGTAGAGCGCAAAGCGTTGGAAGCGATCAAGTATCAACCCAATGAAATGGTCCTTCACGCGGACATCTCGATTATGCCAAAGCGTAAAGCCGCTTGGGCCTCTTGGGTTTATACTGAAGATAAAGATCGCCAGTCAGACCGTATTGATCTTACCTATTGGATCAATCGTCTGCAAAGCCTGCCGAATGATGATCCTTGCTTTGTAACGCTAAACACGCAACGCGATATCGATCCGGCGTTGATCTATGATCAGTTTACCTTCCATCACCCAGTCTTCGATGTGACGGCTCTAAAGGCGCAGCAGGTCTTAAGTGATTTGAATGGTGCCAACTCCACTTGGTTTTGTGGCGCTTGGATGCGCAACGGGTTTCATGAGGATGGCTTGGCTACCGGTATTGAGGCAGCACGGCGCTTGATGGTGCAGAGCGCAACGATGATGGCGGCTGAATGAGCAGCATTGATCATATCAAAGCTCACACCTACCATGGGCGTAAAGGGCCTGTCGAAAACGCGTTTCGCTATGCCATCGACTACGTCTTGATTGACATGAATGCTCAGGCGTCGTGGCCCCGTCTGTTTTCGCGCAATCGGTTTAATTTGTGGAGCCTCTATGATGCGGATCATGGCGGAGCACCAAAGCAGGGGCGGGGCCTCAGCTGGGCGGAAGATATTTTGCGGGCTGAAGATCTGCCGGGCCTAGAGCGCATTTTGCTCTTAACGCAACCGCGCATGTTAGGTCATGTCTTCAATCCGGTCAGTTTTTGGCTCTGCTTTGATGCACAAGACGATCTAAGGGTGGTGATCGCGGAGGTCAGCAATACCTTCGGCCAACGTCATAGTTATCTGTGTCACCGTGATGATTTTGTCGCAATCGGTCCATCAGATGAAATTGGAGCCCAGAAGATTTTCCATGTATCGCCTTTTCAGCCGACGCAGGGCGACTATCGGTTTCGCTTCGACATTCGGGCCGAGCGGATTGGCATCTCAATTGAATATCTGCGAAAGGGTGGTGGGTTGATTGCAACGCTCGTCGGGCCGCGTCAGCCTCTCTCGAGTAAATCCATTCTGTCGGCTTTTCTGCGCCGGCCCCTTGGTTCGCGACGGGTTTTGGCGCTGATACATTGGCAGGCTACTAAGTTGTGGTGGCGCAAGGCAACCTTTAGGCCTTGCCCCGAAGCGCCGCGAAGCGATTTTAGCAGATGAGTGCTGCCCAACGCCCCTCTTTGCCGTCCTTTGCTTTGTTTGGTGGGTTTCTGGCTGCGGCGGGTTTGCCCATCTACATTTTCGCCCCAACATTTTATGCGGAAAACTACGGTGTTGGACTCACTGCCATCGCTGCGGTGTTGTTTTGGCTGCGATTGTTGGACGCTGTGCAGGATCCTTTGTTTGGCTGGATATCCGAGCGGTTGGGGCGTGAGCGCGGGTTCTGGATTGGCTTTGCGGGTTTCATTCTTGTGGGGGCGATGATTTTGCTTTTCGCCATTCCACCGCGAACCGCGCCGTTGCTTTGGTTCGCCTTGTCTATTACCGGACTATTCAGCGCATTTAGTTTTCTGACCATCAATTTCTATGCCCAAGGCATCACCGCCGCTGCGAGCCTGCCTGGCGGGCATATGCAAGTTGCTGCATGGCGTGAAACTGGGGCGTTGATCGGGGTGTGTTTGGCTGCGGTTGCTCCGGGTTTGCTAGTGCTTTGGACACAAGTGCCGATGTTGAGTTTTGCGCTCGGATTTGCGGCGATTGGGCTTTTGTCCCTCTGGGTGATGCGCCGGCAATGGGTGGGTCCGACACAGTGGGTGCCCTCTAACTTCAAACTGATTTGGCAGGACCTACCTGCGCGCCGCCTGTTGGTGCTAGCCTTTGTTAATGCCTTGCCGGTGGCTGTGTCTTCCTCGCTGTTTCTATTTTTTGTGACCCACCGCCTGCAGGCTACGGCTTGGGCGGGGGCTTTACTGTTGGTGTTCTTTTTGTGTGCCGCCGCTTCAGCGCCAATCTGGGCCGCGCTGGCCCGTCGTTATGGCACCCGCCGAGCTTTGCTTTGGTCGATGAGTTTGGCAATTGCGATTTTTGCGGTCGTGGGCTTTCTTGACACTGGTGATGTGGGGCTTTTCGCGCTAGTTTGTGTGATTTCTGGGGCCAGCATTGGCGCTGATTTGACCCTTATGCCCGCGGCTTTTGCACAACGTTTGGCCGTCATTGCTCCCAACGGCGCGCAGGGGTTTGGGCTTTGGTCCTTGATGAATAAGCTGACCTTGGCTTTGGCCGCCATCGCTTTATTTCCGCTGCTTGAAATGGCGGGGTTTGACGCCACAGCCTCCAACCAAACTGGGCAGGCACTGTTTACACTTACATTTCTCTACGCGGCTTGTCCGTTGTTTTTAAAACTGGTTGCGATCCTCTTGTTGATCAAAACCCCATTGCAGGATGAGCAGATATGACATTGGCATTCATAATATTGGGCACGCTCGCGGTGGTCCTAGGAATTCAGTATAAAACTGGGTTTCTAGCGCAAAAACCAAGTAACTATGCCACCACGACACCGGCATTTGATATTCGTGAGCAGCTTAATGGCGACATGCTCTGTGAAGGTATCATTTACGGTCCCTTTGGCCGGGTGACATCGCGCTTTGTGGCGCAGATGCATGCTGAGTGGCAGGGTAACACCGGCCGGATGACTGAGGACTTTCGCTATGACAGCGGCAACATCCAGCACCGTGAATGGACGCTGAGGGTGGATGATGCTGGTCAAATTAAAGCCGAAGCACCTGATCTTCTTGGCACTGGGCAAGGTACGCAGCTGGGATCGACGGTGATGCTGAATTACACCATTCAACTGACTAAGGATGCTGGCGGCCATGCGTTACAGGTCACGGATTGGATGTATCTCATGGAAAACGGTTCGATCATGAATCGCAGTCAATTTCGCAAATTTGGAATCAAAGTGGCGGAGCTAGTTGCTACAATGCGGCCGATGCCAACGGATGCGCGTGTTGCAAAATGAGGTTTGACGGGAAACGATATTGGTTGGTGGGTGCCAGCGAAGGGCTAGGCCGTGCTTTGTCCCATAAGCTGAGTGCGGCGGGGGCTGAGTTAATCCTATCCGCCCGCGCGGAAGACCGGTTGCAATCCTTGGCGGATGATTTGCCGGGCAAGACCCAAGTTTTGCCGCTGGATTTGGCCGATGAAGCCTCTGTTGCGCAGGCTGGCGCGGCCTTGGGTCATGTGGACGGGTTGGTATTTTTGGCCGGAGTCTATTGGCCTATGTGTGCGCGTGATTGGGATGGGGCTTCTGCCTTGGCCATGGCGGATATCAATTTTGTTGGCGTATTTCGGGTGCTCAATCAAGTTATGCCACAGTTTTTGCAGCGCGATGTGGGCCATATAGTGGTCACGGGCAGCCTGTCCGGGTTTCGCGGACTGCCAGGTGCAATTGGCTATGGGGCGTCCAAGGCTGGGGTCATGGCTTTGGCCGAAAGCCTTTATGCCGATCTGAGGCGTTCAGGCATCAAAGTTCAAGTGGTTAACCCGGGTTTCATCAAAACAAGGCTGACCGAGAAAAATACCTTCCATATGCCGTTCCTCATGTCGCCCGAGGAGGCCGCAGACCACATGTTCAAACACATGCAAAGCACCCGCTTCAAACGCAGCTTTCCCACCCTATTCTCATGGCTGTTTCGCTTCAGCCAGTTCTGGCCCGATTGGCTGTATTACCGGGTGTTTCGTTAGGGCTGGATTTAGAAGTTTGGTTGTTGACTGGGCCCGGGGTTGAAGCCCTTACCAGACCTTCAACCCCCAACATGGCGGTCAAATATACCCTTTGCCTTGCCCCATACACCGGTATCAAACTGCTTGAGGGCTAGGAGGCTTGGCAGGAGCTGAGCTGCAAAATCTTCAGAGCTTTCGCGGGGCAGAATTGAGGGTAGGTTGTCGATGGCGGTGACATCCAAGATTGGTGCACCCTGAGTGCGTAGAGCGGGTTTGTCCCAGCTGGTGGCTCGGTCATAGATTTTGATCGGAGAATAGGCGCTGTCTGGATCGCAGGCTATATCGCCTATCACCATAAGCTGGCGCGGGTCAGTTTTTGCGGAGGCTGGTACAAAGACTGGGGTGTCTTGATTGGCCAAAATACAATTGAGAAAAATATCATGAGCCAGAATTTCGGGATAGGGGCCGCCATGGGCGGTCTCTGCCACATCCCACTCAGTCACTGGGGCCCCAAGTGCTGCACAAAAATCGGCAGCACCGCTGCCCACACGGCCTTTTGCGCCGATAATGATCACTTTGGGCTGTGCGTGGCCTAGATCTGCGGCGACATTTGCCATAAGATCAGATGCGCAGGCAAAGGCCTGCACAGGGCCACAGAGATCGCCTGCTTGCGCTGCTGCCCAGCTTTTGAGCGCCACGGCCGCACCGGCATATCCGGCCCAATAACCAAAAGCTGCGACCCGACGGCCAGCTTCATTGGTGAGATATTCGAGGTCATACAGCGTACCGCCACCGGCCTTGAATCGGGCCAAAAGACGTTGACCATCGGGCTGGCCCTTATAGGCATGGCCAAACATGATGTGCCGGTGCCGCAGCGGCGTGTCGTCATCGGGCAATTCTTTTAGTCCCATGATGATGGCGTCTTGAGGGGCGGTTTGCCAATTGCCAGTGCTTGCAAGTTGAACCCCTGCATAGGCCTCGGTCTGAATGGCGCGGGTTGGGTCTTGTTCAAGGGTCACCGCAAAACCTGCCTCCAGCAAGGCTTGCACACCCGCCGGCGTGACGCCAACACGTTGTTCATTAGGGCGCTGTTCGGCCCTGATCCAAAGATGGGTCATAGCAGACCTTTAGCATGGACGGCGGCCACAGAGGGACGGGCCGCAAAGGCACGCTCGAATGCGGCCAGTTTTGGATAGATATTGATATCCACACCGTCCCCCTCCAGCCATTGTGACAAGGTGAACAGATGCGCATCAGCGATGGTGATTTCAGATCCGAAAATATAAGGGCCCATAATCAAGGTCTCAACATAGGCACAGCTTTCTGACATAGTTTGGGGTACTTTCGCGGTCATATCTGCACGGGACTCTTTGAGATCTGCCCAGCGTTTGCCGCGCAGTTTATGCGCGTGGTTCACATGCATGGTTGCGGCCAAATAATGCATAAACTCGCGGATCTTGGCGCAGGTGAAGGCATCTTCCGGCATAAGATTGGGCGCAATATATTCCAAAATCGCCCCTGTTTCTGTCAAAATTCCGTCGGGAGTCACAAGCGTGGGCACCCGGCCCTTGGGATTTATGTCCAAATAGGGCTTTTCGCGCTGCGCGCGGGCCGCAATATCGACCAAGCACAGCTCATATTCGGTACCCAGCTCTTCTAAAATCAATGCTGAGGCCAGAGACACTGTATGTTTGGCGGCAAATAGTTTGAGCATGTCTATCTCCTAGATATTTGTGCGGGCGTGGCGGCGATCTGCGCCATCCAAATGCGGGGTGGCGTTGTAACTCGCCATATGTGTGGCCCCATTCCAGACGTCAAAACGATGCATGGAGGAATTGTGTATCGGCAACATCACTCGGGCAAATCCCTCTGGCCCGAGGGCCAAATGCTGCGCGATGGCCATGCCAATCACGCCGCCGGAGGTCACAATCAAGCTGCGCCCGCCCTGTATTGCCAGCTCTGACATCACATCCGCACACTGCTGCGCAAAATCCATATAGCTGATATGCGCATTGTCCAAGGAACCACTTTGCCAAGCGGTGAGTAGATGTGGGATTTGTTGGGCAAATTCCTCGGTCGAATTTGGTACAGGCGTCTGGGTTTGGGTGTGGTACTCATGAGCCAAATCAAAATAGCGCATTTCATTGACGCGGGGGTCAATGGCCACGTCATGGGGCAAATCTAACCCTGAGGCAGTTTCACGGTGCCGTCTCAGGCTCCCGCAAATTACCCGGTCAAATTCTTCTCCATGGCCACGCAGATACTCACCCAGCCAATTGGCTTGTTGATGGCCTGTGTCAGACAGCCGGTCGTAGCTTTCTTCATCTTGCGCGCCAGTATTTGCTTGGCCATGGCGAATGAGGATAATTTCTGTTTTCATCATTCGGTTGCAATATCGTGTTTCATAATCTTTGCCAATCGGCTCCTTTCGATCGGATTGGAAACGTCGCTTGGCGCAAATTCGGCTGTGCCTGTCGCGTATGGCATGTGTTTGCGATGCTGGTTTGGTCTAAACAGGGATAAATTCGCAGGAGTCGTCCGATGTCAGATACCGTCAGATTCACCCTAGATGGAGCCGAAGTTTCGGCCCCAGCTGGACAGACAATTTGGGATGTGACCAAGGGGCAGGGTTTTATCATTCCGCATCTTTGTCACCGTGACGAACCGGGATACCGGGCCGATGGTAATTGCCGGGCCTGTATGGTTGAGGTTGAGGGCGAGCGTACTTTGGTTGCGTCCTGTATCCGACCGGTATCTGAAGGCATGGTTGTGCACACACGGTCTGACCGCGCCACGCAGGCGCGTCGGATGGTGATGGAAATGTTGGTGGCCGACCAGCCAGACCAAGAGGTGGCGCATGACAAATCAAGCCATCTTTGGGACATGGCCACCGGTCAAGGCGTGTTGGAAAGCCGTTTTCCCAAGTTGGAAGATGGGCGCATTCCGCTTTTGGATGACAGCCATGTTGCGATGTCAGTCAATCTGGATGCGTGCATCCAATGCGGCCTGTGCGTGCGGGCCTGCCGTGAAGTTCAAGTGAATGATGTGATCGGCATGTCTGGCCGCGGTCATGATGCTTACCCGACCTTTGATATGGCCGATCCAATGGGTGAGAGCAGCTGTGTAGCTTGTGGCGAATGTGTGCAGGCTTGCCCAACGGGTGCGTTGATGCCTGCCACTGTGACAGACGACAATCAAGTTGGAGATAGCAAGGATTTTGACAGCGAAGTTGATAGTATATGCCCCTTCTGTGGGGTCGGCTGTCAGGTAAGCCTGAAGGTCAAAGATGGCCGTGTGAAATATGTGGATGGCATTAATGGCCCCGCCAATGAAGGACGACTTTGTGTGAAGGGGCGGTTTGGCTTTGACTATATTCATCACGATCACCGCCTTACCAAACCGCTGATCCGCAGAGATGATGCGCCAGCCAAGGGCTTGAACGTGGATCCGGGCAATTGGGGCGATGTGTTTCGTGAAGCCAGCTGGGAAGAGGCGCTTGATTTTGCCGCTGGCGGCATGGCCAAGCTGAAGCAATCACGCGGTGGCGCATCTGTAGCGGGTTTTGGCTCGGCCAAATGCACCAACGAAGAAGCCTATTTGTTTCAAAAGCTAATTCGGCAGGGCTTCGGCCACAACAATGTCGATCACTGCACCCGTCTGTGTCACGCCTCCAGCGTGGCTGCTTTGATGGAGAATGTGGGTTCAGGTGCGGTGACTGCTACCTTTAACGAGATCAAAAATGCGGATGTGGCGATTGTGATTGGGGCCAACCCAATTGAAAACCATCCGGTTGCTGCCACATATTTCAAGCAATTCACCAAACGTGGCGGCAAGCTGATTGTGATGGATCCTCGTGGTCAGGCCCTGAAGCGCTTTGCCAGTCACATGCTGCAATTCCGTCCTGGTGCGGATGTGAGCATGCTCAATGCGATCATGCATGTGATCGTTGAGGAAGGGCTGTACGACCAGCAATACATCGAGGCCTATACCGAAAACTGGGAAGCTGAGAAGGCACATCTAAAAGATTTTAGCCCAGAAAAAATGGCAGGCATTTGCGGCATTGATGCCGAAACTCTGCGCGATGTGGCGCGGACGTTTGCCGGTGCTAAAGCAGGTATGATCTTCTGGGGTATGGGCGTGTCGCAGCATATCCACGGCACTGATAATTCGCGTTGTCTCATAAGCCTTGGTTTGATGACCGGCCAAGTTGGCCGTCCGGGTACTGGATTGCATCCTCTGCGGGGGCAAAACAATGTGCAGGGCGCGTCGGATGCGGGGCTTATCCCGATGTTCCTGCCAGACATGCAAACTGTGGTGAGCGATGAAGTTCGCCAAAAGTTCGCCGATGTTTGGGCGCGTGATGGTGGTGTAAACGAGCCACTTGATCCCAACAAAGGTTTGACTGTGACAGAGATTATGAATGCGGTACACACGGGCGACATTCGTGGGATGTATGTCCTGGGTGAAAACCCGGCGATGTCTGATCCAGATGTGGCCCATGCCCGCGATGCTTTGGCGAAGTTGGAGCATCTGGTGGTGCAGGATATTTTCATAACCGAAACTGCCAATTATGCGGATGTGATTCTGCCCGCAGCAGCTTTTGCCGAGAAGGCGGGCACCGTGACTAATACCAACCGCCAAGTGCAGATGGGCCGTCCGGCAGTATCTCCTCCCGGTGAAGCGCGCGCGGATTGGTGGATTGAAGTTGAGCTGGCCAAGCGTCTGGGCCTCGGCTGGACCTATGATCACCCAAGCCAAGTATTTGCGGAAATGAAGCTAACCATGAAGTCCTTCGACAATATAAGTTGGGACCGGTTGGAAGATGAAAATGCGGTGACCTATCCGTCTTTGTCCCCCACAGATCCGGGCCAACCTATCGTGTTTGGCGATGGCTTCCCAAGGGCAGATGGCCGTGCGAGGTTTACCCCTGCGGATTTGATAGCACCGGACGATGTGCCTGATGACGAATACCCAATGATCCTGACCACTGGTCGGCAATTGGAGCATTGGCACACCGGCTCAATGACACGCCGCTCTAAAGTGTTGGATTCGGTTGAGCCTGAGGCGAATTGCTCACTGCATCCGTCTACCCTGCGCAATCTGGATGTGGTTCCAGGCGGTTTGGTTCGATTGACCACAAAGCGTGGCAGCATTGACATCATGGCGCGTGAAGATCGCGGTGTGTCTCCTGATATGGTGTTTTTGCCCTTTGCTTTTGTAGAAGCCGCCGCGAACTTGCTGACCAACTCAGCCGTTGATCCCTTTGGAAAGATCCCTGAATTTAAATTCTCAGCTGTAAAGGTCGAGAAAGTCGAGGAGCAAATTGCCGCCGAGTAGGATTCGCCTGATTTTCGGGTGCTCGCGCGATCACGATAGCGAAAAAATGTGAAACCTATAGCCAACCCCAGTGTGGGGTTGGCTCCCGACTTGGCCGCATATTGGGTTTTCGAAGCTGAAATTGGGTTCTGCGACAAAATGGCACGATTTTTTTGCGCCCTGGTTTTGGGCATATTTGCCATTTTTTTGGCGAAGCACTCTGGATTTGGTCGGTCCCTCGAAGAGCCTAAGGATCGCAAAGCCCAAAATCCATTGATATTTTTGAGAAATCAGCCCGTAAATTGAGTAAATAATTTTAATGTAAAAATAACTGTAATTTTGTTAAATGCACCATATTTTTGTAAATGTTTATAAAGAATCAGAAATTTTTTTTGTTCATTAGCATAAAATAGTTTGGCCTCAGGAAAGAATTGAACGATCGTTCAAAAAAACTGATTGACCTTTGTCTAGCTGCCGTTCCATTGTAACGTCCAAAGCCTATTAAAAGGCGCCGGATACCGGCATTGGGAGGATAATATTGTGACTGCGACTGACTCCGCGGACTTGGTTTCTATTCCAGCATTACTGGCGCGCAATGTGCGTGAATTTGGTGACAAAGCCGCTTATCGCGAAAAAGAGTTTGGTATTTGGCAAAGCTGGACCTGGAGTGAAGCCGTTGAACAGATTGAGGCGCTGGCGCTCGGTCTGTTGTCGCTAGGTGCAAACAGGGGCGATCACATTGCGATCGCCGGCCGCAATCGTCCTTATCTTTACTGGTCTATGCTGGCGGCTCAATCCATTGGTGCTGTGCCTGTGCCGATCTATCAAGATGCGGTTGGTGATGAGATCGCCTATGTTTTGGATCACTGCAACGCGCGCTTTATCGTGGCTGGAGATCAAGAGCAGGTTGATAAAATCTTAGATATTAGGGCTGATCTGAAAAACCTAGAACATATCATCTACTTGGATGCCCGTGGTCTTCGCAAATATGATCACAGCATTTTGTCGCAATTTCATAAGCTGCAAGATTTGGGACGTGCTGCTAAGGCCACGTTGGGCCCTGAGCTCGTTGCGCGGCAAGCTGGCCAAAATTATGATGATATCTGTGTGATGCTTTATACATCTGGCACCACGGGCCGTCCTAAAGGCGTGGTGCTGTCCAATCGCAATGTGATCGAGACCTCCAAGAATTCTTCACAGTTTGATAACTTGGGACCGAACGAAGAAGTGCTTGCCTACCTTCCGATGGCTTGGGTTGGCGATTATACCTTTTCTATGGGTCAGGCATTGTGGACCGGTTTTTGCGTGAACTGCCCTGAAAGTCCAGAAACCATGATGACGGATCTGCGCGAAATTGGGCCGACCTACTATTTCGCTCCCCCTCGCGTGTTTGAAAACCAATTGACCAACGTGATGATCCGGATGGAAGATGCTGGACGTTTGAAACAGTGGATGTTCCACAAATCTATGGCGCATGCGAAAACTGTGGGACCGGCTTTGTTGAGCGGCCTGCCTGTGAGCTTCATGGACCGTGTGAAATATTGGCTGGGTGACAAGTTTATCTATGGCCCACTGAAAAACACGCTGGGCCTTAGCCGCGTTCGGGTGGGATATACCGCCGGTGAGGCCATCGGGCCTGAGTTGTTTGATTTTTACCGCTCGCTGGGCATTAACCTTAAGCAGCTTTATGGCCAAACAGAGGCCACCGTTTACGTGACGATCCAACCGGATGGCGAAGTGCGTGCCGATACTGTTGGGGTTCCTGCTCCCGGTGTTGAGGTCCGTATTGGTGACAATGGTGAGATTTATTACCGTTCGCCGGGCGTATTCGTTGAATATTATAACAATCCCGAGAGTACCGCGTCGACCAAGGATAAAGAGGGCTGGGTCGCCACTGGCGATGCGGGCTTCTTTGAAGAAGGCAGTGGCCATCTGCGGATTATTGATCGGGCCAAAGATGTTGGAAAAATGGCTGATGGCCGTTTGTTCGCGCCCAAATATGTTGAAAATAAGTTAAAGTTCTTTCCAAATATTCTCGAAGCCGTGGTATTTGGCAATGACCGCGAATTTTGCACGGCCTTTATCAACATCGATCTGAATGCGGTGGGTAACTGGGCGGAGCGCAACAACATCGCTTATGGTGGATATCAAGAATTGTCGCAGCACCCTGAGGTGTTGGACATGATTCAAGCCCATATTGAGGAAACCAACCTAAGCATCGCGGATGATTCCATGTTGTCGGGCTGCCAAGTGAACCGTTTCCTTGTGCTGCACAAAGAGCTGGATGCTGATGACGGTGAAATGACTCGCACGCGCAAAGTGCGCCGCCGGATTGTGGAAGAAAAATTTTCCGATCTGATCACTGGTCTTTATGATGGCTCTGAGCGCGTGGCGACCACAACTGAAGTAACCTATGAAGATGGGCGCAAGGGTTCAATTTCGGCGACTTTGGAGCTGCGTGATGCGGCGATAGTTGCAGTACAACGGATGGCAGCAGAATGATCCAGAACTTTTCCGCTTTGCTCACCCAAATTTGTCTGGAGTGTCTGACCTATGTTTGACCAACCTGAAAGCTTTGTAACCGCAGACGGCCGCACTATTGGCGGTGTCATGATGGAAATGAAAAATATCACGTTGCGATTTGGTGGCGTTGTGGCGATCAAGGATATCTCCTTTGATATCCGCGAAGGTGAAATTCGCGCGATCATTGGGCCAAACGGTGCTGGAAAATCCTCGATGCTGAATGTCATCTCTGGGTTCTACAATCCTCAAGATGGCGAAGTTTGGTATAAGGGCGAACGTCGCCCCTCGATGAAGCCTTTTGAAGTGGCGCGCCAAGGCATCGCACGGACATTCCAAAATATTGCTTTGTTTGAAGGCATGAGTGTTTTGGACAATGTGATGACCGGCCGCCTGAATCATATGAACGCGGGCATCGTGAGCCAAGCCTTTTGGTATGGTAAGGCGCAACGCGAAGAAACAGAAAACCGAGAAGTGGTTGAACGGGTTATCGATTTCCTCGAAATCCAGCACATCCGCAAAACACCGGTCAGCCGTTTGCCCTATGGTTTGAAAAAGCGAGTTGAGCTGGCCCGCGCGCTGGCTGCTGATCCAAAGCTGTTGCTTTTGGACGAGCCAATGGCGGGGATGAACGTCGAAGAAAAAGAGGACATGAGCCGCTTTATTCTTGATGTGAACGACGAATTTGGCACCACGATTGCTTTGATTGAGCATGACATGAGTGTGGTTATGGATATTTCCGACCGAGTGGTCGTGATGGACTATGGTAAAAAGATCGGTGACGGCACCCCGCATGATGTGCGCAACAATCAAGCTGTGATTGATGCCTATTTGGGGGTGTCTCATGACTAAGTCCAGAAAATTAATGGTGCAGCAACAGATGTTGCCAATCCAAAACACCGGCGTGGAGGCGTAAATTATGTTCCCAGATCAGTTTTTATTCGGTGTGGAAGTTTTGCTCAACGGTCTGATGGCGGGAGTGCTTTATGCGCTTGTCGCTTTGGGATTTGTTTTGATCTTTAAAGCCTCTGGTATTTTCAACTATGCGCAGGGCGTGATGGCGTTGTTCGCAGCGCTGACACTCGTGGGCATTATGGACGGTCAGGTGCCGTTCAGCCATTTGATTAACGCGATATTTGGCACAGATGTGCATCACTTTGGTTGGCATGTGCCGGCATTTCTGTCTATTTTGCTCACTATGGTCGTGATGGTCGGGCTCGCATGGTGCGTTCAGCAGTTCATTTTCCGGCATTTGGTGGGCCAAGAGCCGATCATCTTATTCATGGCAACCATTGGTCTGGCCTATTTCATGGAAGGCTTTGGCGACATGATGTGGGGCTCAGAGATCAAAAAACTGGACGTTGGCATCCCGCAGGGGGGTGGTTTCTGGATTGAAGAAGTGACGTCGTTCCTGGGCGGTTCAAATTTCTACGGCTTCTTTATTGATAAGCTCGACATGGTGGCCACTGTGGTTGCGATTATCCTGGTGATCCTTTTGGTGGGCTTCGCGCAATATACTAAGCAAGGCCGTGCAATGCGTGCGGTGGCAGATGATCACCAAGCGGCGTTGTCAGTTGGCATCTCGCTCAGCTTTATCTGGGTCTTGGTTTGGTCGCTGGCGGGCTTTGTGGCTTTGGTAGCTGGTATCATGTGGGGCGCAAAGTCCGGTGTGCAGTTCTCACTGTCCCTGATTGCTCTGAAAGCTTTGCCGGTTCTGATGCTGGGCGGTTTCACCTCTATCCCCGGCGCGATTGTTGGAGGATTGATCGTAGGTGTGGGTGAGAAATTGTTTGAATTTCTCATTGGTGCGCCATTCTTGGGTGGGGCCACAGAAAATTGGTTTGCATATATGTTGGCACTTCTCTTCTTGGTGTTTCGCCCCCAGGGCTTGTTCGGGGAGAAAATCATTGAGCGTGTATGATATGATTGGCACAAGGCGCAGCGTCTCCGCTAGCCGTCTTGCCTTAGAAACCCTAAGCACTGAGTTTAACTTGAAAGGGATGGCGCATGTTTTATCGTGAATCTGGTGATTTCAGCGAAACCTACCCAGCCGACAGTCAAACGTTTCCAATCAAGTTTGACCGCTACCGTTACTATGTGGTTCTGCTGGTGGCATTTCTGGTAATTCCTTTTATTATCAATGATTACTGGGCCAATGCGGTTCTGGTCCCATTCTTGATCTATGCTATTGCAGCCATTGGGTTGAATATTCTTGTGGGCTATTGTGGGCAGGTGTCGCTGGGTACTGGTGGTTTTATGGCGGTGGGCGCCTATGCTTGCTACAAGTTGATGACGGCATTTCCAGATGTGAGCATTATGATCCATGTGCTGATCTCGGGTGGTATTACCGCGGCGGTGGTGACGGTGTTTGGTTTGCCAAGTTTGCGAATCAAGGGGTTTTACCTCGCGGTTGCCACATTGGCGGCGCAGTTCTTTTTGGTGTGGCTCTTCAACCGAGTCGCGTGGTTTTATAACTACTCTGCATCAGGCCAAATCACTGCACCAGATCGCACGGTGCTTGGACATCTGGTGACTGGCCCGAATACGGAGGCCTGGGCGCAGTATATGATCTGCTTAGTGTTTCTCACCTTTGCCGGAATTATTGGGCGCAACTTGACCCGTGGATCCTTGGGACGAAAATGGTCAGCAATTCGCGATATGGATATTGCCGCTGAGATCATTGGCGTTAATCCACTGACGGCCAAGCTATCGGCCTTCGCGATTTCCGGATTTTTTATTGGTATATCTGGCGCCCTGTTCTTCAGTGTTTACCTTGGTGCAGCAGAAGTGGGTGAGGTTTTTGGCATTAATAAATCATTCTTGGTGCTTTTCATGATCATCATTGGCGGCCTGGGTTCAATTTTTGGCAGCATTGCTGGTGCGGCCTTTATGGTACTGTTACCAGTCTTTCTTAAAAACGTTTTGGTAGGTGGTCTCGGTTGGGACACGGCTCTGGCCGCACATCTCGAATTTGTAATCGTCGGTATTTTGATCATTGTGTTTTTGATCGCAGAGCCGCACGGTTTGGCACAACTTTGGCGCGTGGCCAAAGAAAAGTTACGACTCTGGCCGTTCCCGCACTAGGGGATGGTTAACTATACGACCGGGAAATCCGGCATATTTCGGACAAACCAAGGGAGGAATAATCCGATGAAAAGACTAGCAACAATAACAGTGGCCGCCGTTATGGCAGCTGCTCCGGTGATGGCAGATCTCGTGTTCCCGTCACTTTCCTATCGCACAGGTCCCTATGCTGCGAATGGTATTCCATTCGCCGATGGCTATGCAGATTACATGACGCTCTTGAATGAGCGTGATGGTGGTATCGGTGGCGTTATGACTCGCATCTTGGAATGTGAAACTGGCTACAACACTGAAAAAGGCGTTGAGTGCTATGAAGCCACCAAAGGCGAAGGCTCCTTGGTGTATCAACCGCTTTCAACCGGCATTACATATCAGCTGATTCCCAAAGCCACGGCTGATGGGATCCCAATGCACACTATGGGATATGGTCGGACATCTGCTGCCAACGGTAAGGTGTTCTCGAATATCTTTAATTACCCAGCCAACTATTGGAATGGTGCGTCTTTGGTTGTGAACCACCTCTTAGATATCAACGATGGCGATATCAAAGGCAAAAAAGTGGCCTTGGTTTACCACAACTCCGCTTATGGCAAAGAGCCAATCCCTACATTGGAAGCCCTTGCTGCAAAGCATGGTTTTGAACTGACTTTGCTGGCAGTTGATCACCCAGGCCAAGAGCAGAAATCACAATGGTTGCAAATTCGTCGTGAACGTCCTGACTATGTTACCATGTGGGGCTGGGGCGTTATGAACCAAGTTGCGATCCAAGAGGCCGCAAACATCCGCTTCCCTATGGAAAACTTCATTGGCGTTTGGTGGTCTGGATCTGAAAACGATGTGTTGCCAGCAGGCGATGCAGCAGACGGCTACAAGCACGTTACATTCCACAACGTTGGGGACGATTACCCAGTGTTTGCAGATGTGGCTAAATACGTTGTTGGAGCTGGCAAAGCTGCTGGTGCAGGCGACCAAGTTGGTACAGTGCTTTACAACCGTGGCTTCTACGCTGCGATGTTAGCAGCTGAAGCTGTTCTTTCGGCGCAAAAAATCCACGGTGTTGCTGACATTACTCCAGCAATGATGCGCGATGGTATGGAAGCATTGGAAATCACAGAAGCACGTATGACCGAACTTGGTATGCCAAACTTTGGCCCATCTTTCAAAGTGTCTTGTGAAAACCACGGTGGCCCAGGTACGGGTGCGATTGCCCAATGGGACGCTGGCACGAAATCATGGTCTCTGATCTCCGATTTCTCAGCACCTGATATGTCTATCATTCAGCCTCTTATTGACGCAGATTCTGCAGCTTATGCCGCTGAGTCCAATATTACAGCTGGCTGTAACTAAGGCTTTCAAACAGCGCTCTGGCCCACACTGGGCCAGAGCAACCCATATAGGATTATAGCCATGCTTGATGCCACTCCAGAGAATGAAACCCTTTTAGAAGTCAACAATATCGAGGTGATCTACAATCACGTGATCTTGGTGTTGAAAGGCGTCTCTTTAAGCGTGCCAAAAGGCGGCATTACGGCTTTGTTGGGTGGCAACGGTGCTGGTAAGACGACAACACTTAAAGCCATTTCCCAATTGCTGCACTCCGAACGGGGCGAGGTCACCAAAGGAACGATTGAATATCGCGGTCAATCTGTATCTGGTTTGAACCCCTCCGATCTTGTGAAGCGCGGCGTTATCCAAGTTATGGAAGGTCGTCATTGCTTTGAGCATTTGACCATTGAAGAGAATTTAATGACCGGAAGCTACACCCGCCGAGATGGTGCGGCTGCGGTGGCTGCTGACTTGGAAAAAGTATACGAGTATTTCCCACGCCTGCGCGAACGTCGCAAAAGCCAAGCAGGCTATACCTCCGGCGGTGAGCAACAGATGTGCGCTATAGGGCGGGCCTTGATGTCGCGTCCAGAAACGATCTTGCTGGATGAGCCTTCCATGGGCTTGGCGCCGCAATTGGTGGAAGAGATCTTTGGCATTGTAAAAGACTTGAACGAAAAAGAAGGCGTGTCCTTTTTGCTGGCTGAGCAAAACACCAATGTTGCCCTGCGCTTTGCGCATTATGGCTATATCTTGGAATCTGGCCGCGTGGTTATGGACGGCCCTGCCGCCGAGCTGCGTGAAAATCCAGATGTGAAAGAATTCTATCTTGGCATGAGTGATGAGGGCCGCAAATCCTTCCGTGATACCCGCAGCTATCGCCGCCGCAAAAGGTGGCTGAGCTGATTTAAACTCTGATTACGGTTGGTAAGGAATGGTGCAATGACCTTTTACGATGATTTGGAAACCCGTTCCGCGGATGCGCGCGCTGCCTCTCTGGCGGAATGCTTGCCTGCCCTACTAGTGCATGCCCTAACCCTGCCGGGCAATGCTGCGCTGACAGATTTTGATCTGACAAACATCACATCCGCTGAAAGTTTAGCGCGATTGCCAGTTCTGCGCAAATCAGAGCTTGGCGTGGCCCAAAAGCTGCGCCCGCCATTTGGTGGCTTTTCTGGGCCAGACTTTGAATATGCGTTCCAATCGCCGGGCCCTCTTTATGAGCCGGGCCGCACCAGTCATGATTGGTGGCGATTCGGGCGTTTTTTGCATGCAACGGGCATTGGCGTGGGTGATATTGTTCAGAATTGCTTTTCTTATCACCTAACCCCAGCTGGCACGATGTTTGAAAACGGCGCACGTGCCGTTGGCGCAGCTGTTTTGCCTGCGGGCACGGGACAGACGGAACTGCAAGCTCAGGCCGCTCATGATGTTGGGGTGACTGGCTACGCAGGCACGCCAGACTATCTGAAGGTGATTCTCGACAAAGCTGATGAGATGGGGTTAACGCTGGCGATTAGCAAAGCAGCTGTTGGCGGTGGGGCTTTGTTCCCATCCTTGCGGCAGTGGTATCTTGATCGTGGTATAGCGTGTCGGCAATGCTATGCGACGGCGGATCTGGGCAATGTGGCCTACGAAAGTACCGCGATGGAGGGTTTGATTCTTGATGAGGGTGTACTTGTTGAGATTGTAACGCCCGGAACTGGGAATCCCGTGCCCTTTGGCGAGGTAGGTGAGATTTTGGTCACCACACTGAACCCTGATTACCCTTTGATTCGCTTTGCGACTGGGGATCTGTCGGCATTCATGGAGGGCTCTAGCCCCTGTGGGCGGAGCAATTTACGGATCAAAGGCTGGATGGGCCGAGCCGATCAGACGACAAAAATCAAAGGCATGTTCATCCGCCCTGAACAGGTTGCAGTCTTTGTGGCCAAACATCCCGAAGTTACGCGGGCGAGAGTGATCGCCAGCCGTGCAGCTGAGTCGGATGTGATGGTAGTGAAAATCGAAGGCGATGTGGGCCGTGCGGATGTCTATGCTGCCTCAATCGCTGAGACCTTGAAACTGCGTGCGCAAATTGAAGTGGTGGCCATAGGCACACTTCCCAAAGACGGTGTGATCATCGAGGACCAACGCACTTATGATTGATAGGTCTTGTCGATTCATTTCGCATCCGACAGTGGCCAGCAGCTTAAAAATCAAAAATCAGCATAAAAAAGCCGCCCCAAAGAGGGACGGCCTTTTTAAAACACTGCGACAGAGATTAACCCTGACGTGCCTTAAAACGAGGCTGTGTTTTGTTTATAACATAAACACGGCCTTTACGGCGTACCACACGACAATCGCGGTGGCGGCTCTTAAGCGAGCGAAGCGAGTTTTTGACCTTCATGGCCTTCTCCTTCAAAACCGGGCCGCGGAGTAGCCCTAGCTAAATTACATGGTGGGCACGACTGGGATCGAACCAGTGACCCCTTCGATGTCAACGAAGTGCTCTACCGCTGAGCTACGCGCCCGTTGAACCGAAACAAACCCCGCGCCCCACAAAAAAGGACGCAAAAATCCGAGCCGGTAGCGGCCGTATATGCAGCGGGTGCCGAGTCTTCAAGCTGAAATCGCAGCTGAGACCATAAATACAGTGGCTGGGTGCATTTTTATTCATTTTACAGATGAATTGTTTCCTCATTTTGGGTCTGGTGCTATGTTAAGCCCATGAATGACGCTTCTTTTGCCCTTTATGAGCCTGTTGAGCTCACCAGTTGTGTCGTGTTTGCCTCACCACATTCAGGGCGGGGCTATAGCTTGGAGTTTCTGGATCAATCCAGACTTGATTCTCATGCAATCCGCGCGTCTGAAGATGCTTTTGTGGATCACTTGTTCCAATTGGTTACTGATTTTGGCGCACCCTTGTTGGCTGCCTGTGCACCGCGCGCCTATGTTGACCTTAATCGCGCCTGTGATGAACTTGATCCTGCATTGATTTATGGGGTGCGCTCCGTAGGACTTAATGCCCGGGTGGCTGCTGGGCTTGGGGTGGTGCCGCGCGTCGTAGCAATAGGGCGCCCAATCTATAACGGTAAAATATCCATGCGGGAGGCGCAGGCGCGGCTGCAAGATATCTGGCATCCCTATCACCAGCGTTTGCAGGCCTTGCTGGATGCAACGCGTGCAAAATTTGGGCATGTGGTGTTGATCGATTGCCATTCCATGCCGCATCTGGCGGTGAACATGGAGAAGCGCAGTGATACGCCTGCTCAGATTATCTTGGGGGATCGGTTCGGCGCGGCGGCCGATCAGGAGGTTGTCGATCAGGTCCAAGCGGCCTTTGTAACGGCGGGCTTTCGGGTGGCGCGGAATAATCCCTTTGCGGGCGCTTATATTGGCCAACACTACGGCAAGCCTCAACGCGGCCAGCATGTTATTCAAATTGAGATTGATCGGAGCCTGTATATGAATGAGGCGGCGATTGAGCCTTTGCACAGTTTTGACGCATTCCAAGCCCGCTTGCGCTTGGTGATTGCTAAGATTGCTGGACTGGATATGGGTAAGGCGCGTCTGGCCGCTGAATGACCTAACGCAAAGACCGTCCCTTTGCGATGGCGTCACTGCCGAACTTGGCACGAATGGAATCTGTGGCCCGCTCGGCCTTGATGCGCTTTTCCGCATTGGGATCTAGCAGGTCACCGGTGAGATCACTGTCCGTGTCACTTACCAAATCTGACAAGCCAACTCCGATCAAACGATACGGGCCCTGTGGCCCGGCCTGATCAAACAGATCACGCGCGGTGCGATAAATTCTATCTGCAATTTGGGTGGGGTCGCGTAGGGACAGCCTGCGGGATAGGGAGGTGTGGTCCTTGCGCTTCAGTTTGAGCGTCACGACCCGCCCGGCCAAGTCACGAGCCTTGGCGCGGTCGCTTACCTTTTCTGCCAAGCGCCAAATATGGCCGTCAAGAATATCGGGGTCTGAGGTGTCTTCAAAAAAGGTTGTCTCATTGGAAATGCTTTTGACTGGTGCATGGGAGGTGACGCGTCTGAGGTCATGGCCACGCGCCAAATTCCAAAGACGTTCCCCCAAAGAGCCGAAGCGTTTACCAAGGTCCTGCCTGTCCCAGCGCAGCAGGTCTGCGAAGGTCCTTATTCCGGCTTTACTCAGCTGTTCTTGTGCCACGGCGCCAACGCCCCAAATCAAGCCAATGGGTTTGTCGCGCAGGAAATCATCTGTTTCGGCCAGGCCAATCACTGAATATCCTCGGGGTTTGTCGAGATCACTAGCCACTTTGGCCAGGAATTTATTATGTGACAATCCAATCGAGCCTGTCAGGCCCAGCTCGTCCTTCATTCTTTTGATCAAGCGCGCCAACATCACCGCTGGCGGCGCGCCGTGCAGTTTTGCAGTGCCGGTCATATCCATGAAGGCTTCGTCCAGTGACAACGGTTCAATGGCAGGGGTGAGGTCGAGCATCATGGTGCGAATGGCCTTGCTAGCTTTGACATATTCATCCATCCTAGGTCGCACCACCACGGCTTCTGGGCAGAGCTTAAGAGCCTGAAACATTGGCATAGCGGATCTGACGCCACGGACCCGTGCGACATAGCAGGCGGTACTAACTACACCCCGCTGCCCGCCCCCAATGATCACGGGCTTGCTTGCCAGTTCCGGATTGTCTCGCTTTTCCACCGATGCATAAAAGGCATCGCAATCCATATGGGCGATTGAGAGTGTGAAGAGCTCAGGATGAGCCGTAATGCGCGGAAGGCCACAGTTAGAACACCGCTTGGGCGCAGTTTCAAAGATGGTCAAACAATCGCGGCAAAGTGCTGGCATGTGCATGAGGGTATCTTGGAACGGAAGGGGCGTCCACGGGCAAGAAATTGCCCGCATTCGTGTTTTTGGACATGACCATTGGGGCTGCCTGCGTGTCGTTGTTCATGCCGTTGGGAGGGGCAGGGATCATGAGAGGCTCTGTGGCGGTCACCTTGGCGATTTTCGCAATTGCTTCGTTGATAGCGACATTGATTTTGCGTCGGGTGTTTGAGCTACCCTTAGGGTAGGTCAAAACCTTTGACAGTGATATTAATGACTGAATTTAGGCTCTAGGGTTTATGTCTTGCAGGCTGCTCAGTTCGGCCAAAATAGCCAATGCTGCTGCGCGCGGTGACGGGGCTGCCCAAATTGGGCGGCCTACAACCACGTGATCTGCACCATTGGCAATAGCTTGCGCTGGAGTTGTGACCCGCTTTTGATCACCCAACGGTGCTCCCGTTGGACGCACGCCTGGGGTGACGATCAACTTGCCTTCTGCCTCTGGTAAAGCGCGGATCAATGCCGCTTCTTGGGGGCTAGAAATCACGCCATCTGCGCCTGCCTCAAAGGCTTTGCCCGCGCGTTCAATCACCAAATCTGCAATTGCACCGGGCTTGATCAAGGCGCCATCAAGGTCGGCGCGGTCCAGCGACGTTAGGATGGTCACAGCGAGAATTTTGAGATCTTTGCCGGCGGAACCTTCCTTGGCCGCGCGCACCACATAAGGATCACCATGGACGGTGAGGAAATCGAAATCAAACTGCGCTAAACCCCGCACCGCATGTTCCACGGTGGCGCCGATATCAAACAGCTTCATGTCCAAGAAAATGCGCTTGCCAAATCCCGCCTTCAGCTCATTGGCCAAGGCGAGCCCGCCACCGGTTAACATGCCAAGGCCAATTTTGTAAAAGTTGACGGCATCGCCGAGTTGCTCGGCCATTTTCAAACCATCAATGGCATTGGGCATATCCATCGCAACAATTAATCTATTATCAGCCATGGACGCCTCCAAAATGTCTATTGGGGCTGAATTATCTATTGCAGCGTATCCTGTCCATGCCTAAGGCCATATTTTGAAGAGATGAGCCTAATTTCGAGTGCTTTTCAGGTTTGGCCCTTGTCGTGGCTTACGGTGATACCCAAATAAAGGTTAAGGTCGCATCAAGGCTGTGCCAAACTCGGGCAGCATATCTAACGCGACGCTTATCTAAGGAGAGAAACGATGAATTTAGAGAAATTCACCGAACGGTCGCGCGGTTTTATTCAGGCGGCCCAAGCCATCGCGCAAAGAGAAGACCACGCGCGCTTGGGGGCAGAACATCTGCTCAAAACCCTGCTGGACGATAAAGAGGGTTTGGCGAGCAATTTGATTATCCGCGCTGGCGGCGTACCTGCACGGGTGGTGGAGCATTTGGACATCAGCCTGTCCAAGATTGCCAAAGTGACAGGTGATGCCCAGGTCTACCTGGACAGCACCACCGGCAAAGTTTTGACCGAAGCTGAACAGCTGGCGCAAAAGGCCGGGGACAGCTTTGTTCCGGTCGAACGTATTTTAATGGCGCTGAGCATGGTGAAGTCCAAGGCTAAGGATGCGTTGGATGCAGGAACGGTGACAGCGCAAAAACTCAATGCGGCCATCAATGACATTCGCCAAGGTCGTACCGCCGACAGCGTCAGTGCTGAAGACAGCTACGAGGCTCTGAAGAAATACGCGCAAGATCTCACCGAGCGGGCTCGTGCGGGCAAGATTGACCCCATTATTGGCCGCGATGAAGAGATTCGACGTGCGATGCAGGTGCTATCGCGGCGCACCAAAAACAACCCGGTTTTGATCGGGGAGCCCGGCGTGGGCAAAACCGCGATTGCGGAAGGTATGGCCCTTCGGATCGTAAATGGCGATGTGCCAGAAAGCCTGCGCAACAAGCGATTGCTGGCTCTGGATATGGGGGCTTTGATTGCTGGCGCGAAATATCGCGGTGAGTTTGAAGAGCGTCTCAAAGCGGTGCTGAATGAGGTGACGGCTGCTGCCGGTGAAATCTTGCTGTTCATCGATGAGATGCACACCTTGGTTGGTGCTGGCAAAGGCGATGGCGCGATGGATGCGGCAAATCTGATCAAACCGGCTTTGGCTCGTGGTGAATTGCACTGCATCGGGGCCACTACGTTGGATGAGTATCGCAAATATGTTGAGAAGGACGCAGCGCTTGCCCGGCGGTTTCAGCCGGTGCTGGTAGATGAACCTAGCGTCGCCGATACCATCTCAATCCTACGCGGCATTAAAGAGAAATATGAGCTGCACCATGGAGTGCGGATTGCCGATGCGGCGCTGGTGGCAGCGGCCACATTGTCGAACCGGTACATCACAGATCGGTTTTTGCCTGATAAGGCCATCGATTTGATGGACGAAGCCGCAAGCCGGTTGCGTATGCAGGTGGATAGTAAACCCGAAGAGCTGGATGCGCTCGACCGCGATATTTTGCAAAAGCAAATCGAGGTTGAGGCGTTGAAGATGGAAGATGACGCGGCCTCCAAAACCCGATTGACGGCGCTTGAGAAAGCATTGGCAGACCTTCATGACCGATCCAGTGAGCTGAATGCGCAATGGCAGGCTGAACGGGATAAATTAGCCTCAGCGCGCGATCTTAAAGAGAAATTGGACCGAGCCCGTGCGGATCTTGATATTGCCAAGCGTGAAGGCAATCTCGCCAAGGCAGGTGAGCTGTCTTACGGGGTGATCCCAAGCCTTGAAAAGCAATTGGCCGAGGCGGAAGCCGGCGATGGTCATATGGTGGAAGAAGCCGTACGACCTGATCAAATTGCCGGTGTGGTTGAGCGCTGGACGGGCATTCCAACCTCGCGAATGCTGGAGGGTGAGCGTGAAAAGCTGCTGCGTATGGAAGATGAGTTGCACGTAAGGGTCATTGGTCAGCACACTGCGGTGCGGGCTGTGTCAAATGCGGTGCGCCGTGCCCGCGCAGGCCTGAATGATGAATGCCGGCCGCTGGGCAGCTTTCTGTTTCTGGGGCCAACAGGGGTCGGGAAAACTGAGCTGACCAAAGCTGTGGCAAACTTTCTATTTGATGATGACAACGCAATGGTGCGAATCGATATGTCGGAGTTCATGGAAAAACATAGCGTGTCGCGGTTGATCGGTGCACCTCCGGGCTATGTCGGCTATGAAGAGGGTGGTGTTTTGACCGAAGCCGTGCGGCGCAGGCCCTATCAGGTGGTGCTGTTTGATGAGGTTGAAAAAGCGCATCCGGATGTGTTCAACATCTTGCTGCAAGTGCTGGATGATGGGGTGCTTACCGATGGCCATGGACGCAAGGTGGATTTCAAACAGACGTTGATCGTGTTGACCAGCAATCTTGGGGCGCAGGTGTTAAGCCTATTGCCAGATGGGGCTGATGCCTCGGATGCGCGCAGGGGTGTGATGGACGCAGTACGGGCACATTTTCGCCCTGAGTTCCTCAACCGTTTGGATGAAACAATCATCTTTGATCGACTAGGCCGTAAAGATATGGATGGGATTGTGGATATCCAGTTGGCGCGTTTGGCCACCCGTTTGGCGCCACGCAACATCACGCTTGAGTTGGATCAGCCGGCTAAGACTTGGCTGGCAGATGAGGGCTATGACCCTGTGTTCGGAGCGCGGCCTTTGAAACGTGTGTTTCAAAGCGCCTTGCAAAACCAATTGGCGGAGATGCTTTTGGCCGGCGAAATTGACGAGGGGGACACTTTGCCCGTCAGCGCCGGGACGGAGGGGTTGATCGTGGGCGACCGCGTGAGTACCTCTAACCGTCTGCCACCAGAAGATGCGGTGGTGCATTAAGCTTTAGAACTAACGATACCCCGTGCGGAGATGGCTCTGCGCGGGATAGTGTTTGCAGCTTTTCCAATTTGCTGTGCAGGGTGGCGTTGAAGTAAAATCCTGGACCCCCCACACCATGCGCAATCTCACATCCCCACCGAAGCTTGTAATTTTTGACTGTGATGGCGTGGTTGTGGACAGCGAACCTCTTACCCTTAATTTGTTGTGCGAAGATCTGGCGTCTCACGGCTTGAGTTTGTCGCTTCCAGAAGTGATTGATTTAGCGGTTGGGGGCACCATCGGCGGGATCGGGGTGCAAGCTAAGGCTATGGGGGCGGCTATCCTCGATGATTGGGCCGATCAGTTTTATGAAAAGATGTTTGCTGTCTTAGGGCAAAGCGTGGAGCTCATCCCGGGCATTGAGGCGGTATTGGATGCGCTGGACCATCAGGGTATTCCTTTTGCGATTGGTTCGAACGGTTCGCATAGGAAGATGGGCATCACCCTCGGGCGATGTGGCGTAGCCGAGCGCTTTGCAGGCAGGGCCTTCTCTCCTGAAGATGTAGCCAACCCGAAACCTGCGCCCGACGTTTATCTTTTGGCCGCCAGCAAGATCGAGATCGCTCCAGGGGATTGTGTTGTGATTGAAGATAGCGCAACGGGAGCGCGGGCCGGTGTGGCGGCTGGAATGGTGGTTATGGGCTTTACCCATGACACCCCGGCGGCCAAATTCGCTGGGATAACCGATATGCTATTTGATGATATGGCGGATCTACCAGCCCTATTGGGGCTTAACGCGCAGTGATGGCAGGCCAATGCCCGTGCTTTCAAATCCACCATCCACTGAGATATTTTGACCCGTCACAAAGCTAGCTTGCTCTGAGCACAAAAATGCAATCACCTGCCCTATCTCTGCCTCGCTGCCATAGCGGTTGAGGGGGATGGCGTCATGGTAGGCATCGATGATGTCTTGCGTATGGACCGCCATGGCCAGCTTGGTGTGCACCGGGCCGGGGGCCACGGAATTGACCCTGATGCCAAATTCACCAAGCTCTGCTGCCTGTTGCTGGGTCAGATGGATCACCGCAGCTTTGGAGGTACCATAGGCTACGCGAAGGGTAGAGGCCCGCAGGCCTGAGATGGAGGCGATATTGACCACAGCCCCACGGCTGTCTTTGAGCGCAGGAATGGCGGCCTGTGTGCAGAGGAAGACGCCATCAAGATTGGTGTCCATGACTCGACGCCAACGGGCGAAGGTTGTGGCCTCAATAGGTCCAAAATCTGCTACCCCGGCATTGTTGACCAAAGCATCAATTTGCCCACGGCTCGCCATGACATCCGTGATCATGGCCTCAACCTGTTCGGGATCTGAGATATCAAAGGCGGCGGCGGTGACATTGCTACGGCTTGCGGCCTCGAGGGCAAGTTCCTGTGCGTCGCGGTCCACCATGACCACATGCCAGCCCTGTGCGCAGAGGATATCTGTGGTGGCCAAGCCAATGCCGCGTGCGGCGCCGGTGATGAGAGCTGTTTTCATGATATACCTCGATGTTTTTTATAGAGTGCATTGTGCGCGGGGCAGAGGCAAGCGGCTGTTTTGTTTCAATCCCGTGGCGCAGTTGTGATATGATGTGTCTTGGCCTGAAGTGAGCTTCGCGCTAGGTTTGAACAAACAAAAGGATTTCATCATGGCATATCGCTGGACAAATGATCTGAGACGGGCGGACGTGACCCCTGAGTCATTGTGGTTGAACCGCAGGCAAGTGATTGCGGGCGCTTTGGGAGCGGGTGCGCTGGGCACGATTGCCAGCCCGGCCATGGCCGAGGCTTTAAAGCCTAACAGCTGGGAGGATATTACCAGCTACAACAACTATTATGAGTTTGGGACCAGTAAAGAAGACCCTGCCACTAATGCGCATATGCTCAATACCTCTGGGTGGGAAATTGAGATAGATGGTATGGTAGACGCGCCGGGCCTCTATTCTGTGGCGGCTCTCACCGACGACCTGACCGAGGAAGAGCGAATCTATCGCTTTCGCTGTGTTGAGGCTTGGGCGATGGTTGTGCCTTGGAATGGGTTTGAGCTAAAAGACATTCTTGATAAGGTGGGAGTACAGTCTGGAGCCAAATATGTTGCCTTTGAAACGGCCTTGCGCCCTGATGAAATGCCTGGTGTCCGCTATAGCGTGCTGGATTGGCCTTACCGTGAAGGTCTGCGCCTCGATGAGGCCATGCATCCGCTGACCATGATGGCCACTGGGATCTATGGCAAACCCATTCCAAATCAAAACGGCGCTCCGATCCGTTTGGTTGTGCCTTGGAAGTATGGATTTAAGTCCATCAAATCCATTGTGCGGATCACATTGACAGATGAAGAGCCTCCCACCAGCTGGAACATGTCCAACCGGCGTGAGTATGGGTTCTATAGCAACGTAAACCCCGAAGTTAATCACCCACGATGGTCACAAGCCACAGAACGCAAGATTGGTGGGGGCCTATTCAATCGCCGGCAACCAACTTTGATGTTCAATGGGTATGGGGATGAGGTCGCTAGTCTGTATGAGGGGATGGATCTGTCGAAGTTTTTCTAAACCGCTGCGAGGCTGCTATTTAAGATATGTTGTATAAGTTTCTGTATTGGATAGGTTCACGCCTATTGCCTCAAAAATGGATTATCTCCGATGCTTATTCAACTTATAAACAGTGGCCTTCGCAAGATCCCAACATGGGTGCTCTATATCCTCCTTCCCATTCCTGGGATATTGGCCATCGTGGCGGGGTTAACAGATAACCTTGGGCCGGAGCCGATTAAAGAGCTTGAGGGCGAACTGGGCGAAGTTGCCATCAAGCTGCTGATCATTGGCTTGGTGGTAACACCCCTGTTGCATTTCACCCGGATCAATCTTTTGCGATTTCGCCGGGCGATTGGTGTGGTAGCCTTTGGCTATGTTGCAGCACATTTCCTGACATGGCTTTTGCTGGATGTGCAGCTGCTCAGTCAAATTTGGGCTGATATCCTAAAGCGTCCTTATATTAGCGTCGGCTTTGTAGGCTTCATGGCTATGGTGCCCTTGGCGGTTACCTCCAACAATTGGTCAATGCGTAAGCTGGGACAGTTTTGGAGCGTTTTGCACCGGCTCACCTATATAGCGACTATTCTTGGGGGGCTGCATTACATTATGCTGGTTAAGGGCTTTCAGATGGAACCTCTGGTTCATATGGCGATAATTTTGGCCTTTCTGGTGGTGCGCGTGCCGAAATGGCGCCGATCTGTGCAGGCGTCACTGCGGGGGCTGCCTGATAAGGTGTTGCGGAGATAGCTGCGGGTTGAGGGAGCCGACTTGAGAAAATAGCAGCATTGGTAGAACTACCCCGCAAACTATCCATATATTGATTTAGCCGGGCAAATTCTGGTGAGGCACGATCCAAGGGCTGGCATCACGACAGCAAATTCAAAAATAACCATATGTTTTCAAAAGATAATTAGCTAATTTCAAAAAAAGTGTGTTTTCCGAAAAATAGCGCTTGCGACTTTTGGCCGGTAACTTTAGAAGCCCTCTATCAGCTACGCAAACGAGCGACGCTGGTGAGAATTAGATATAACATT
>Ga0075118_10000116_pt1 | contig 76068 bp, 80 predicted proteins | sample AntAceMetag02UKE_FD_69794 | JGI IMG/M metagenome (GOLD analysis project Ga0075118, IMG submission 69794) | Saline lake microbial communities from Ace Lake, Antarctica - Antarctic Ace Lake Metagenome 02UKE | ecosystem: Environmental > Aquatic > Non-marine Saline and Alkaline > Saline | place...
TAACCAAAGATGGCTCCGAACTCGAGTGCGTCGCTGAGCGAGACGCCGGATTCACCCGCCGCCGAGATGCTCGGCATGAGAAAGAGGGAGGACTGCCGGTCGATGGCGTAGCGGTATTGCAGGCTCGCCTGCCAAACGTTGATGTCGTCCCACGGACTAAAGCTACTGGCGGCGGGAACGCCGGAAAAGGTGTAGTCAGCTTTGGTGTAGCTGATGCCGCCGCCGATGGAGCTACCGCCCTCGAGTCCGCGAATCACGCCGAACTTGATACCAAGCCGGTCGACGCTCATCTCGCCGCCGCTATCGAGCCCAGCGTCGCCTTGGAAAATTGTGAGCACCTCGCCAGCGTAAAAGGTTTTGCCGGCCTGGATAGGGGGCCCCATCTGAGCAGCCAAAGGCAAAGCCAAGGCCGCAAGAAGGGTAGTGTAGGAGAGGAGTTGCTTTTGCATCGTAGTGATAAGCAACGAGCTTTGGGTGGGGACGGTTGTCAACTTCCCCAAGGCGATCTGTTACCCTTCTGTCTAGGAGCGCTTAGCTTCCCGAATGCTCCGTCGGCGGGCTGATCTACCAGCGGCCGTAGGGGCGACCGTAATAGGCGCCGCTCGAGTAGCCGATGGAACTATAACCGTGACTGCCGTAAGGCCCGGTGGAGGTGCCGACCCCGTAGCTCATGCCAGAGGACGAGTTATAGCCGTCGACGCCGATTCCGACGGACAAATTTTCACAGCCAGAAAAGAAAAATGCGGTCAGGCCGATGGCGGACACCAAGGCGACTCGCTTGAGCAGATAAGGGAGGGTCTTTATTCGAAATCGAAGGATTGAACGACAAAGGGCTCACCGGTGGGGCCTTGGAGGAGGGCAACCTTACCGTCGCGAACCTCTGGGTCGGGCTCGAAGATGACATTGACTTGCATGGCCTTGGCTAGGACCACGGTGGCTGGCACGTCGGGCACCCGGATGAAGGGCAGCCAATGAGGCCGAATATCGAGCGCGCTGATTTCTAACAGTCCGGCTCGAGGCTGGCCGGCCTGCGTGAGCAGCGAGTAGCTGCGGTTCGGCGGACCGTCGGCTCGTTCGAATTTGTAACCGAAAACATCGCCGTAGAAGGCCTGCGCCTTGTCGTGATCATGGGTCCAAAGTTCGTTCCAAAGCCAACCGCCGTAGGGCACGGCGCCATCCGCCAGATCGCCGGTGGATGACTGCGTCACGACGAAGAGGGCGTCTTGGTCGTCGCTGATAAATGCGGCCCGCCCTCGATCCGGCACGTCCCGCGCCGGTTCGATGATGCGGCCGCCGGCGGCGATGATGGTGGCCACCGCTTGGTCGACGTCGGGGGTCGAGAGATTGACCAGCCATTCTCCGCTTTGGTTTTCCAGACCATCATCTGGGTTGAAGAGGAACATGCCCCCGATGATTTCGCCCCGATGAAGGATCACGTTGTATTCACGTGGACCGATTCCGATCTTCTTGAACTCCCAGCCGAAGAGTTGCGCATAAAAGGCTTTGGAGGCTTTCAAGTCCCGGGTGGCCAAGTCGTGCCAGATAACTTGGCCGGGATGGGAGAGCCCGGTAGATTGATCTGAGATGGGTGGTAACTTGGTGGCCGTAGTCGAACAACCCGCGAGAAGCACAGCAGACGCTAAACCGACGATAGGCAGAAAATGCATAGGATCCAGCAAGCCGTGGAGGCCCGCTTTGGCAAGGAAAGCGACGGGTTAGGAAAGACTATTCGACCGCCTCAATCTCAGTCGTGGACGTGATGCCCCTGCCGACCCGGAGGCGTTCGCTTTCTGGCTCTCGTGGTCCTGAGCGGCGCGACGAATTTAAGGTCTGGTAAAACTCGTCTATACTGGTGGCCGTCTGGGCTTGGATTTCCTGTAGCGTCTTCCGGTAGCTTTCGGAAGAGCGCCCGCCAACCACGATTCCCACGCTGGCTGGCAACAGGCGGCGCAGCATCCGCAATTGCGCGGGCAGGTCGGGGTCGTCTGGCGGATGGACGATGCTCAGAGCGATCATCTTGGCATCGGATCGGATGGCGGCTCCCGCGATCTCGGCGGCAGGCAGACTGGGTCCCAAATGGATGACGTTCCACCCCGCTGAGTTGGCGGCGGCGGCGGTAACCACGGCTCCAAATTCGTGGAGCTGACCGGCGGGGGTGACCGTTATGATCACCGGCGCGTTGCGGCTGGCCGCGTAGGAGTGGACGTGCCCGAGCAGGTAAGTCCGCAAGGCCGCCGAGGCAAAGTGCTCGTAGGCAGCGTTGAGCTTACCATCGCACCACAACTGCCCGATGTGCTGCATGAGCGGGATGACAACCTTGGTCAGCATGCCTTGGTAGCCATGTTCCACCGAGGCTGAGTCTAGGCCTTTGCGCAGCGCGTCGGCATCCATCTCTTCGATCGCTCGGAACGCAGCGCGAATATTGGTGGGCAGGCTGTCGGCTTGCGACCACGGCTTCTCGGCGGCCTCGGCCGCTTCGGCGCGGACGGCGACGCCGGCTCGCTCGTGGGCGAGTTGGCGCAGCGTCTCGATCGGCAGCACGGCGATGTTGCCGATGCGGTGTCCGTCTTTGGTGCAGTTGAAAAGAAGACTTAGCCGCTCGACGTTTTCGTCGGAATAGAGCCGGCGATTGGTCTCCGTGCGCTCGGGGGAAAGCGCACCGTAGCGCTTCTCCCACATGCGGATCAAATGGGAAGAAACGCCGCTGCGTTCTGACGCGATTTTGATAGAGTAACGAATCTCAGACATAATTGAAAACAAAACATTAACAAATCTTTAACAAAAAGAAAGAACGAGGTAACCTTATCAGATTAATAGTTATAAACAACTAAATGTGAGTGATTAACGTAATTTAAAATATATGATACAAAAACGATACAGCAGGTTGCGAGGAGAAAAAAAATGAGTCAGATACACTCTAATTCATCCCAGCTTCGGTCAATTAACCCAAAAAACCGTTATGAAAAAACTCAGTAGTTACCTCCTCGCAGTGTCTCTTGTCGCGTCCCCCTTGTTCGCCGCAGGGCACCTCTCCGAACCTTCCGTCGAAGTCACCAACCTTTCGACTCGTGGAATCGTCAGCTCTGGTGAAGGCACGATGATCACGGGTCTTTCCGTCGAGGGCGACGGCTCTGACTACGTGCCGGTTCTGTTTCGCGGTATCGGCCCGACGCTGGCAAATTTCGGGGTCACCGACCCGGCGGGCAACCCCGCGATCAGCCTGTTCAAGGGCAGCCAGCTCATGGCCACCAACGATGACTGGGCTTCCAGCCAAGCTTCCGCCATCCGCGCCAGCGGCTTTGCCCCCACTGACGGTTCCGAAGCCGCTCTGATCGCGAATCTCGTCCCCGGCGTTTACACCGTGCATCTCAACAGTGACCACGCCGGCGTGGCTCTGGCCGAAGCCTACTTCCTCGAAGAAAAAACCGTGCCACAGAATCTGATCGACGCGGGTAATTTCACCACGCTCGTCGCCGCTGTCCAAGCCGCCGGCTTGCTCGACACGCTGGTCGGCCCAGGTCCTTACACCTTGTTTGCCCCGACCGACGAAGCATTTGGCAAGTTGCCCGATGGCACCGTCGCCAGCCTACTTAACGACATCCCCGCGCTCACCAACATCCTGCTCTACCACGTAGTGATGGGCCGGGAAGTCATGGCCGCTAATGTCTCCACCAATCCGATCATGATGGCCAATGGCAACGTCGCCAGCCTTTCCATCGAAGACGGCGTGAAGATCGACAACGCCAACATTATCGAGGTCGATTGGATGGGCACCAACGGCATCATCCACGTCATCGATGCAGTCATCATCCCCACGGGCACCCCCGGCACCATGACGATTGTAGAAAATCTCGTCGGGCAGGGTAACTTCACGACGCTCGTGGCCGCCGTGCAGGCTGCAGGTTTGGTCGACACCCTTAACAGTGCAGGTCCGTTCACGCTCTTCGCGCCCACCGACGCTGCGTTCGCCAAGCTGCCAGAAGGCACCATCGCCGCGCTGCTCAACGACATCCCCACGCTCACGGATATCCTCCTCTATCACGTCATCAGCGGTGCGAAGATCGAGTCCTCCATGGTGACACCGGGTAACGTGACCATGGCCAATGGCGACACTGCCACCCTGTCCACCGCCGGCGGCGTGAAGATCAATGACGCCAACGTTTTCGGCTTCGATTGGCAGAGCTCCAACGGAGCCATCCACCTCATCGATACGGTCATTTTGCCGCCGATGTAATAGTTTTCGGAATTACCCTCCGAGCTTTAACGCGCGGGTCGGCTTAGCCGGCCCGCGTTTTTCGTGGGCAGCGTTTGAGCGGTGTTAGCGGCAGCCGGTTCCAGCATGTCGATGGCACAAAGCCCTCCCTGGACTCAGTGCCCCGAGGCGAACGCCCGAGAGGGTGCTGCGGTCATTTTTACGGCAAAGTCAGGTTGCGGGCGGCGGTCGAGTTCATCATGATTCACAATATGAATATCCCGACTTTCTCCCCGTTTTCTCGGCGTCGCTTTTTAACCACCTCCGCCGTGGGAACTCTAGCCATCGCGACGGGCTTGCGAGGCGCCACCGCCGATCTGCTGGGTGGTAAGCGTAAGCTAGGAGTGGCGCTCGTCGGCCTCGGTGGCTACTCCCGCGGACAATTGGGACCCGCGTTGCGCGAGACCGCATTGTGCGAATTGCGGGGGGTCGTCACCGGCGACCCGGCGAGCAAGGGACAGCGCTGGGCGCGAGATTATGGCTTCTCGACCAAGAGTGTTTATTCCTACGACACGATGGACCAGATCATCGACGATCCGAACATCGACATCGTATATTCGGTAACTCCCCCCGGTCTCCATCTGCGCGATGTCCTGGCGGGGGCAGCGGCGGGCAAGCACGTGATTTGTGAGAAGCCGATGGCCGTGAGTGTGGCGGAGTGCGACGAGATGATCGCAGCGTGCGATGCGGCCGGCGTGAGACTCGCGATGGGCTACCGGCTTCCTTACCACCCCTACCATGAGCGCGTGATAGAAATCGCCGCCGATGGACTTTGGGGTACTCCGCCGGCCATGAGCGGCGGGTTTGCCTACCGGATGGGCGGTCAGCGCAGCTGGCGATTCGACAAGGCTCTGAGCGGCGGCGGGCAGTTGATGAACGTGGGGGTCTACGTCATCCAATCGGCGCTCATGGCGAAGGGCGGAGTGATGCCAACGACCGTTACGGCCTACGAGGAACCCAAGAGTCGGCCGGAGTTGTTCAACGAAGTGGAGGACACGATGCGGTTTCAATTTGAGTGGGCCGATGGCTCGCGCCTCGCAGGTGTTTCGAGCGGGGATTTTGGGCAGAATGATTTCGTCGCCCAAGGCACCGCCAAAGCGATCAACATCAGCCCGGCCTACTCGTATGACGGCCTGCGCATTTCGGAAGACGGTGAGCCGTTGGCACCCTTGGATGGGTTCAACCAACAGGCGGCGCAGATGGACGCCTTTGCGGCCGACATCCTCCGCGGTGAACCCTCGATCGTCCCGGGCGCGATGGGTCGCCGCGACATTGTGCTGACCTCCGCAATCTACGAATCAGCGGCCACCGGCCAGCCGGTGAAGGTCGCCTGAATCGGTGCACCCATTACCCCGTAGGGCTTCGCTTGCCGACGCCCGCCTTAGGCTGACTGCTCGCTTACCGCCTCGGCCCCGTGCGGCTGCTCCTCGGTCAGCGACCTCGGCTACAACCAAGCCGCCGCCGCTCCTGCTGTAGCCAGGCGCGCCTCGTGCTCCCGGCCCATTTTTGGGTTAATGCCCGCCGGCAGCGCCGTGGTCTTGCGATTTAAGACCAAGCGAAGACCATCGGGCCCATGTCCCCGCCCCAGATTCCCGATTCATTCGCGAACGTGGCCGGAGAGCGCTTGGACTTTGCGTTTCATCGCGGAAATCCCGACCGACGAGAGTTGCTGGTGCTGGGTCATGGCGTGACCGGTCACAAGGACCGCCCCTTCTTAGTCGAAATGGCCACGGGTTGGGCGGCGATGGGGCTGAACGTGCTACGATTTTCGTGGTCGGGGAATGGGGATTCAGAGGGCGAATTTGCCGCCTCGAATATTACCAAGGAGGTCGCTGATTTGGATGCCGTGCTGACTCAGCTTACCACCGCTGGTTTTGCTATCGTTTACGTGGGCCACAGCATGGGAGGCGCGGTCGGAGTTACTCGGGCCGCGCAGGATTCACGCATCAAGTGGTTGGTGTCGCTGGCGGGGATCGTGCACACCCGTTCGTTTGCTGAAAACGCCTTTGGGCATCTCGTCGCGGGACAGGGATTGATGTTCGATAAACCCGGGCTCGTCTTGCCGACTGCTTACATGGCCGACCTGCGAGGCATCCACAGTGTGATCGATCAAGTTGATCGGATCACGGTGCCCTGGTTGCTCATCCACGGCACGGCAGACAACGTGGTCCTGATCCAAGATTCTCGCGATGCCTACGCCCGCGCGACGGGCGACAAAACCTTCGTCGAGGTACCCGGGGCGGATCACCTCTTCGCTCCCGACGCGATCCCCCAAGTAGTGGAAACCGTCGGGCAGTGGTGCCTAGAGCGATTCGACCGCCGACCGAGAGTCACTTAGGGTCAGGTCCCGTCGTCGCGAAAATACCCTCGGCGGGTCGGGAATGGAGGGAGAGATGCCAACAAATGCTGAACGGTTTTTGTGCGTTCTAAATGTGGAGGCAGGGGAGGGGGCCTTAATATGAAACCCGGGGTCAGTCACGCCGGTTGCCCGATCCATCACACATCTACCCGCTAAAAGTATGGATCACATATCGCAGCAGGATACGTTCGGCCCGTCGATTGAAAGGTAGGGCGGTTTCGCCGAAACTGCCGATAGCGGTGGACGAGTAGGATGAAACGTCGCGCTTCCTCCTTCGTCCCGCTTTGCGGCACTCCGGCGGACGCAGCGGCGAGGGAGCCAAACGCCTTACCTCAAAGCTAGGCCGCTCAAGCACATTTGCGAGGCCCCGGGAGGCCTATCCGGCTAACGGCTGATCCCGATTGTGTTCTGCACCATCTGTCACCTCGCCCCTCTAAGCCCGACCGTATCCGACCCGCAGACGGTCTCCCGAAGACCTACTCCGCGCTGCCCAATTGAGCAAAAATCTCCCGGTAGAAATCGGGGTGACTGCCCCAAGTCTGACCGGTGATGATCTTACCGTCGCGCACACACTCCTCGTTGATCCACGTGCCGCCGCACGATTCGAGTTCGAACCGGACGTTTTCGTAGCACGTTAGTTTAAGGTCTCGGCCGATGCCGGCGGCGAGTAGGATTTGAATGCCGTGGCAGAGCGACAGGATCCATTTGTCTTGGGCCGCGAAGCCTTTGACGATCTCGATGAGTTTGGCCTCGTGGCGGAGGAACTCAGGGGCGCGACCACCAATCAGAAGAATGGCAGCGTAGTCGTCCACCTTGACCTCATTAAAACTCAAATCTGCGTTGATCAAGTAACCGGGCTTTTCGATGTAGGTATTCCAGCCGGGATAAAAATCGTGGATCACCCCGTTGAGTTGTTTCTTCTCCGTCGCTGCAATGACCGGCGTGAAACCGGCCTCCATGAAGCGATGTTGGGCGTAGAGGATTTCGTAAGATTCTCCGGCGTCGTCGGTAATGATCAGGATCTTTTGGGGCATGGGTAATCGCTAGTAGGGGATGAGCCGTTGTCCAACGGGATTATGGGGCTGAGACAGATTTAGTGAACTGGGCAGTCACTCCGCGAGCGCGGGCTCGTTGAACGTGCGCACCCCCGAAGTGACCGGGCCGGGAATCGCCACGCCCCACAGTTCTGGTGCGTCCGTCTGCTCTCGGTTCGCTTGGGTGGCAAGGAGCTCAAAGACGTGATCAAAACTGAGGCTGCACTGGAGGCGACGTTGGCCGGATGAGCCGATCTTGGGATTGAGGACGATTAACGACTCATGGTAAGGAGCGGCGCGCTTCATACTCTGGGCGAGCCGACGCGCCTCCCGATAGTTGATTGACCGGTCTTTGATCAACGCGTCGAGGCGCTCGAGATCATTGCGGGTGACGGGCCCCCACATCATGCGCCAAGTTTCGGGATGGATCGTGACCGGAGTGATATTCACGAATCGCTTCACGGGTCCATCCTGCTCCCAGAACCCGAGCAAGAGCATAAAAGGCTCGTTGATATCAAACTGGCGCAGCGCGTCACCCAGGCCGATCGGAGATCCATATTTCGCGGCCTTCGGATTCACGGGAATGCCGCCAAAACGGATATTAGCCTCACCGGGGATATCCCACTTCTGGGTATAGCTCTCTGGCTCATACCCCTCAAAAAACGCTTCCCGCACCCACTCCTCAAACACGACCCCATGCTCCTGAACCTCCGCCGCCCCCAACGGCAGACACCCCAGTATCAACCAAAAGGGGTCAGGACGTGATTTGTTAAATAATTTAACAAATAGCTTTTTAAGAGTAAGATACAAAAGTCGTGAAAATAACAGATTGAGTAAAAATTAACAACTCACGTCCTGACCCCCTTTGGGCGGAGGTTGCGGTGGAGATGGGGCGGACTCCAACGCAGGACCGCGGGTGAGGCGAGGGCAAAGCCTTGCGGTGAGAACCGGATTACCAGAATACCGCGTAGAGGATCAGCGTCCCGATGACTACGGCGATGCCGCCCCACTTGGCCGACTTCGACGGGGTCGCATCGAAGTTGGCGATTTCGGGCATTTTAACCGGCTCTTTGAGCGGGTGCATTAACGTAGCCGCGCCGCCGATGATGACGATCAGGACGAAGCACAATCCCAGGCGATCGAGGAACGCCATTTCGTTGGAGAACCACAGGCCGTTGTCGACCAGTAGCGGGCCGCCGAACCACTTGAAGAAGCCGTAGAGCACCACGTTGGACACGATAGCCAACCAACCAAAATAGCGCGGCGCTCGCGGCACGATGAAGCCGAAGAGGAAGGCGGCCAGAATACCAGCACTGATGAAGCCTTGGAATTCCTGGATGAAGGTGAAGATCCCGCTGAAGGCCGGACTGCCTAGGGTCGGCGCGATGACGGTCGCGATCAAAACGAAGATCACGACGAAGGCCCGACCCGCGCCGACGAGCTGCCGGTTGGAGGCGTCTTTTTTGATTTTCGCGTAGATGTCCATCGTCGCGATGGTGGATGCCGAATTGAGCATCGAGGCGAGCGAGCTGATGACCGCACCGGTGATGGCGGCGAAGACGAACCAGCGGATGCCGGGGAAGAGCAGGTTGCGGAGCAGCGTGCCAAAGGCCGCGTCATAATCGTAACCGATGGCGATGGTCGCGGTGGGAATGCCCTGCGCCCCCGCTTGGGCCACGAGGCGGTCGTTGGACGAGGCGAGCGAGTCCCCGTCGAGGGTGAAGGGATCAGCGAAATCGCCGAACAGTCCCAAGTTGTGTTGGAACATTTGCGAAGCCACCGCCGGATTCACGTCCGCGAATTCAGGACTGAACGGAAACACTTTTGGGGGCGCCGTCGCGAGTTCCGCGATGACCGGCTCATTGCCCTTGGCGGCGGCTTCCCTCAGATCACCGCTAAAGAGGTTGAAGGCGAGGATGCCGGGGATCACCACGACGAACGGAATGATGAGTTTTAGGGCTGCGGCGAATACGACGCCTTTCTGGCCTTCCGCCAACGACTTCGAACCGAGCGTGCGCTGCACGATGTATTGGTTGAGGCCCCAGTAGAAAAAATTGGGAATCCACAGGCCGAGAATAAGAGCAGTCCAGGGAATCTCGGGGTCATCCTTGGATCGGACCATGTGGAGCTTTCCGCCGGAGCCGTTCGGTCCGTCGGCGACCTCGCCTTTGTTGAGCATCACGAACCGATCCCAGCCGCCGGCAGCTTCGAGGTCGGCGACGGTGGCATCCGAGGTGGCGACCTTGGTCGCGATGAGTTCGTTGGCGTCACGCGAGGCGAGTTCACCGAACGCGAGGTAGGCGATGATCGCGCCGCCCGCGATCAGGGCCGAGCCCCACACGAGGTCAGTCCAGGCACAGGCTTTCAGTCCACCCACAAACACGTAGGTCGCGGCGAGGGCGCCGATGATCCAACACATCGCGGACAGGCTGCCGAGGATGGGGGTGTCGGGGAACGCGATGCTCACGACCTTGGCCCCGGAGAAGATCACGGATGCGGTCGGCACGCCCACCAGAATGACCAAAGTCGCGACGGCCATTACGGCCCGGGAGAGCTTGCCGTAGCGATATTCCAAAAACTCGGGGATGGTGTAGATGCCGGTTTTGAGGAGCTTCGGGAGGAAGACGAATGCGACGACGACGAGCGTTACCGCGGCCATCCACTCATAGCTGGCGATCGCCATGCCGAGCCAGTCGGCGGATTTGCCGGACATACCGACGAACTGCTCCGTCGAGATATTGGCTGCGATGAGCGAAAAGCCCACCAGCCACCAGGTCAGGCCGCGACCGGCGAGAAAATAGTCGGCGGCACCGGTTTCGCCGTCGGCCTTTTCACCGCGTTTGCTGGCCCAGATGCCAAGCGTGATGACGCCGAGAACCGAGGAGACGAAAAGGAAAGTGTCGAGGATGGCCATGAGACTGAGGGGTAGGGGTAGGGTTACGCCAAGGACCGAAGCGCGTCGTCGCGCCAAGGGAGAGCGCTTTGTTGGTGAACGTGTTTAGCGGATCGACGGATCGTGATGGGAAAATTCTTTAGCCGCGTTGGAGCGACGCAACAAGGTGGCCGTCCGGAACCACCTTTTCGCTAAAAGCTCAAAGGCGGCTACGCGCTGTCGGAAAATCTCAACGCGCGGAGAAGCGGTAGACGGTGGCAGTGTCGTAGGTCTCGCCTAGGCGCAGGATTGTGCTGGGGAAATTGGGCTGATTGGGGACTCGGGGTAGTGCTGAGTTTCGAGGCAAAAACCGGTGCGGCGTTGGTAGGTCACGCCGCTCTTGCCGACGCGCACGACACCATCGATTTCGAGGAAGTTGCCGCCGTAAAACTGGATGCCGGGTTCCTCGGTCGTGATGGTCATGACGCGGCCGGTGGTGGGTTCGTAGACTTCGCCGGCGAGGGGCATCTCGCCGTCTCCTTTGTTGAGCACCCAATGGTGGTCGTAGCCGCCGCCAAAACGGATCTGGTCATGATCGGCGTTGTTGCGTTCGCCAATGGCGCGGGGTGGTGAAGTACATCGGGGTGCCAGCGCCGGGAACAATCTCGCCGATCGGGATTAGGCCGATATCGACGGGGATGAAGGGGCCGGCCTTGAACGTCAGGAAGTGGCCGTTGATATCGCCGATGCCTTCACCCTGCAGGTTGAAATACAGGTGGTTGGTCAGGTTGATCGGCGTAGCTTGATCGGTCGTGGCGTGGTAGTGGATCGAGATCTCGTTGTTGTCGGTGAGGAAGTAAGTCACCTTCGTTTTGAGCGTGCCGGGGTAGCCCTCATCGCCGTCGGGGCTGGTGCGGAAAAAGGTGACGCCGGCATCGTGGCCTTGGAGGACCGGCTGCGCCTCCCAAACTACTTTGTCGGAGCCCTTGTGGCCGGCGTGGAGGTGGGCGTTGACGTTCTCGTTGGCGTTGTTGCCGGCGAAGGTGGAGGGGACGCCTTCGAGCGAAAACTTACCATCGGCGATGCGGTTGCCGTAGCGGCCGACGAGGCAGCCGAAGTAAGGGGACTTGTTTTCGTAGTCGGTAATATTGTCGAAACCGAGGAGGACGTCGGCGAGCTGGCCGTTGCGATCAGGCGTCATGAGGCGCACGACGGTGCCGCCGTAAGTCATGATGTCGGCGGAAAGACCGTGGCGGTTCTTGAGGGTGTAAAGGTGCACCGCTTCGCCGTCTTGGATCTCGCCAAACGGGGATACGGTGACGGTGGCCTTGGTGTCGGCTAGGGCGGTCGAAGCGCAGAGAAGGCAAGAGGCCAACACGCCGCGAATCAGGGTTTTGATACTAATAGGAATGGGAGCGGAGGGGCTAAAGAGGAATGCCTCGTAGGGGCAGTAATCCACCGGAAACTATTTGAGGAAATGAAGGGCAGCCTCGTGTTGCCTAACGGTAATGGTGGGCGGGAATATGCGAGGTCGGAGTCGAGGGGATGAAGACGGAGGGAGCAATGATTGAGACGGGGTGCGGCGCGAGAATGGGCTTGGGCGCGGTCGGGTATTTCGGGCATGTTCGCGCGATGAGTATTCGTTCCGCCCGCTGGTTGTTGCCCGTGATCTACCTCGGGTTTATCAGTTTGGGGTTGCCGGATGGATCGCTGGGGACGGCGTGGCCGCAGTTGCATGGATCGATGGGTTTGGCGGTGGGGTTGGCCGGGCCGTTGTTGCTGACGGCAACGTTGTTTGGGGCGGCGTCGAGTTTGATGAGCGGATGGGTGATTCGGCGGTTCAGCACGGGGCCGGTGGTCTTGGTGAGTTGCATGCTGACGGCGACGGGACTGGGGATGCTCGCGCACGCGCCTCACGTGGGTTGGTTGTGGGCGGCAGCATTGCCGCTCGGGGCGGGGGCGGGGGCGGTGGATGCTAGCCTGAACGGATTCGTGGCGAAGCACTACGAAGCGCGGCACATGAGTTGGCTGCACGGGTGTTGGGGGATCGGAGCGACGGCGGGACCGTTGGTGATGGCGGTCGCGTTGACGACGTCGGCGGAAGGATGGCGCACGGGGTATCTGATTTTGGCGGGCTCGCAGTTCGCGTTGGCCGGGTTGTTAGCGATGACCCTAGGACTGTGGCGCCATGCCCCTAACCGGGTGAGGGCGTCGGGCGTCGACGCGGGAGCGGCAGCCGTCACGCCGACGATGCCGGTTACAAAAGCGAATTCTCCGGCGGGTGGAATTTCGGCGGGATTGTTCGCGCTGTACGTTGGGCTGGAAGTCATGGTAGGACTCTGGGTGGCGACCTTCTTAGTGGGCCAACGCGGGGCGAGTCCGGCGATGGCAGGACTGTGCGCGACGGCGTATTATGGATCGATTACGGTCGGCCGGTTCTTGAGCGGATTCGTGGTAGATCGTTGGGGAAATCGGCGGGTCGTGCGCGGTGCGCTGTGGCTGGGACTCGCGGGCGCATTGGTTTTTGTGCTGCCGTTGCCGATTGGCGGTGCGGCGGTGGCTCTCATGATGATCGGAGGCGGACTCTCGGTGATTTACCCAGGGTTGATGCACGAAGTGCCGCGGCGTTTTCGGCCTGAGGATGTGCAGACGGTGATTGGGCGTCAGAACAGTGCTTCCTACCTCGGCGCGGCGATTTTCCCCGTTCTCGCTGGTGGTCTAATTCAAACCCTCGGAGTGATCGTGCTCCCCATTGCACTCCTGCTCGGCGTAGTAATCCTCCAAGTCGGAGTAGCCCGCCTAGACCGCTTGACCTAACCCTAAGGGGTCAGGACGTGATATGTGAATTAAATAGGTGCTTATCAAGGCAAAGAGGGGATTCTGATATTGTCGAAAAATTTCATATATCACGTCCTGACCCCTTGAGTAAGGTTACTGTGTTGGGGGGATTCAGTAGATTTCTAGGAGGCCGATTTGGCCGTTGCCGGGTTGTTGGTTGGAGAGCTGCACGGTGTAGACACTAGGCTCCAGGGTGAGTAGGAGTGCCGCGTCGTTACTGCCGGCGGGAAGCGCGAAAGCGCCGACTGCGACGGCGGTGACGGAGATCGTGGTGGCATTGGATTGATCGTCCCAATTGTCGTTGGTGTTTATCGGGGTGGTGGTGCTGGAGGAGTCAAACAGCTCTAGAAGGGGGTGCCCACGGCGGCCGTGACCCCGAAGTTCGCTAGGGTGGGACCGACGCCGCAGATCAACACTTGGATGGCTTGTCCGCCGTCGATGACGAAACCGGCGATCATCCTATTCTCGTTTTTGCCTACGATGCCGCGACTAGAGAGATTGGTCAGCGGTGGCAAAAATGGCGCGGTCGGCACCTCCGGTTCGACGGGAGTTTCGGGGTCGACGGGTGTGCCGGGAATTATCGGGAGCGTCGGTCCACCGTCAGCTGGAAATCGTGCGCGGTGACGCAGCATCGCCTCGACGTAGTAGTAGTCGGCAAAACTGGCGCCGACTTCGGGGTCGCCCCACTTGGAGGACGCCTTGCGTAGAATGGGTTGGTAGGACGTGCCTTGCGCGAGGTAATTGGAACTGCTGAGCGACTCGATGATGTTGCGCGCGGGTAGTCGACGGAGCCGTCCGCTTTATATCCGATCACATGGATGCTACTGCCATCGGATCGGATGAGGTCTTCCCACGTGGTGTCGGCGTGTTGCACGGCCCGATCAACGTGGGCGGAATCGCCCCCATTTTTGCCGACGAACAAGGGCAGCTCTAGGTTCGTCATCATGTCGATGTTCACTTCGAATACCATCGCGTTGGGATTGGTCGTGTTCGCGGTGATGCTGGGACTACCGACTGGATTGGAGGAGGAATTGGTCCACGCGCGGTAGGCACCGATGGTGGGGTTGTAGCGTTGGGTGGCGAAGGTCTGCGCCGCGGTTTGCATGACGTTCCAAAAGTCGGCGTCGTCGCCGTCGGACAAGAGGTAGCCGTTGCCGAAACTGCAGTAGATTTGGAAGCCGGTATCGTTGTCGGCCTCGGTAGCGCGTGCGCGCAAGCCGTTGGTCCAATTCTTCGCCCAGGTCCGCCATTTTTCCTCTCCCGTGTGGTCATACATATACCAAAACATCCCGGGAGCGAAACCACTGCACCACGTCGACCGGCTCTTTCGTTGCCACACGCCCGCGGGGTTTGAGTAGTCCATGAATCGGCTCCTGTTGCCGAGGATAGCGGGCAGCTGTTCGAGTTGTTCCTCGGCGAAGGCCAGCGCGGTATCGATGCTGAGATTAGATATCGGCCAGGGCGGTTGAAGTGATCAGCGCGGTGGCGGCGAGGACGGGGATAATGGGGTTTCGCATAGCCTTAAATTGACCCCATCGGGGTGGCCGCACGGAAGGGGGACTCTATCATTAATTAATAAATATTAATCCATGCCTAGCTTTTGAAAATTCCCGCGCCATTGACCGCGGATATTCTGCGATGCGCGACCCAGCGATCGGCGGTTTGGCTCCAGGATCAATCCTGCTAGAGGCCCATGAGCTGGAGCAGCAATTTCGCCATCACGGTCATCGTGATCAACGCGACCGGATAGGCCGTCGCGTAGGATACGATCGGCTGTTGCGAAGGGCTCGATTGGGTCAGCGCGCCGAGGGCGGGCGTGCTGGTCATACCGCCGCAGATGCCGCCCAGCGTTTGGGCCTGCGAAAGCCCCAAAAACTTGCGTGCAATCGGATACGCGATGAGGACCGGCCCGAGGGTGATGATCGCGCCGATCACGAAAACGATGCCCCCGTATTCGCCGACGGTGGCGACGAGATTCTCTCCGCCGACGATGCCCGCGTTAGCCAAAAACAATACAAGCCCCAGTTCCTGCAACAGCATGCGCGTCGGGCGCGGGATATGGCCGACGACCCGACCCACCCGACCAAAATAACCGAGCACCAACGCCACGAATAGCGGCCCGCCCGCCAGCCCGAGCGTCATCGGCGTGCCGCCCGGCAAGCTGATCGGAATCATGCCCACAAAAATTCCTGCGCTTAAACCGAGGGCCATCGAAATCAAGTCGGTTTGGTCGAACGCTTGGGGCCGATGACCGATGTGAGCCGCGAATTTTTTGAGGTCATCGGCCTGCCCGACCGAGGTGAGCACATCGTAGGTTTCGAGCCGGGTGTCAGGGGTCGGCACGAACTCGTAGCCGAGGCGACTGATACGGGTGATCACCACGCCAAAGTTTCGCAGCAAAGCGAGTTCCCGCAGGCGGTGGCCCCCGAGTTTTTTATCCGTTACGACCAGCCGTTCGCGCTCGTTGTCGGTATCAGCGACAAACGTTTCGTCGCTACGCTGACCGAGGAACGTGGTGGCCATGGCGGTGTCCTGCGGCCGACCGACAATCAAGACGCGTTGACCGATCGTGAACCGGTCCGTCGGGCCGAGCGGATAAAGCCGATTATCCCGCACGACGCGGGAAATCTGGCAGGAGTAGCCCGCGAGGACGTCCTCTTCGATGAGGCGATCAACGAGGTTGGAGTTGGTGATCTCGACCAAGATATTCTGCACGCCCTCTGTCGCGGCTGCGATGTCTTCGTTGGCCTGTTCGGTGGGATCGGGGGTGAACAGACGGGGCACGAGTTGCACAAATAGCACGACGCCGATCACCCCCAACGGATAGGCGATACCATAGCCGATCGCCACGGCTTGCGCGGTGGCTCCCCCGCCTTCGGAGGCGGCGGCGAGGGCGGGGGTGCTGGTCAGCGCACCCGCAAACAAGCCGACGCTCAGATCAGCTGGCAGCTCGAAAATCTGGCCCAAACCCCACGCCAAAAGTGCGCCCGTTGCGACGATGACAAACCCGAGCTTGGCCAGCCCACCGCCCTCGCGCGCCAGAGCGGGAAAGAACCGCGGTCCGGCGCCGATGCCGACGCAGTAAACAAACAACGCCAACCCGAAGTTGCCCACGCCACCGGGGATCTCGAGGCCGAGGTGGCCCGCCAGCAGCGCTGAGAACAACACGCCCGAACTGCCGAGATTGATCCCCTTGATGGTAATGTTACCCAGCAGCAAACCCGCGCCGATGACGGTGAACAGGGCGATGAGCTGATTACTAAAAACGATTTCCAGGATGTGCATGGTTTAGATCTGGGCGACCAACGGAACCCGAGGACATGCAACGACCGTGTTGCGTGAGCACGCTGGGCCAAGCGGTGGGGGCGGCGCAAATGAAAGTTATGTGGGGCGGGGGGGGAAGGCGGGATACGGAGTGCGACGAAGCGGATTTATTCTTGCGAGCGACGGCCGGTTGGGTTGCCCGGGGATCTTTTTAAGGCGGAGGCTTCGGCTGGACGAAAGCAGGCGGCTCGCGCTTGGTGGGGGCATGGATAAACGCACATTGGGATTTGGGATTGTCGGCACGGGTATGATCGCAGGCGTGCACGCTCAGGCGATTGCAGCGGTGGAGGGCGCGGAACTGATTGGTGTAGTGAGCCGGTCGGTCGAGCGTGGTCGGGATTTCAATGCCAATCATGGCGGCTCGGTGGTGGCTACTGCGGTCGAGGAACTGGCATCGCGGGATGACGTGGACGTGATCTGTATTACCACGCCCAGCGGGGCGCACTTAGAGCCGGCGATGATTGCGATGGCTGCGGGTAAACATGTGGTCATCGAAAAGCCGATCGAGGTGACGACGGCGCGGGTGGATGCGCTACTGAGCGCGGCGGCGGAGGCCGGGGTGAGGGTGGCGCCGATCTTCCAACAACGTTTCAGCGCAGGCGCGCAGGCGGTGAAGGCCGCGGTGGCGGCGGGCCGGTTTGGGCAACTGACCTCGGTGGGCTGCTACGTGAAGTGGTTTCGCGAGGAGAGATACTACACCGGTTCGAATTGGAAAGGCACCCAACGGTATGACGGCGGGGGCGCGGTAATGAACCAAGGTATTCATGGCGTCGACCTGCTGCAGTGGTTGGCCGGACTGCCCGAGACGGTGTCGGCGTTTACCACGCGACGCGTGCATCACGGTATCGAAGTTGAGGATACGGCGGTGGCGAGTTTGCGTTTTCGCGATGGCGCCTTGGGCACCATCGAAGCGACCACGGCAGCGTGGCCGGGTTGGGCGATGCGGATTGAGCTGTGCGGTGAGAACGGCTCGGTCCGATTGGAAGACGGCGTCATCACGGCATGGTCGTTTCGCGATGATCGTCCGGAAGATGCCACCATCCTGGGCGGCGAGGCAGCGCTCGGATCTGGGGCGGCCAATCCGGGCGGTATTTCAATTGAAGGTCATCGTCGGCAGATCGCCGATCTGGTGGCGGCGGTCCGGGAAGATCGCCCGCTCGCGATCGCGGGATCGGATGCTCGCAACGCGGTGGCACTGATCAATGCGCTCTATGCCTCGGCGGCCAGCGGGCGCCCCGAATCCGTCGCCTGACGCCCCAGTTGGTTTATCACGTATTACGTGACCAACTTCAGTAGCATCGTCGGGTTGCGGGGAGGCGGCGGAGGGTAGCGGCGGGCGGAAGCGAGCGTTGATTTCCCCTCGGCTCGTTCCCCCTCGCCGCTACCCAGATTGATGAACCGGGCGGCGTTATGCGGCGGGTAGGCGACAGGCTCGGGCCGTTGGTCAGCCTTTCGATGGAAGATGGCGGTGGTGTCTAGGGGAGGCGGTGGCGAAGAACGGGAGGATTATCGCCTTCGGTGCTCAGCAGGAGCGTCGCGCCGCCTTCATCGAAACAGAGGGACTCGGCCTGGGAAAGTCCTTTCACCGGAATGCGTTCGGGCAGGCCGCCGAAGGTCTCGATCCAAGTGGCTCCGGGCTCCCGGTGATAGAGGTAGACGTTGCCGTAGGTGAGCACTGCCGCCGTGCGATCATCGGGACTGATATCGAAGGCGGTTACGGAAGAACGAAATTCCCCCAATCGACCGGGCAGAGCGCGCTCCACTGGGGTCGGGGGCTTGATGCCGATTAGCGGGGTGGATTTTTTGGCGATCAGCGGCGGGTCACCGTTGTTCCGGGTCAGATCAAGCGGGAGCGTGTAGAGCACGGGCGGCTCGGTGCGTTTGGAAATCAGCAGGATTTGGCGGTTGGCCACGTCGACGGCGACACCTTCGCAATCGCGCGGTCCGTTCTCATAACGGAATGGTAATACCACGCGAGCTGGCATCCGAATGGTGGGTTGGGTTTCGAACAGCGCCGGATCGGGTTCGGGGAGCAGGTAGATCGTCGTATCGGAGCGGACCGCATTGTTATCCCCCACATCCGCGATCAGCAGCCACGATTCACCCTCCCAATCGAAGCGACTCAGCTCCTCCCAATCGCGGGCTTTGGCATTGGTGATCTCCAGCGTGCCAAGGGTTTCGCCATCGGGTCCCACGGCGAACAGACGCGGTTCGCCGCCGCTATCGTTGTGCAGCCACAGCACGCCGGGAGCGCGTGCCGAACTGGCCATCCCGCTAATTTCGTTCAGGCGTTGATCCTGAATTGTCATCACCGTTTCCGGAGGACCGACCGCCGTCGTGATCGGCGGCAAGGTGGAACAGGCCGCGAGCGACAACACCCCAAGCGGCAGGAGGAGGGACAGGAATGGCTTCAAGGCCGTAACCAAGGTCGGCGGTCAACGAGAGGCAAGCCGACTGAACGTCGAGTTGCTTTGTATTTTGCAATTCAGGTCGAGGGCGTGAAGGTGTTCTTCATGTGTGCCGCTAACCCCGTCGTGTTTCGTCGATTGATGAATGAAATCGGTTCGGTCGATACCGTCGGCGTCGAGGAACGGGCGTCGAAGTATGCGACCCGTTCGATCAAGACTGCCTCGAAGGTGCAGGGCCTCAAGCTCGCCGCTTCGATGGTGGATCTGACGACGCTCGAAGGTAAGGACACCCGGGGGAAAGTGCGTGCGTTGTGCGCCAAAGCGATCCGCCCGCACGACGACCTCGACTGCCCGTCGGCGGGCGCGGTCTGTGTGTATCCTGCAATGGTTAAGCATGCCCGAGCCGCCCTCGGCTCGAAATCCCCGGTCAATATCGCTTCCGTGGCGACCGCATTTCCGAGCGGACAAGCGCCGCTTCGCACCCGCCTCGCCGAAGTGAAGGCGGCGGTCGCCGATGGGGCCGATGAAATTGATATGGTCATCAACCGGGGCGCGTTTCTAGCTGGCGAATACAACCGCATGCAGGATGAGATCGCAGCGGTGGTGGAGGCCTGCGGGGCGGCCACGCTGAAGGTGATTCTCGAAACCAGCGAGTTGGAAACTTACGACAATATCCGCGCGGCGTCCTTCCTCGCCATGCGGGTGATCAGGGAAGGGGATTTCATTAAAACGTCTACCGGCAAGACTGGCGCGAATGCGACGCTCGCGAATAATCAAGTGATGCTCGATGCCATCCGTGACCACTATATGGATACGGGAATCGCGATCGCGATGAAGCCGGCGGGTGGGATCAAATCAGCCAAGCAGGCGTTACACTTTCTCGTCGCCGTCAAAGAGACGCTCGGCGACGCGTGGCTGACTAACCGCCGCTACCGCCTCGGCGCGTCGTCCCTGCTCAACGACCTGCTGCGCCAGCTCGTGAAAATGGAAACCGGCGCCTACCAAGCCCCCTATACCTTCAGCGAGTCCGCCGGAGCCTACTGAAGGACAGACGTTTGCTTAACCACAGATGAACCCAAAAAAACACGGATCTGAGCTGGTGGCGGGCGAACCCACGCGAGAGATCATGGGTGCTGCGTTTGAGGTGGTGAATGAACTTGGTCACGGGCTCCAGGAGAAACCGTATGAGAACGCCTTGGTCCACCAAATGGGGTGGAGAAGCATTTCGTTGGAGCAGCAGAAGAATTACCGAATCGACTACAAGGGAGCAGGTGTGGGCCGGTATATTCCCGATCTGATTGGAGAGGATCAGGTCATAGTGGATGCCAAGGTCATTGGCCGAATCACCGCTCATGAACGCGGCCAGTTGATAAACTAGTTGAGAATCTCCAAACTGAAGGTGGGATTAATCATCAATTTCAAACGAGCCAAGCTGGAGTGGGAACCCGTCATCCTGTGACTCCAGATCCGTGCCTATCCGTGGTTAAAAAATAATCCGGCCTCTCTGCCATCGTGCCCTTTGGGGTCAAAAAAATCTTGTTATGCCTGTAGCTTCTTTAAAAAAATCCTCCCGTCGTCGATCTGAACCTGAACTGATCTTTGGCGATCTGTGGGAGTTTGATCCCGCGCCTGAGTCGGCCGACCCCAAGCTGCTTGATCGCTATCAGCTCTTCATTGGCGGTAAGTTCGTCGCGCCCCAAAGCGGTAAGACCTTCACCTCGATCAATCCCGGCACGGGTAAACCGCTGGCCGAAATCGCCCTCGCTTCACCGGCCGATGTCGATGCCGCCTACATCGCGGCCGCCAAGGCGTTTCCCGCTTGGTCCAAACTGCCCGGTGCCGAACGCGGCAAATACCTCTACCGCCTAGCCCGCATTCTTCAAGACCGGGCCCGTGAATTCTCGGTCGCTGAGACCCTCGACGGCGGCAAGCCCATTAAGGAGTCTCGTGACTTCGACGTGCCGATGGCGGCGGCCCATTTCTTCTATCACGCGGGCTGGGCCGACAAGTTGGCTTACGCGTTTCCGGGTGCTACGCCGCAACCGCATGGCGTGGTGGGTCAGGTGATCCCGTGGAACTTCCCGCTGCTGATGCTCGCGTGGAAAATCGCGCCCGCGCTTGCCACGGGCAACACGGTCGTGCTGAAACCCGCCGAGACGACGTCGATCACGGCGCTTAAATTTGCGGAGGTGGTGCAAGAAGCCGGACTGCCGCCGGGCGTGGTCAACATCGTGACCGGCGCGGGTGCCACCGGGGCCGCGGTCGTGAACCATCCGACTGCTGCCAAAGTGGCGTTCACCGGGTCCACTGATGTGGGCAAACTCATCATGCGTTCCACGGCGGGCACGGGCAAAAAGCTTACGCTCGAGCTGGGCGGCAAGGCAGCCAATATCGTCTTCGAAGACGCGCCGCTGGACCAGGCCGTTGAAGGCATTGTGAATGGCATCTTCTTCAACCAAGGCCACGTCTGTTGTGCCGGTTCGCGTTTGCTGGTGCAGGAGAGTATCGCCGAGGCCGTGCTCAAACGCTTGCGCAACCGCGTGAGTGTCCTGCGGGTTGGCGATCCGATGGATAAAAATACCGACATCGGGGCGATCAACTCAAAGGAGCAGTTGGACAAGATCACGGATCTCGTGAAGGTGGGCGTCGCGGAAGGCGCCGAGATGTTCCAGCCGAAATGCACGCTCCCACGCCACGGATACTATTTCCGCCCAACGTTATTCAGTGGGGTGGAGCAGAGTCACCGCATCGCGCGCGAAGAGATCTTCGGACCGGTGCTATCGATCCTCACGTTCCGCACGCAAAGCGAGGCGGTGGAAATGGCCAACAACACGCCCTATGGTCTGAGTGCCGGCGTGTGGACCGAGAAGGGGTCACGCATCCTGCAGATGAGCACCGCGCTAAAGGCCGGCGTGATCTGGGCCAACACGTTTAACAAATTCGACCCCACGTCGCCGTTTGGTGGATACAAAGAATCCGGCTTCGGCCGCGAAGGCGGCAAACAAGGCCTCGCCGACTACGTCAAACTCAGCTGATCCCCTCCGCCGCCCAGCCCTCCGGGGTTAAAACAAATTTCATCATGCCCAGACTCCCTATTTCCAAGACCCCCAAGTGTTATGTCGGGGGTAAGTTTATCCGCTCCGAGAGTGCGCGCACCTTTCCATTGAACGATGCCGCCGGGACCTTCTTTGCCCACGTGCCGCAGTGCACCCGCAAGGATGTGCGCAACGCCGTTGAGGTCGCCGCCAAGGCCGGCAGCGGTTGGGCAGGGCGCTCCGCTTATAACCGTGGTCAGATCCTGTACCGCCTCGCCGAGATGCTCGAGCCCCGCGCGGCCGAACTCGTTGACGCGTTGAAACTCGGCGGCGCTACGACGACTGCCGCCAAGGCCGAAGTTGCCACGACCATCGATCGCATCGTGCACTATGCCGGCTGGACCGACAAATATGAGCAGATCCTGGGCAACGTGAATCCGGTGGCCTCCCCGCATTTCAATTTCACCGTGACCGAGCCCATGGGCGTGGTCGGTATCGTCGCGCCGGATGAATCGCCGTTGCTCGGACTGCTCACCTGCATCCTGCCTGCCATCACGGCTGGCAACAGCGTCGTGGTCATTACTTCCGAGACCGCGCCGTATCCGGCCATCGCGTTGGGTGAAATGTTGGCGACGAGTGATCTGCCCGGAGGTGTCGTCAATTTACTCACCGGTTTTCGGCAAGAAATGGTGCCGACCTTTGCGACCCACGAACACATCCGCGCGATCGGTGGGGTGGTGAACGCCGCTGACCGGAAAGCTCTCGAAATCGGCGCGGCGGAAAGCGTGAAGCGGGTCAAAGTTCTTGATGCGGCCGACCCCATTGATTGGTCGACCGGCGACGGCCCCAAGGCCTCCCTCTATGCGATTCAGGACTTTCTCGAATACAAGACCACGTGGCATCCCGTGGGCGCGTAGTGATAGGGGGAGACGTTTCAGCGTCAGGCGTAGGGAGTTGGGCCAACCGCCCGCCCACGCCGCTGATTTCATCGCTTCGCCGTGGGTCGGGATTTACGCCCGACAACGCATCCCTGGATCCATTTGAACTGCGCCCGAAGTAGCTGACGGTTTTCTCGTCGCAACCCGTGAAATCTGGCCTGCGCGAGTCAGAGCGCTTGGGCGGGTTCGACTCAACCCACGCGTCGGGCCGCTCGCTCGCTAGAGGGATGCACATCAAGGGCGCGTTTCATTTTACCTAAATCCGAAGGCGCCGGGAAAAGCAGAACTTCATGAGAGTGTCCTATCCCAAAACGTGGCTCTCGGTATCCGACCAGCTCCAGAAGCTGACAGATCGTGGTCTGGTGATCGCCGACTCGGTTAGGGCGACCGACTTCCTGAGCCACATCAACTACTACTGATTCACTGGCTACGGATTGGCACTCGAACAGCCTCGGCACCCCTACTTGCCGGGAACTACATTTGACCAGGGGCGCCAAGTGGATGAGTTCGATCGGGCCTTGCGCGATCTTTTCACCGAATCCTTGGAGCTCATCGAGCTCGATCTGCGCACGGTAATCGCCTACCCCTTTGGGGAAACCTACGGTCCATTTGGTCACACTCACCCGAGTCATTTCTATATCCGAACCGAATACCCCGATTGGTTGGTCAAGCTCAGAGGGGAAGCTAAGCGCTCGAGGGAATTGTTCATCGATCACGATAAGGTGACTTATCAGGAATTTCCTGACCTCCCGATTTGGGTAGCGACAGAAGTCATGTCGTTTGGCGCGCTTTCTCGCCTGCTCCCAGCCATGGCGAAATCAGACCGAAAAAGGATTGCTTCGCGCTATCGCCTCCAGCCTTTGACTCTAGCCTCTGGCGTTCACCATTTAGTCTACGTTCGCAATCTCTGCGCTCATCACTCCCGACTGTGAAACCGGGCCTAGGCGATCAAGCCGGACTGGCCGGCGGGAAAGCGCTGGAGCCCGCCACTGCTACCGGACAACACCCAATTGTTTGCCAGCCTGCTGCTGCAATCGACTCTACTCCGGCAGATTCCAGCTGAACAAAATTTTGCTCGAGACTGGCGGCAACGGATGCATGTGCTCATCGAAACCCACAGTCCATCGTGTCCGGAGCCCCACCGTAAAATGGGTCTGCCGGAAAAGTGGCACCTACACCCACTCTGGTGGGGCATGCCGATGATTAAAACCTCCTCGTCTCCCAAGCCGACCGCCGCCGAATCCTCACTTGGGGCCTCGGCCACTGCCGTGAAATTGGGCAGGTGTCATCGGACGGGGTCAGGCAATCTGAGTGGGTAGGCGGCTACTCGTTAATTCGCTAATTTGGATGAGACATTGAGAAGACATTGAAAAAGGGAGAGAGCTCCAAATCCCTCTACAACCAATCCCAATTCATGCTCGCGGTATGGGACAGCCGTTCGCCGTTTACCGAAAATGTATCGGAGCCAATAATCTCTTTGGCATAACGCCGCGCCGCTTCCAGCGCGCCTTCAATCAGGCCGCCGTTCGTAAACGAGCTTTCGCTTGAAATGAATTTTAACCGCCCGAGCCACTGCTCCCCTAAATTAGGGTTTAATCCATACTGCGGATGATGCATCTGCGGTTCTTGGTCCCGTGGCCCCGCCGTGAAGGACTCGGTCGACCAATCCTTGATGAACGCCTCCCGATAGCCGCGGGCCTGTTCTCCGTAGATGCTCACGAGTTGCTCGGTTGCCATGTTGATCAATTTCGCTTCGCCGAGTTGAGCTCTGGTCTCCGCCGCTAAACCGACAAACCCAAATAGGCTATAGCCGCCCCCGGTATCAAGAGGTGAAGCGTCATGAATCTCAGCCAACGGTCCGTGCCGACTCATCGCAGTGCCGCAGAAGCCCTGCTCTCGCCAGAACGGTTTATCGTAGAGCCCAAAGAATTTCGCATGCCCCGCCATCCAGGTCGGGGTCTCCGCCAAAAGCTGTTGGGTTTCGTGAGGCAGCTTTGGAGTATAGGCCAAGGTGCCGGCCAAGCGCGGAGGAATCGCGAGGGCGACCTGCTTGGCCGAAATCTCCAGCGCACCCTCAGGACCCTGCACCATGGCGCGCACCCCGTCCGCTTGAAGCTGCAGACCCTGCAAGGCATGTCCCAGTAGCAGATTTTCTGCTGAAATCTCAGTCGCGATGCGTTGGGTAAGTGTGCCGATGCCTCCCTGAATGCGCAGTGCTCCCGCCATGGGGGAAGCGAGGGGATATTCCTCCACGTGACCCTGCGCATCCTGCCAGAGCACCTTGCCTTTCGAAAACTGCTCAAAAACAGGAATTCCGAATTTATCGAGCAAACTCGCGATCAAGGGCTGCCCGGGCCAAAACCAAGAAGGTCCCATATCACAAGAGGCTTTCCCTTGGGTTAAAATCCGCCCCCCCACGCGATCCCGCGCCTCAACCAGGCAGACCTTGAGCCCCGCATTCTGCAACTGCCAGGTGGCGGTGAGCCCACTGATTCCGCCACCGACGATTAAGAGGTCTGTTTCCATAGTGATTGAGTTTGTAGGGGGATACTCCGCTGCGGTTTTTTTTACCACGGATGAACACAGATCCATTTTCACTGGAGCCACCCCACCAAAATTTTTTAACCACGAAATGCACGAAAGACACGAAAAGTTAGGAAGCGACTCATTGCTCGATCTGACCGGAGCAGGGTTTGGGGTCTTCGTGGTCTTTGCGACTTTGGTGTAAAAACTACGGTTGGAGCGGTTTCGTCTCTTTGGTGTTTTTCGTAGTCAATCCGGCTTTGGAGTGGTTCTGGGCTTATCGATGGGGGAGGGCTCGTCATTGCGGGATGCTTTTTGACTCAGGGAGGTTTTCGCACCCTTGGTTTCCGGTGGATTCTATTACTCAAGCGGCCCTCGGTGCTGCGGTCGGCTACGCTTGCTGGTCAAAGCCGTTGGGTCGGAAGGCGCTGCCGCTCGGGCTCGCCTTGGGCACGTTGCCGGATCTGGACATCGTGGTCTATCCGCTGCTCGACGAGGTGCAGCAGCTTTACTGGCATCGCGGGGAATCGCATTCGGTGTGGTTTTTGATCCTGGGCTCTTGGCTCACGGCGTGGCTGTTGCGGCGACTACCGTTGACCCGTGAGCTCTCCGCGCGTCGAGCGTGGTGGGGCGTTTTGGCGATCTACACAACACATGTGCTGATCGATGTGTTCACCGTTTATGGCACCCAACTATTGGCTCCGTTCTCACGGCACGGTTTTGGCACGAATAACCTGTTTATCATCGATCCCCTTTTCACCGTCCCGCTGCTGGGGGGGATTCTTGGCGCGACCATGCTGTGGTCTGAGCGACTCCGCGTGGGCATCAACACGATGGGGCTTGCGCTCACGACGGCCTACTTGGGGTGGTCGTTTGTCTCGCAGGCGGTGGCGGGTCGGGCGTTTGAGCAGGCGTTACAGGAGCAAGGCATCGAGGCCCAGCGATCGCTCACGTCGGCGTCGGCGTTTAACACGATTCTGTGGCGTCATCTGGTCGAAACAGAGGAAGGGGTTTTGATTGGCTACTGGTCGTGGTTCGATGCTGGGGATGCTCCCATCACTTTTCGTTTGGTGCCGCGAAATGCGGCAGCGGTGCAGGCGGTGGCGGAGTCGCGGTCGTTTGCCGTGGTGGACTGGTTCTCCCAAGGTTGGTGGGCGGTGGTGAATACTGAGCCCGGCAAGGCCACGGTGATCGACTTGCGGTTTGGTGAGATTCCGACGGTGCCGGGTCAACGGTTGCAGGATCTCGCGTGGCCGTTTGCGTGGGATTTCGATCTCGCGGCGGGTGAGGAAGCGCCGTTGGTCCAGCGCTCGCCCGAGATCGATAGTTTCGACGCAACTTTGGATCTGCTCTGGCAGCGGATCCGGGGGGAGTCGCCCAGCTGGTAGTTGGCCGCAAACGGGGAGGGCGGGATGACTGCCCCTTGACTGTTTTTTAACCACGTCGATGAGCGCAGCGAATGGTATAACATAGACCCGAATGGCTCCGCTACCGCTACGCCCTAAATCGCTGATTTTGATGCTACTCCACTGCTGTTTTTTAGCCACGAAATGCCCTAAAATTTAAGAATGGATTTAGGGCTCAATCTGACTGTAGTGGCGCGTCAGCCCTTGGCGTGCTTTGCGACCTTGGGGTGGAATTTATCGGTGGAGTGGTTTCGTGCATTGAGGTCAGTCTCGGCGCTGGGGTGGGCTATCTGTCGCTGAGGAGCGGTTCGAAATCTGATTCGGATCGGGCGCGGGGTAAACCGGGATTGATTGATCATTAGGCCCGTTGCACGTTACGGCATATGAAACCTCGGATGACATTGGCAGAGGCTTGCACCGCTGAAGGGCGGCGGTTGGTTCTCAGTGAACAGGACGGGGCATTTGCGATCAGCCTCAACGGGCAGGAGCTTATGCATTCACGGGCGCATGCGTCCGAGGTGTTGTTGGGGGAACTGGGCGTGGCGTTGTTGGGCTCTACCACGGCGGCGCGGGTGATGGTGGGCGGTCTTGGCCTCGGGTATACGTTGGCGCAGGTCTTGGCGGGATTGAAGTCGGATGCCGTCGTCGATGTCGCAGAATTATTGCCAGCGGTGGTGGAGTGGAACCGCACGTTTTTGCAGGGGCTCAATGGCACTGCTTTGGCGGATCCGCGGGTGCAGTTGCACGTCGGGGATGCGGCGCAGCTGATTCAACAGGCCAAGCCCCAAACCTACGATGCCGTGATGCTCGACCTCGATAATGGTCCCGTTGCGATGGTCGCCTCGAACAATCGAAACATTTACGCGACGGCCGGTCTTCGCGCCGTGAAGCGGGCGCTCAAATCAGGCGGGCGGGCGATTTTTTGGTCAGCGTCAGCGGATGTAGCGTTCGAATCGCGCTTGAAGAATGCCGGTTTCAGCGTCGAGGTCGTGCCCGCCAAAGTGCACGCTAGCGCGAAGCGATTCAGTTACCTGTTGTATGTGGCGGGGACCTGAAAGCAGTCGCTCAAAAGGTGAGCGCTGGGAGCCCGGTGGGCTTTAACCATGGATGGACCCGGAGGCTGGGAGGCACCGTTGGTTCTTCACACCAAGATCGCAAAGAAGGGGGGGCAGAATCCCATGATTGATGTTTTAATGCGTCAGCCTTTGGTGCTCTTTGCGACCTGGGGGTAAATACCAGCGGAGGCGTGGCGTCGGGTTCAGTCGGATTATTCGCAAGAGTCGCGTGGCGATTGCAGCTGATCAGGCGGGCGGGTCGAGGTCTCCGAATTGCAGGGCGCTTAGTCGGCGGTAGAGCCCCGCGGGGCGAGCGGAGAGTTCGTCGTGAGTGCCGGTTTCGACCACGCGGCCTCTGTCGATTACGGCGATGCGGTTTACGTCGCGGATGGTGGCCAGACGATGGGCCACCACGAAAGTCGTGCGGCCTTCCATGAGGTAATCGAGAGCGTCCTGCACGAGCCGTTCGCTTTCGCTATCGAGGGAGCTAGTCGCTTCGTCCAAGATGAGGATGGCCGGGTTTTTGAGTAAGGCGCGCGCGATGGCGATCCGTTGACGTTGGCCGCCAGAGAGTTTGATGCCGCGATCACCGACGAGCGTGTCGTAGCCTTCGGGGAATGCCGTGATAAAGTCGTGCGCATTGGCCTGACGCGCGGCCGCCTCGATGGCCGCGACATCCGCGCCGGGCTTACCGTAAGCGATGTTCTCCAAGATCGATCCGCCAAAGAGTAACACGTCCTGCGGCACGAGCGCCATCTGGTTGCGCAGCCAATGCAGCGGGTAGGAGCGGGCATCGCGGCCGTCGATCAACAGGGTGCCCGCATCGGGTTCGTAGAAGCGGAGCAATAGCGCGGTGATGGTGGATTTGCCCGCCCCGCTGGGACCGACTAGGGCGATCCGTTCCCCGGGACGCGCCACCAGATTCACGTCGTGCAATACGGGTGAGTCGGGGCGGGACGGATACCGGAAACTCACGTGATCAAACGCGACCTCGCCGCGCAGTCGGTCAATGGCCGGAGCGGGCGCGGGGTCGTCCGTGGTAGCCGATTCGGCCTCTACGGGTTCGCGGAGGATTTCGCGCACCCGTTGCGTCGCGCCCACGGTTTTCTGGATCTGACTAAAGAGTTCGGCGGATTGCGCCATAGCGCCTCCGACGAAGGTCGTGTAAAGCACGAAACGCGTGAGTTCACCGCCGGTGAGCACCCCGGCTTGCAGTTGCAACGCGCCGTACCACAGGACGATAAGAATACCGCCAAAAAGGGCCGCGATGAAGAACGCGACGAAGACGGCGCGCCACCGCGCGGCCCGCAAGGCAGCTGCTAGGGTGGCTTCATTGGCGGTGGCATAACGACTGCGTTCGAATCCCTCGTTGGCGAAGGATTTGACGCTGGCGATGGCCTGCAAGGTCTCTGCCACGATGGTCTGGCTATCCCCGAGGCAGTCTTGGGTTTCGCGCGAGAAGCGCCGGAGGCGACGGCCGAAAAACACCGCGACCGCGATGAGCAGCGGGAGGGAGCCCAACATCACCGCCGTGAGGGGCAAGGAGGTGACCGCGATCAGCACCAGCCCACCCATCAGGAATATGGACTGGCGGCACAATTGCGGCAGCGAGCCGATGAGCGCTTCTTCGATCTGCGCGATATCGGTGGAGACGCGACTGGCGAGTTCGCCGACGCGGCGCTTACCGAAGAACGTCATCGGTAGCGCGAGCAAACGCCCGTAGGCGTTGGCGCGCAGATCGGCGAGGGCACTTTGGCCGACCCGGTGAAATGAGAGGGCGCTGTTGAAGGACGTCGCTGCCTGCAGAAAAACGGAAACCGCCAACGTGAGCGCGATCTGGTTTAGCGTGAGGGAGCCCAGCACTGGCAGGGTGGCTCGCCCCTCGTTCATGGCCGCGTCGATCAAACCGCCAGCTAACAACGGGAACAGCAGACCGAAAGAGGCGCTGCAGAAAAGCGACGCGAGGCCGAAAAAGAAACGTCGCCGGTAGGGCCGCACGTAGGTCGCCAGCGCCCACGTTTCGCGCAGGCCATCTCGGTCGAGAGTGGATTCAGGGAGACGATTCAGGTCATCGTCGGAGTCGGTGGAATTGGAACGGGCCATGGCAGCAGTCGAGCGAGCTAGCGAAAGTAGGAAGAAGCGGCGATGGGATCGCAACTCGGGGACCCGCATCAATACGTCCGAGTCGTTCTTCGGCGGGCCCGACCCACCGCACCGAGTGACAGTTAACTCCGCCGAGATGCCCTCGCGGCCCAAACGATCACCGTGCCGCCTTGAATCTAGCGGCGTCGATGATGGACCAGAGGTGGATGATCCAGCCTATGAAAATAAACCACAAGGCGGCAGCCAAAACGAAGTGGATAATCGCCATGAGGAGGCGACCTTGGACGAGCTGACCGAGCCCGGGAATGAAAAGACTGCAAATGGCGGCGATCACGTTGCCGCTGGAACCTTGTCCGGATGGCATAGCTGAAGGATAGGGTGAGGGGAGACGTTAGGTGAGGGCGGAAGACGGTTAGCGGGCGATCAGCAGAAAAGAGCCGATGGAGCTGCGGTCAAGGTTCCGTTGGGAGGGTCACCGGCGCGGCGGCGGCCTCGGCGCGTTGCTTGGCCTTGGCGTCATATACATACCAGAGCACAGAAGTGACCCCCGCCAAAAATATGACGAACAGCACGATGATTTCGGTCGGGATACGTTTCATTTACTAGGCGGGTTGGCCTAGGTTTACCGGCAGGGACACTTCGGATTGAGTCAAATACGATTCCATAAAAATGACGATTCGAGCACAGATCGGTGGCGGACGTTCTGGTCTCGCCAAGGGGTGGTCCACGGGTTGGGTTGGTGACGCCTACCTTTCATCGTCTGGCGGCGGTGGGTTTTGGGGTAGGAACTCTTAATTAATTACAGTCAATCCCATGTCGGCCCCGCCCTCAGATATGCCAACTCCCCCAGTGCCCTCCCTGCCCTCGGGTGGCTCGGGCGCGCGAACATGGGCGGAGAGGCAGGCCAAGCGAGATACGAATCAGTTGAAGCTCTTGATGGTGTTTCACTGGGTTTGGGCCGGCCTCATGGTGATTGGGATCGGGATGATTTTCCTGCATCAAAAGCTCATGGACATGATGATGAGCAACCCGGAGATGTGGGAGCAGTCAGAGAGTGGACCTCCCCCCGATGAGCTCCTCGCGGTCTTCCGCTATGTGTATCTCGTGATGGGCTTCACGATGGTCCTCTCCGGGATCATGAATGCGTTGTCGGCCCGCTTCGTTCGGATTCGTAGCAACCGACTTTTTTCTCTCATCGTCGCCGGCCTGAACTGCTTGATGTTCCCCTTCGGCACCGCCCTCGGCGTCTTCGCCATCATCATCCTCCTGCGCGATTCCGTGGTCGAACGCTACGAGACAGCCGCAGAGAGCTGAAGTGGGAATGCAGAATGACGAGCCGAAAAGCCGTTTACCTCTGAGTCCCGCCCCCGGCCTCCCGCCCCCGGCCTCCCGCGATGGTCTGCCCCGCCCCTGATCTGAAATTTCATCCGCTTTGGGTTGAATAATTTGGGATTTTTATTCGCGGGCGGGCAAGGGCTTGGGCATGGTCTGCCGGTAATGGGTTTTGTGTCTACTCCGTAATGGCTGCGCCGTTTTCGCTTTCTCCTCGGTCGCTCATTGCGACCACCCAACTCAGCGGCGTTGCCGTCTGCGTGATCCCACCCCGGGGCGAAGCGGTCAGTGCATTCACCACGGCGGTGTGTGCGCGACTTGGCGAACTCGGGGCGGAGGCGCGGGTGGAACCGCTTACGGATCGGCAATCGCTTCGCGATTTCTCCGAGCCAGTGGTGATGTGGGGCAACCTCGCCAACAGCAACGCGGTGCGGGAGCTCTATTTCAAATGCCTCGTGATGACCGATCTGCGCTACCCGGGTCCGGGTGGGCATGAGTTGCGCACCTTGATCGATCCCTACGGGCAGGGCGCGAATATCATTTATCTAGGTTACTCGGATGACGCGGGACTCAAAACCGGTGGCGACCTGCTCCTCTCCCAGCTCGCCGCGACGGCGCCGTGGCTCAACGATATTCATGCGACCGGCTTGCCGATCACCGACTTTCAGGTGGAGCTGATTCGGGATTCTCCCTTGCCGCCGCTCGATTGGATGATCACCGCCGATCCGCATATCACCCATAAAGGTTACCTCGGGGTTCTGACGGGCGACAAGGCGGTGTTAGCGCAGGCCGGCGAGGTGTGGGAGCGGATCGTGGCTTACGGCGTGCCGAAGGGAGATCACAACATCAAGGACCTGCACCTGCGCACGTCCATGTTGGTCAGCGTGTTTCGCCTGCAAGAAACTGCCGGTCTCGTGCCGGAGGAGCTACGCGGTCCGATCCTGAACTTTTTCTTTGAATGGGTTTACAGCGACCAAGGCATCGCCCGGATGGATGTACCAGAGAACACGACCCCGGGGGTGCAGCGTCAGAATCACGGCACCATCCCGGCCCTCGCGCTCGCTTACCTGGGTTCTTACCTGCGCGATTTTTATCCCGAACGCTCCGAGCCCGATGGGTGGGACCCGTTGATCGATCGTATCTTTGCCCCGTATGCCAACGGTAGTTGGAAACCGGCGTCTGAAGGCATCTGTCACGGGTGGTGGTGGGAGCAACCGGTGTTGCTCGAATACGGCCTACTGGATCCGGCCCACCGTTATTTTGAAAATGATGGCGCGCGCCGCGCGGCGGACTGTGCCCTCGCCGTAACTAACAACTTTGGTTGGCTGCCGTCCTCGGGCGACGTGAACCTGACCCGGTCGTTTGCCGGCGTGTCATTGCGCACGGCGGCAGCATGGTATCGAGATCCTCGATACACGTTCGCTCACCAGTTGGCGCCCGACTATCACGCGTTGCGCATGCATCAGTTTTTGTCGCGCACGTTTGACATCGGTCTGCCCGCGGTGGCGCCCGAGGCCGGACTCACGCTGGTGCCGCTGGACCCGATCGTGCACCACGGCGCAACCCACTCGCGGGGCATCGCGCCGTGGATGTTTGAGACCGCGCCGAGCGCCACGGTTGATCGGTGTTTTGACAAGGTCGCCTTCCGCAGTGGTTGGACGCCCGACGATGCGTATCTGTTGATCGATGGGATCGGGGGAGGTTCTCACGCCTACGCCGATGCGTTGGATCTGATCGAGTATAGCCGATTGGGCTTCACGTTTCTCGTGTCCGAGACGGGCCCGAAATTTCCCGAGACCGATCACCACGCGGTCGTCACGGTCGCGCGCAATGGCTTGAGTGACGCGATTCCGTGTTTCGCCGAGTGGGAGGAGGCGACTTGGGATGGCGCGACCCGTACGGGTTACGCGCGGCTGGTCCTGCGCGAGAACAACGGGGCGACGTGGACGCGGGAGTTGTTTTTCCTCAACGGGAGTGGGCTCGTTATCCACGATCACGTGCGCGCTGAGTCCGATGGCGATTACACGATCCAATCCAATCTGCGAACTCCCGGCCACGTGAAGTTTGAGGAAGGCCGCACCGTCGCGCGTCGCCAGCCGGCGGATGGCCCGGAGGTGGTCTTCGCCTTGCAACCTATCGGCCCGGCGGTCGCGCGACCTTACGTGGTGGAACGGGACCACTCCGTGCAAATCCGCCAGCGTCATGACGTCGAGCACGTGGTGCCGGAAGACGACAATGTCGCGGCCTGGGAACGTCGCTATGGGATCAAGGAAACGGTGATCAGCATCACCCGCATGCGCGTGCACACGCGGCTCAAAAAAGGGAAAGGCGTGTCGTTTCTGCACTACGCGCAAGCCCGCCACGCCGACGATCCGGATCCGGTTATGACGGTCGGTGATGCGGGCACGATCAGGCTGCAAGGACTGCCGGAACCGGTGGAGTTAAAGACGCGATTGCCCATTGAATTGAAGCTCGACTCGATCGCCGTTTTCAGGACCGGTGCGCCGTTTCCCAAGACGGTGGAAGGGTATGCCCCGACCGGGCAGGGCCGCGTCAAAAAAATCGTGCCCCTGGCGGCAGGAGCGACGGTGATTGGGCTGGAAGACGGCACGGTGCAGGCGCTCGATGCGGCGGGTCAGACACGCTGGCAAGCGACGCTAAAAGGACCGCTCCACGATCTGGATGCGGGCGTGGAATTAGTTTTTGTGGGCCACGGCGATGCCGGGTTGTCCGCGCTACAATTGAGCGATGGCGCGGTGCGGTGGACGGATCAAATCAAACGGATTCCCTCCTCCTGTTCATGGTGGGAGTGGCCGACTCCGGCGGCGTTCTGCGTGGTGGCCGCGCGGCCGCACTCGGGCTTCGACGGCGTGGTGGTCGGCTGCGGTGATATCCAGATGCGGCGTTTCGATGCGGCGGGTAATTGCCTTTGGGATTTCCGTTACGTGAACGGGATTCCCGGCGCGATTCGGTTGCTCGATGTGAACGGCGACGGCGTCGACGAGATCATCGTGGGCGGCGAAGTGATGAGCAATTGCTCGCACTGCCGGGTGGTCAATGGGGACGGCCAGCAACTCCAGGAAGTGGAAGTTGAAGGCTGGACCAGTCGCATGACGGCGTTGGCCGTTGCCGAAGGGAAATCGACACTGCTGGCGTTTGGCGCAACGCGGGGGCGCAACCTGTATTTCCTAAAAGTTGATGCCACCGACTCCGCACCGCTGCAGCAGAAATGGATGCGACGCCTGCCGGGGGCGGTGACCGCGATCCGGATCGATGTCGCCGCCAAGGCCGTGTGGGTGGGCAACTCGTTGGGCCTGCTACTGGTGCTTAATTTCGCCGGCGACGTTACGGGTCGCATGGCGTTGCCCGCTCCGATCCAATCGATTCTACCCACCGGCGAAGAGTGGATGGTCGGACTTGAAGATGGCGTGGGTCATCTGGTGCGACGCGAGAGGAACGGTGCCCTGCAACACCGGGCGCACTGGGAGGTGTCAGCCCGATGGGATCGCGTGGCGATCACGCCCGACGGTCTGCTGGTCCCGACCGCAAACGAAATTCTGCGACTACCCTCATGAGTGAACCTATAATCAGAATCGGAATCGTGGGCTTGGACTCCAGCCACGCCGTGCAGTATGCGAAGCTGCTGCACCAAACGGAGCATACCCACCATGTGCCGGGCGGCTGCATCGTCGCGGCCTTCTCGGGTGGTTCGCCGGATTGGGAACTGAGCCACGGGCGCGTGCCCGGTTTTCAGGGGGAGCTGGAAAAGACGTTTTCTATTCCGGTCTATGAGACGATCGCAGAAGTCGTGGCGCAGTCCGATGCGATCATGATTTTGACAATCGATGGGCGCGTGCATTTGTCGCAGTTCGAAGCCGTGGCAGCCTCCGGTAAACCGGTCTACATCGACAAGCCGCTCACCGCCACCACGGCGGATGCCCAACGGTTGGCGAAGGTGGCGGCGCGGACGTCCACGCGCGTGTTTTCCTCATCGGTCTGGCGCTACGCGGTGGGCCTACGGGAGGCCATGGCTGCGCTGACCGGTCCGGCGCGACACATGTCGGTGCATGGTCAATGGCCGGAACACCCGGGACTGCACGGTTGGTCTTGGTATGGGATCCACCAGGTGGAGATGCTCTACGCGGTGCTCGGTGCGGGTTGCCAACGCGTCGTCTGTGCCCGGCACGGCAGTGCCGAAGTGATTACGGGATTTTGGTCGGATGGACGCACAGGCACGATTGCGACGAATCACGATGAAGACCTGAAGTATGGCGGTTGGATTGCCGATGCCGAGGGCACTCAACCCATCGCAGTGAGCGACACCATGCATGATCGCTACGCCGCCTTTTTGCGCGGTGCCTTGGCCTTTTATCAAGGAGGCGAGGAGCCGGTAGCGCTGACCGAAACGATTGAAACCATCGCCTTCATGGAGACCGCGCATCGCAGTCGCGGGCAAGGCGGCAGATTGCTTGAACTGCCGGAGGTGGGATTATGAAACGGGTCCTGACTGTCACCAGTGAATTTGAGCGGACGCACTTTTCCCCAGCGGGTTTTGACGCCTAGATCGCAGGCTACGGCGGCGAAGTGCGGTTCCTTGATTCGACCGATAACGATGGCTTTCCGGCGGTGCTGACGGAGTTCGCGCCGGAGCTAGGGGTCGGAGCTTGGGACATGCCGCCGCTGCCGTTGTCCGCCGGGGCGGGGCAGGGTCGCAGTGTGGAGTATTTTCGTTCGTGCCGGGTTCGGCCAAGCAACAGGTCACGGCCGAGCACTTGGAGGCGGGTCTGGTCATGACCAACTGAGGCACGACCATCGGACCTTACGTCGCGGAGTGCGCGTTGCTGCTGACGTTGAACGCGCTGCGTCGGGTGGCACGGAGGGGCCAACAATTGAAAACCGAGGGTGTCTAGCGTGATCGGCTCACGAACAACCGCAGCCTCTTTCGCAAGCGGGTGGGGTTGCATGGCTTCGGTGCGATCGCGCAATCGCTGGTGGAATTGATGAGCCCAATCGATCCGATCGTGACCGCTGATACGGGCGTGCCCGATGATATGTTGTCGCCTTATGGCGTCATCCGGGCGGCATCGATCGACGCGCCTGTTTGCCGAATCCGATGTGCTGATCGAACTCAAACCGCTGACCGTTTAAAACGCGGGTGGGCAGGCGAGGCCCGCGAATGACGAATGTCCAATATCGAATGCGTGATACTTAGAGGCACTGCTGTTTTTTTAACCACCGATGGACCCAGATTTAAACGGATGCGGAAAGGCCCGGTTGTTCTTTAACCACGGCTATGAGCGGGGCGAATGGAATGATATGATTCCGCCACTGCGGGACACCGCTACGCGTCGAAACGGACTTACGAGAGGCCCGTCTCAGGGCTTCAGCTCTTAGCGTTCTTTGCGGTAAACACCATTGGAGGAGTGGCTCGGGCTTATTCGGATGCAGGGAGCACGCGGCGTAAACCGGGGTTGATTGCTCCCTTATTCCGTTGCGAGTGGAGCGGGGAAATCTCGGTGCGGGTGGCAACCCGCATTTTGGCGTCGAGATTCGAAAGGGGTTCGTCGAACAGAAAGACCTTGGGTTTACGGACGATGGCTCGCCCCACGGCCACCCGTTGACGCTGGCCGCCGGAAAGGGCCTTGGGTTTGCGGTCGAGCAGCTCGGCGAGTCCCAGCATGGCGGCTGCCTCCTGCACCCTAGCGGCGATTTCCTGCTTGGGCATTTTGCGCAGCTTTAGTCCGAATGCCATGTTCTCGAAGTCCGCCATATGCGGGTAGAGCGCGTAGTTTTGAAATACCATCGCGATATCTCGGTCCTTCGGTGGCATGTCGTTTACGATCTGGCGGCCAATCGAGATGGTTCCAGCCGTGATGTCTTTAAGCCCGGCGATCATTCGTAGGGTAGTGGATTTTCCGCAACCGGACGGACCCACCAGCACCATGAATTCACGATCTTGGATCTCGAGGTCGATTCCCTTCACCGCGATAAACGCGGGGTTTTTATCTGCCGGGGGGTAGGTTTTGACGGGATCTTGAAGAATAACTCGAGCCAGGGGCGGAACAAAGCCGGCGGGGGATCGGATGATGGCAATACGCGACCGTTGGTAACAGACCGATGCGAGAGCTAAAATTACTCCCGGCGGCTGCATCTATCCCGCATCCCTCAATAACCCATCTCCCACGCAACGATCAGGCCGTCTTTCACCGTAAAGAGGAAATTGGCGCTAATCGTGTATCCGATACTTTGATACTTTGCGGTTACGACGACCTCGTTTGCGTCCACTTGGAGTTTCGACTCTGCTACGTGTTCTTGCCGGGCGATGATGTCGCTTTGCCGTCAGCGGAAAAAAACTGCACCCGAATTGGGCCTCCCGGCGCCATAAGCTTGGGCCGCGTTCTCGTGGAAGACGGCGCGGATACGCTCCGCGTCGTTCGCCTGCATCGCCTCCCGTAAGGCGATCACGACTGTTTCGGGCGTGGCGGTTGGAGCCCTCGAGTCCGGCTCGGCGACCGCTTGAGCTCCACTCGCGCCGAAGAACACGGCCAATGCTACGATCAGAAGACGGCGGCAATTTGAGCCGAAAACGCGGGGCACTGAATCCGCCGACATCGGGGCATTAATATTCCCGGAATTTGGATAGAAATTTTCTCGGGAAGGGCAAGCCAACGCGAAGAGTCATCCGGTCGACCAGTGCGGAAACCCGCCAACTCAAGTAGACGATGAAGCATAAGCGATTTAAACCTGACCCTTTTTAGGTTTCGGGCTGGAGTATATTTGCCGTTGGCTTTGAAGCCTTCTTTTCTTCGTGAGACTCGAACCGCTATCACTGAACGCTCCCGCCGGATTGACCGAATTTCTCAACGATTTAGGAGACGGCGAAATGGGTTTGACGGCTCCGGGGTTCCGGACGGGAGTCAAACGTTGGAGGCGTATTTGACCCAGTTTGACGATAGGGCGGATGAAACCAAACTTGAAGCAGGGGGCGCTCCGCAGACCAACGATTGGCGGTTGGGAGAAGGCGAGCGTGTGGTGGGCATGCTCAAGGTGCGGCATCGTTTGACCGCGCGCATTTGGATCAATGGAGGCCACATTGTTTATTACATCCACGGCGGCTATCGTGACCGGGGTTATGGCAAAGCAGCACTGGCGCTTGTTGTGGTGGAACTGAAAAAATGGGGCGAAACCGAAGCCTTGATCACCGTGGATCCGGAGAATCTAGCATCGATCAAATTAGCAGCGGCCAACGGTGCTGAATATTCGGATACGGTGCACGATCCGCAGTCAGATCACGCGGTGAATCGTTATTGGATCAAACGGTGACGACTGGCCCTGGGGGCCGTTGGGAAGTCGGCTGAAATGGGTGCCCGTTGTCAGGCATATTCGGTCTAGCCGAGGATGATCACGTCGCCTGTTTTCGCCCCGAGGCTGTCGGCGGCGTGGGCGTAGTTGCGGGAGATCTGGACGTGGCCTTCGGGATCGATGAAGGCCACCCACTCACCGAGTGGGACATCGCTGTAGGCTTTGGCAAAGGTGACTGCCACGGTCACCGTGCCGTGGGTGAGCGAGAAGGTATCGCCGATGGCGATACCGAGGGCGGCCAAATCCGCCGGGACAAAGTTGGTGTAGATGTTGCCGTAGAGCGGCCGGGTGCGGGTGATGTTGGCCGCCGCTTTGCCGTCGTGGATGGCCGCGACGGAGGCCGGGGTAGCTTTGATGAGGGCGTTGTCCCGTGATGCGGGCTTATCGCCTTCCGTCCATTGCACCACGGCGGCCAACGCAGCGAGGCGTTCGGCGCTGTTGAGGTTCACATGACCGGGTCGGTCGACTGGCCAGAGGACTGGGGGATATTCCGAATCTTGGGCTAGCGCCACATAGGCGGCGGATCCGGCCATCTCTTCCCGGTTTGTGAGGAAGATGATGGGAAAGCCCGGGCTGCCGGGGAGGTGATCGGCGAGCTGAGGATTCTCGGGAGTCTCCCATTTGGGCTCTTCGTAAAGGTAGGCTCCGAGGGCGATCGCGCCGTCGAATTTTGCCGGTGTGTGTTCGGCGATCCACGCGACGATGCCGCCGCCCATCGATTCGCCGTAGATGAAGGCTCGCTCGATCGGCAGGATCTCGGCGTGGACGTGTTCGTGCAGCGTGACGAGGTCTGTTCCACCGTCGGCCATCACCCAGCGATTCCCTTGGAAACTGGTCGAAGCAATCGTCCAGCCGGTGGCGAGCAAGGTCTGGAAGAACGCGGTTTCTTCTTCATAGATCGCGGAGAGCAGGAGGGCTTCTGGCCGGTAACCTCGAGCGAGGAAAAGGACATCACCAGTCGGTTCTGCGGGAACGTCTACGATGAACTGCGCTCCCCCAATTTCACCGATGGTGCGCGTCTGGGCCGAGGCCAAGAGCGGCAATAAACAAAGCAGAACGACGGGTACGTAGGAGTATTTCATAGGTCAGTTGGGCGGTGGTTAACCGATCTTAATGAAGAGCCCACCGGTGTCCAATGGCGGTGTTTGATTCGGCCTGATCGGGATGGCCAAATCCGGTGCGACCCGTTTCAAGGCAGTCCAATCATTGTAGTCCAGACGATTGCTTTACCGACCGCGGCCTGATGGGGGGCACAGGATGGATTTGTTGATCGTGAAGGAATTGAGACCATGATCACCGCTTCCGGCAGAATGTTAGGTTCGCGTTGATTCGCGTCGTTTGGTAGCCCCGTCTCAAGTGCTAGACTTGGGCAAAACGGCCTTGGGGCATTCCTTCATGCGTGCCGATAACCGCTGGGTTTCCTGTGACTGTTAACGTCTGCCCGGATAGCGCAGGAGGGATATTGCGGGGGCTAGGCCATGACCGTTTACTTTGGCTCATGAAACGTCGCGAATTTGTCGGAGGACTGGGGGTCGCGGGAGCGGCCGCCGTGACGGGAAACTGGGGCGGTGCCGCTCAGACATCGCTCGGCGTTTCGCCGTTCACGATCTCGCTTTCCCAATGGGCATATCACCGGGCGATTTTCGGCCATGCCCAAGACGACTACAGCCATTTTATTGAAACACTCCATGCCTCTCCAGACGATGTGCTGCTGGGTGAGATGGATCCGCGGGACATTGTGGGGCGGGCCCGCGAGCTCGACGTCAACGTGGTCGATCTGGTGAACATCCTGTGGTTTGGCCATGGGCAAGACCGGCCGTGGTTGGCGGATTTCAAAGCGCGCGCGAATGACGCTAACGTGACGTTTGGCGTGTTGATGTGTGATCAGCTCGGCCGCATCGGGGCCAAGGATGCTGATGAGCGAAAACGCTCGATTGCGGACCACGTGCGTTGGATGGAAACTGCGGCGGAACTGGGGTGTCCGTTTCTGCGGGTGAACCCTTACGGCGATGGGTCCTATCTCGAACAGTTGAAGCGAGGGGCCGAAACCCTACATACGCTAGCGGAACGCTCGAAGGACTATGATTTGGAAGTCATCGTGGAAAACCATGGTCACCCCGGGAGCAACGGCGCGTGGCTGGCGATGTTGATAGAGCAGGCCGATCACCCGCGACTCGGCACCTACACCGATCTCGATAACTTTTTTATGGGTGGATGGAATTTGGAACCGGAGCGGCGTTATGATCGGCAGCAGGGCCTGCTCGATCTTGCCCCCTACACCAAAGCGATCAGCGCCAAGACGCATGACTTCGGACCCGATGGCGAGGAGACGACGATCAATTATCAAGCGTGCCTCAAGATCCTGCTAGATGCCGGATTTAGGGGGCTGGTCGGGGCGGAATATGAAGGCAATCGGCTGAGTGAGGCCGACGGCTCGCGAATGACGGTAGAGCTCCTACGCCGCGAACAGCAGCGGTTCGCTTGAGACCGCGATGCGATCTAAGGACGTAGGCACTTCATCACTACAACATGGACGTCACGTTCGAGTTGATGAGTAAGGAATGGGCGCTGGAGATTGCGGATTGGCGCTACCGGTAGCCTTACGAAATCCACGGGTATGCTGACCAAGACTCGCGAGAGACGGTCAGTTATCTCACGGACCCGAGGAACCGGTTCTTCGCGGGGCGGAGTCAAGGTCGGCGGGTGGCGTTTCGTTCTTTTGGCGAAGATGGGCGTGTGAACGGGGGTGACTACGATGACTCCTTTCTGGATACAGGCGGCGGGTTGCGACCGGATCTGACAGGGCAAGGGCTTGGCCCTGAGATGATCGCAGAGGGATTGGCGTTTGGCCGCATGACTTTTGGGGTATGGCGCTTTCGCGGTGACCACCGCTGACTTCAATTAGCGAGCTCAGCAAGCCTGCCGGAAGATCGGTTTCAATCCTGCCCAACGTTTTGGTCAGATTCCCGACGGCGAACCGTTCACGGTCTTCACGATCAAATTGGAACTCGCTTAGTCGCCGGTAGCCTTTCGACGACGAGCCGCGACCATCTGCCACTTGGGGCGGATGGCGCGCGTTACTTCTCGGTAAAGCCGTCGCCGGATTGAATGAATTCAATCCGATTGCCGAAGGGATCGGTGGAGTAGAATCGGGTGCGGTCAGGGAGCGCGGTATCCCAATTCGCGGGGAGGTTTTGCGCCGTGAGTTTCGTGGCCAGCGCGGCGAGGTCTGGCATGACGAATGCGAGGTGAGCTTTGCGTTGGGGTTGAATTTTATTTTCAACCCCGATGTGCAGAATCACTTCACCGGATCGAAACCAACATCCGCCGCGTTCGCTTAACGGAAACGGTTTGGCTGCTTCCTTCATCCCGAGGATCGCGCCGAAGAACGTTCGCGCCAGGTCTTCTTTTCCAGGAGGCATCGCAAGTTGGATATGGTCGAGCTTGATCGTCGGATAACTGCGGCGAACGGACTACGAAAAATCGTAAGTGTTGCGGGCGCTGTTGTAGGGCAGCCGGAGGAGGGTCTCGGCTTCGGAGCCGTTTAAGGCGTGTTTGAAGAAGGTCTTCACCTTAGGATTTGTGATCGGTTCGCCTTCGAAATACCCGTGGATTTTGCCGACTTTTTTAGCGTTGGTGAAGTTTACGTAGATCGCGTTGCCTGCGTTGAGTTCAAACAAGTAGTGACCCAGTCGAGCCTTTTGGTGTTCGCCCATTTTCATGCGAGAGGCCTTGAGCGCGAAGTCGTCTTCGTTGATGGTGACGAAGACGCGTTTACGAGCGGGAATCTTGGACACCCAAGCCGCGTGATCGTCGGAATTAGTGTCGGCGGCGACTAGCACCACGTTATCAAAGATGAGTTCCTGGCCGTGATAGATCGAGGGCTGGACTAGGCATTTGAACAAGTAGTTGCCCATGCTGTGGAGCACGAGGTTGATGGTGAACGGGCACCACTTCACGGATTCCGTGGTGTAGAACTCATCCCACGCCGCAGCATCATCGCCGTAGCGCTCATCGGCAATCCGGGTGACGCGTTTCTCATGGTCAACGTGGATGCTATGGAGGGCGTCGTTAAGTTTGCCCAAGACGCGGTCGAGGGCGCCGGTCGAAGCACGGGCGTCACGTTTGTCGCTCTTGTAGCTGGCGACTCCTTTGGCCCCGCCGCCATCGGCGGGCCACGAAAATACCAACACCTCGACGCCGTAGTTTTTCTCAAAGGCCGTAGCGCGATCGAGGGCATCCTAGAGATTGTTGTTAAACCCATGGACGAAGAGGACGAAGTTGCGGCCCGTGCCGGTTTGGCCGACCAGCTTGGGATTCACCCGCGCCATCAAACGCTGCATCACATACGCGCTGGAAAAAGCGTTTCGCTTAAGGCCAGCCGCCTGCGCCATCGGCGCAGATACCTTGTCCGGCAGGATATTGATTTTCCATTTTTCGCTGCGCTTGATGGCCTCGGCCATGCGCAGCTCGTTGGCCCCCTCGGGATTAAGTTTGGGTCCGAATGCTTTGAGGTCGGAACGATTGTCGAAGACCTGACGGTTGGTGACGATGAACAGGGTAGGGGTAGGGTGGAGTGGACGCACGTCGTAGCCCTCCAAAACTCGATCGTAACGCGGCTCGCGTTTCTGGCAGCAAAGATATCCGCGTAGGCTTCGGAAAATGAGAAAAGGATCAGCGGCGCTACCCGGCCGCGCTAGGCCCGCCCTGCCCAAAAAGGCACCACCGCGCCACGGACCGGAAGGAGCCGGTCCTTCCCGGGAGGGACGACCTCCGCGTCGTCCGTGGCCTGATGGTCTCCGGTCGCCTTCGACCCAGCCGAGCAACACACTGAAACTGAGTTCAGCACGACGATTGAAGGTAGGGCGATTTTTCCGAAACCGCCGACTGCGGTGGGGGGGATGAAACGGCCCGCTTCCCCTTTCTTGCCGCTTTGCGAGACTATGGAGGACGCAGCGGCGAGCACACCCTCCCTCGCAAGGCACCGTCCGCAGCGTGATGGCACCGGGCCCAGCGGCTAGCCCGCTCTACAGGAGGCGGCTCGGCGCGTCAGAACTACCCGGGAAGGTAGCCTAATCGACGTCGCTTTGGCGGAGTTGAACAACCCCGGTCTACCGCCCTACTTACCCTTCTTTGCCTGCTGATCTTTACGAGCATGGCCGGCATCGATTTGGGCTTGTTTGCCGCGACTACTTTGATCGGTTTTCGACTTCTTTTGCGTCGCGAGCTTCTTGTTCGATTTGGGAGATCTGTCACCCATGGTGATGTCCTTTGCTGAAGTTAACTCATCCGTGAGGAAGTTGTTCCCGCAAGGACGTGGATTACGATGTTCCGCCCCGGCGGCGAAGTAAATCACTGACTTGCAGTTCGCGCTAGTCCGTGGCCAAGCGAGGCCACCTCGCGGTCGACGACTCCAGCGGAGAAGCAAGCGGGCTGATGGATCTGGCGTCGGAGCTGATCTCCGCGTCACCCTACGTGCATGAATTGCGACTCAGCGGTGGATGCTCCGACTTTGGCTTCGGCGATCACGCGCTGGCTGTTCGCGGGCCTGACGGTTACGACGAGGACCTTTGCCACGGCAGTAGAACCCTACGCGCCGCCCGAGGATTTGGACGGATTGAGGTTGGATGAGCCTTAAGAAGTGGCGTTGCCCGATGTGTTATTGATCGGCGATTCCATTTCCGGCGGTTACATGAAACCGGTGACGGCGGCGTTGCAGGGAAAGGCGAATGTGGCCCGTTCGGAGGTGAATTTTGGCAATACGGAGCGAGGGGTGAGTCGGCTCGATAAGTGGCCCGACGACACGGATTGGGCCGTGATTCATTTTAATTTCGGGTTGCACGACTTGTGTTACCGCCGGGAGTTTCCAGACGCCTCAGATGTGCGCGATAAAGTGAACGGGAAGCAGACGGTCCCGCCGGTAACCGACCGACAGAATCTCACTACGCTGGTCGAGCGGTTGGAGGCGACGGGAGCGCAGTTTATTTTGACGACGACGACGGTCGGGCCGCGAGGAGAGGAGGGGCGTTTGTGGTCGACGACGTGATTTACAATACCATCGCGCGAGAGGCGATGACGGCCCACGGCGTGGCCATCAATGATCTGCATGCGCTCACGACGACCTTCGACGAAGATCAAGTTCAAGGCACCGGCAGATATATATTTTACGCCGAAGGGGAGTGCCCGCCTGGTCGCGATGGTCGCGGCGGCGGTAGAAGCAAAGCTCTGATTCCGAAATGGAGATCAACGGTGGACAAATCGCGCGCATCGGGGGGAGAGGGGTCTGGGAAAAAACTTTTGAGCGGTAGCCGAGTTTTGCAGCTGTGCGGAAGGTTTCGGCGCGAAACCTGCATTGGCGGTGGCATGAAATTTTTAGCTGTCGGTCTCGCCCTCATCGGAGTTCACCTGACCGTTCTCAGCGCAACCACGCTGTACGAGGGCACGATCAACGGCGCGCCGTATGCCGTAGCGGTGCCCACCGACTGGACGGCAGGAAAAGTATTTTTCCACGTGCATGGTTGGCGACCCGCGACATCCCCGCATGAGGCGAACTTAGATCTGGAGGATCCGTTGTATCAAAAACTGCTCGCGGCGGGATGGGTGATTGGGCGCACCGCGTTCTGGGAAAATGGCGTCGATCACGACGCGCACACGCTGGCGTTACGCGATCTTAAGGCCTGGATCGAAATCGAGATCGGACCGATTGAGATGTTGATTCTCGAAGGGGAATCGACGGCGGGCACCTTGGTGTTGCGCATCGCGGAACAGGATCCGGATCTCGCCGATGGGGTGATCGCTTTGGGACCATTCATTGATCTCAATGATACCGAGCTCGATACGTTTGTGACCGCCAAACCTCGGCTGCCGGCCGTGTTGCTGACCAACATATCAGAGATTTTGGATGACCTTGAATACGTCACCACCGGTGCGGCGATGGATACGCCGCTAGCATTGCGACCCGTATTGCGGCCGGGACATATGAATATGAATTGGCTGGAGCGTTGGAAATCTTTCCTGGCCCTCGAGGCTTCCCTCACCGGCGGCGAACCCCTGTCGTTTGCGAACGGCACTTATGACGTGCCCGCACGTGAGACCGGCACCGAGACGCTGGACGACGGTTTGGTCAATGCCGTGACCGCGGTGAATGTGTATTATGGGAACGCGATCCTAGGCTTCCATCCAGCCGAATTGACGGCGGCCGGGATTTCACAAGGCGACTACATCGACATCGAAGCCGGGGGGAAAACGTGGTCAGTTCTCTACGGCGTCACCTACGGAGACGTGGACCAAGGCGAGTGGGTGGCGTTCCCGACGGCCGACGATATTGTGCTGCTCGTGCGCTACCATGAGAGCGCGATCGAGACGGCCGACCTGAGCGTGGGTGACCGCGTAAAGATCATGTTGCCATAGGTGCGAGGCCAAGGCCGTCAGCTGGCGAGTCTACTCAAGAAACACACCGAAGGCACTAAACGGTCAGCCGGCTGTTTCTTGGCCGAGAGATCTCAGCGGCGAGCAGAAGCCCTTCGGGCCCGGAATGATTTCCTAGGGAGTGTTCAGAAATTACGAGCTAAGATAAATGCGGCGACGATATGAGTCATGGCGAGGAAGGTGTGAGCGTATTTCTCATATCGCGTCGCAATGCGTCGGGACTGCTTGAGCTTGTTGAAGAAGCGTTCGACGACATTGCGTTTGGCGTATTTGGCGCGGTCATAAATGATAACTTTGCACCGGTTGCTTCGTCCGGGGATGACCGGTTAAATACCGTCCAGCGTAAGTATTTCACGGATACGATTAGCATCGTAGCCCTTATCCAAAGCGGCTGATTCAAGCACGTTGTCCTGCGGTAACTCGGCATACAGGGCTTCGAACTGAGCGCTGTCACTGGCTTCGCCCGGACTTAACTGCAGCACTACACTGCAAGACTCATCCAGCGTCGCCGCATGAATCTTGGTGCTCAGGCCTCCACGTGAGCGACCCAAGGCCACATCGTGACGTTTTTTTTGGGCGCTCCAGCAGCATGCTGGTGCGCTCGCACCGTGGTTGAGTCGATGAACACCTCGCGGGCTTGCTCCATCTGAGAATTGGAGCTTTGATTACAAGCGACGCCACCCCCCTCGACTCTCCCAACGCCGATAGCGCATGTATACGCTATGCCATCGGCCCAACTCAGGGGGCAAGTCACGCCACGGGCTGCCCGTTCGCGCCAACCACAGCAAGCCCTCGATGAACTCCCGTTCTTGCTGGGTGGCCGGTTGACCGGCAGCCGAATGCTTGGCTTCTTTGATCAGCGGCGCCAGCGTCTCCCAGATCTGATCACTGATGCAGGTTCTTACCGTTTTTAGCTCCATTCCTATTATAGGTCACACCCTGAAACCGGGGTACAGCCTTAAATTCGTGAACACGCCCTAGGCTACTTTGGCTGGTCAGCGTCAGCACCGCGACCGACGACCCCATTCATCGCAATGTCCTGTTGCCGCCGGGACCGGAGAATCCGCGTAACCGCGAAGGTGATTTTGTGGAGCTAAAGGATAGCCGCATCTTGTTCGTCTATACTCATTTCACCGGGGGCAAGTCCGACCACGCTACCGCCCACCTCGCGGCGCGCTACTCGGCCGACGGCGGGATGACGTGGACGGAAGAGGATGAATTAGTGATCCCCGCGGAGGGCGATTTTAACGTCATGTCCGTTTCGTTGCTGCGTTTGCCGAACGACGACATCGCGTTGTTTTATATGGTGAAGAATTCGCTGGAAGACTGTCGGCCGGTCATGCGGATCTCCACTGATTAGGCGCGCACGTGGGGCGAGCCGGTTGAGATCATTACCGATCAAGTCGGTTACTATGTTTTGAACAATGACCGCATCGTGCAGCTGGCGAACGGGCGGCTGCTCTGTCCGGTCGCGTTGCACAATCCGCCGGGTTATCTGCAGCCCGATGGGGAGGTCACTTTAATGTGCTATATCTCGGACGACATGGGCCAATCGTGGCGCCGATCCGCATCGACGTTGAGAGGTCATCACGATGACGGCAGCCGGATTTTGCTCCAAGAACCCGGGGTCATCGAACTCCAAGACGGCCGCATCATGATGTGGGCGCGGACGAATTCGGGGGCGCAATATTTGAGCTGGTCTGAGGATAACGGCGAGACGTGGAGTGCGGCGGAGCCGAGCACGATCATATCTCCGCGATCGCCTGCGAGTATCGAACGTCTGCCGGGTCGGGATGAGCTAATGATGGTCTGGAATGACCATGCTGAGGTTACCGGTGGCGCACGCCATTGTCGGTCGCGCTGTCGCGCGACGACGGGGTGACGTGGGAATCGAGTCGAATGCTGGAAGACCATCCTGACGGCTGGTTTTGCTACCCCGCAATCGACTTTGCGGGTGATCGCGTGCTGCTGGCTCACTGCGCCGGTTTGCGCACCGAAGGCGCTCTTGATGTGACGCAAATGACGAGCTTTAGTCTCGATTGGCTCTTGGCTGAGTAGTCGATCCAGCAGTGGCTAATCGAAAACGAATCAAAATTATGAATACACGAATTACGTCGTTCCTAGTGCTGGGGTTTGCGGTGGTGGGGCTGGGCGGTTGCGCGACGACCACGACGACTGAAATCGAGGTGGATCCCAGCTTTGATCCTCAGCGCTACCAGACCTACTTCATGCTCCCCCTCCCGACGAATTCTTCGCTGGAACATCGGCTACCGGAATTGGTTAAAGCTCTCGCGCCTCTCGCCGAGCGGGCGGTAGATGCGGTCATGGTGGAGAAGGGATTTACGCCCGTCGGTTCGGCGGAGGCGGCGGATCTGGTGGTATTGATTCACGGCGAACTCACCCCGAAATCACAGATATTATTGGACCAGAGTTTTAACCCGTCGACGATCCGGCCCGGGCCATCTCTTGACCGCTCGTTGACCGCCCGCAATCCCGGCGTGACACATCGGTATGATTATAATGAAGCGAAACTCATCGTGGAAGTGCACGACGTGGCGGCTGATCGCATGGTCTGGGTCGCGTGGTCGCAGCGAGAGCTCGATAAGCTCGCGCGCCCGCCGGCGCAACGCGTGGCGGGGAACATCACGCGCTTACTCGGGCAGTTTCCCGGGCGCGAGCAGGGTCCGTAAGCCTGCTTAGATGACCTCCAAGTAGTCGCGATCAGGCAGCGCGGGGAAGGGTGCGGAGGGGAGGGTTTGATACCAAAAGGCGACTGCACAGATATCGTCCTGCAAAGGCAGGTAGCGGCGGTGGTTCTTCCGCCAACCGAGGGCCTGATTCGTAATGCGCAGGTCCTGCTCGAAGCGCACCGGATCCATCACGTGCCAACGATACATGCCGAAGCGGGTCTGCGAGGCGTAGAGGCCGTCGGGGCGCAGCACCTGTTGGAGGCCGGCGTAGGGCGTGCAATATTCCTGATACTGGTTGGTCGCCTTGTTCTCAAAATTGTAGGAACCACAGAAGTAGTCCTCGGTGCCGGTGCCGCAGATCGTCGGCCACTCCTCGTCCCCATCGAGGTAGAACTTGATCTCACCTTCGCCCCACCAATTGGCATTGTTCACGCCCCAACCCATGGCGGTGCCGACGTAGTGGCCGCGACCCTTGATGCCATCGACGATGGTGAAGACATCCTGGTAGGGGAGGGGGTTGGTGCGCCGGAACTGGGCGTGGAAATAGGCACAGTCGGTGGGCACTTCGGTGAGCGTGTAGTTGATCTGATAATACAGAATCATATCTTCCGGCGCGATGTTGCTTAGGGTCATGCGGCAACGTTTCCGGAAAGGCATTGCCCAATAGCAGTTGAAGGCGCTGCCCGGATTCACGCAGATGGGTTGGGAGACGAGCGGGGAAAACTTGCCCCAGTGCATGCCAAAGAAATCGCCCACCGGACATTCGACCGACGGCTGTGCTTGGTCGTCCCAGTAGATGCGCAGAATGCTATGCCGCCACGTGCCCGTGGGCGTCATCCACATCTGTTGGATCGCGCCGCTGCCCTCGATGTCGGCCATAGTGAAGGTCTCGCCGGCTTTGACGCGGACACAGGGGGAGACTTTCCACCCCTGGCCGAGGTCGGTCGCGGGTTCAGCGCCGAGGCCTTCGGTCGCCATGCCGCCAGCTCCCTTGGCTCCGGTGAAGTTTTCCGGACTGATCGAGCGGGTGCGCGCGGAGGAGAGGCGACTGAGGTTGCCGAGGTTGAGACCGAGACCGTTGAAAGCGTCCATAGGCAATCAGCTAGGCGGGCGGTAGGACGGGTGTTAATCAAATAAAGCACGCCGGTGAAGGGTGGCCTGAGGGGACGGGCTCCTCGTCCATCACGACGCCGGACCGGTTGGGAGGATTCTAATTCGGCGGAGAACTTGGACCGCTTAGTGAGTATATTGTTGTTTATAAGCCCGGACGGATTGACTGAGATAGGCCTAATCCGTCGCGTAAGACCTCTTCGGCGACGGATTTGGAAATCATGACTCTTAGCGGACGTAATACAGCACAACGGGTCAGGCATTACAGTCCCGAGCCGATCCTGCGGCATCCGGGACGTATCCTCGCCGAGTTGGCGAGGGACATACTTCGCGGGCGAGGGTTGGCTTGGCGTCTCTTTATTCGCGATTTAAGCGCCCAATATCGGCAGACTTATTTCGGTTACCTCTGGGTTTTTCTGCCGCCCTTGGCCGCGTCCTTTGCCTTCATCTATCTGCAGCGGAGCGGGATTGTCGCGATCGATAGCGGTGGGATTTCCTATCCACTTTTCGCGCTGACCGGCACGCTGCTTTGGCAGGTCTTGGTTGATGCGGTCGCGAGTCCGTCGGGGGCGTTGCATGGCGCCAAGCCGATGTTGGCCAAGATCAATTTTCCGCGGGAGGCGGTGTTCATGGCCGGGCTTTACATGGTCGCGTTTAATCTCGCGGTGCGGTTGCTGCTACTGGCCGTCATTTTGGGGTGGTGGGGAGTCATGCCGACAAGTGCGCTGGCAATGTTACCCATGGCTTTGATGGCGCTCGTCGTGCTCGGTTTTGCGGTGGGACTGATCATCAGCCCGCTGAGTGGTCTCTATGGGGATGTGATGCGGGCACTCCCGATTGTAGCCCAATTCTGGATGCTGCTGACCCCGGTCGTCTATCCATTGAGTCGGGGAGGAATGCTGGCCGAAGTAGTCCAGTGGAATCCGGCGACGCCTCTGATCGTCACCGCGCGGCAGGCCGTCATGGGAGACAGTTTTACGCACTTGCCGGAATTCTGGATAGTATTTGCGACAAGTGGGGTGGTGGCGCTGGCGGGCCTCGTGCTTTTGCGGGTGGCGATGCCTCATGTTATTGCGCGGGTGGGAGGATGAAGAACGCCGATCAAAAATCATCAGCGGCGTCTGACGTCACCATCCAAGTCGATGGGGTCGGGAAGAAGTTTTGTCGCGATCTCAAGAGATCGCTCCGCTACGGCATGGCGGACGTCGCGCGCGAGTTGGTGGCTATGGGCGGGGCGAAGCGCAATGAGGCGTTACGCGAAGGGGAATTTTGGGCGACGCGCGATGTCTCCTTCGAGCTTAGGCGGGGCGAGGCGCTGGGGCTCATCGGTCGTAACGGTGCCGGTAAAACGACGCTCCTGCGCATGCTCAATGGGTTGATCAAACCTGATGCGGGCGACGTGCAGATTCGAGGAGAGGTGGGCGCAATGATTGCATTGGGGGCCGGCTTTAATCCGGTGCTGAGCGGGCGCGAAAACATCTTCGTCAACGCGGCGATTTTAGGTCTGACGAAGGCGCAGACGGATGCGCGCATGGACGAGATTATTGATTTCGCCGAAATCCGGGAGGCGATTGAGGCGCCGGTGCAAACTTACAGTTCCGGCATGCAGGTGCGGTTGGGTTACGCGGTGATGGCGAGCATCAAGCCGGAGGTGCTGCTGGTCGATGAAGTGCTGGCGGTCGGGGACGCGGCGTTTCAACGCAAGTGCATCGCTAGCATGCGGGGCTACGTGAAAGCAGGCGGCAGTCTCGTGCTCGTCGCGCACAACATGCATGCCATCCAAAGCGTCTGCAATCGATGCGCGGTGCTCGACGGCGGGCGCTTGGTTTACCTCGGTTCCACCAACGAAGGCATCAGCCGGTATTACGCGGCGACCCAAGCCGCGCGCTCAAATCCTGCCAGCGGTTCGAACGCCGCCGCAGGGGCCGTCGTCGCGCCAGCGAGTAAGGTGACTATCGAGGGCGTCATGGTGGGTGGAGGGTCGGGACCTCAAGTGAGTTCGGGCGCCGCGTTGAAGATCAAGTTGAGCTATCGCGCGGCCGCACCGGTGGCCGGCGTCGCGTGGGGATTTTCGGTCTGGAGCGACGATCAACAGGTGCGACTGGGCACCGCGACGTCATCCTGGGATGCGGTCAAATTGGATCTGCCGGCGGGGACCGGGGTGCTGGAAGCGGTGTGGCCAAACTGCCCGCTCGTCGCCGGAGCTTACCATCTTAAGGGAGGTATTTATGACGCGGATACGTCATGGCCGTTGAGGCGGTTTGGTTGGGATGATGCGCCGGTGCCGTTCCGGGTGGAGGGACGAACGAGTGAGGCGGATAATCGTCGAATTTCCGACGGCGACTTGATCGTGTTGGACGTAGCGTGGAAGTGAGATGGGTGCCACGGCGGTTATCATTCGTAGCTGCAATGAGCAGGAGCTGATCGGTCGTTGTCTGGAGGCGGTGTTAGCCCAGCACCATCCGCAGTTTGAGGTGATTGTGGTCGATTCAGGTTCCACGGACCGCACCCGGGAAATCGTTGCGAGTTTCCCGACTGTGCGATTGGTGCCGATGGCGTCGGCGGATTTCACGTTTGGGCGGGCGTTGAACCTGGGCATCCGGGCGGCGGCGGCTGGCACGGAATTTCTCGTGTTCTTGAGTGCGCATGCCGTTCCTCGCCAAAATGATTGGTTGGCCCGATTGGTCGCGGCGTTGGACGACGATGCTGATGTGGTGGGAGCGTATGGTCGGCAGGAGCCTTGGCCGGAGCATCTCAACAATCGTATTGTCCGATATCTGGCGGCGCACGGCTATCGCGAGTGTTACGGAGAAAAGTCGTTCAGGACTCGGGAAGGCGGCTATTTTTCCAATGCGAATGCCGCGATCCGGGTCCGGGATTGGGAAGAGCTCCCTTTTGATGAAAACCTTCCCTACACGGAAGACGGGTTGTGGGCGAAAACGATGCAGCAGCGGGGCCGCGTGATCGCCTATGTGGCGGAGTCGACCGTGTGGCACTCGCATCCCGATTCGATGCGACAGTTTGTGCATCGTCGCCGGCTCGAAGAGCGGGCCAAGGTGCTACTCGAGGGCGATGCGGTGCAGCGATTTGGCTGGGTTGATTTCGCCAAAGCGATTGCCCGAACGTGGCGTCATCAACTGGGACGATTGGTGATGCGCCGGGCGGCCTTGCGAGATTGCTTCAACGCCGGGTTGGTTGAAGGGTTGATGGCCTCGACCATGGTAATGGAACGCAGAAAACTTCCCCGATCAGAGAAAAAAATATGAAACCCAAGGTCGTATTTATTCTGCTGGATGCGTTTCGCGGTGATTACATCAACCCGGTCGATACGCCGTTTCTCCATGCGCAAAGTCAGCAAGGTGTCTTTGGCCGAAAAATGAAAACGACGGCGGGTTTCTGTCAGCGCACGACAGTCGTCACGGGCAGTCGCGGGGAGTCCAACGGCAATTTCACAATGTTCGCGTTTGATGAAGAGCATTCGCCCTATGCCTTTCTGCGAAACAAAAACCCCGGTCGTAGTCTGGGCGTGATGGAACGCGGGCTCGCTGCGCTGCCGAGCACTCCTCGATTCACACGGGTAAAACGGGTGCTCCATCGGCACTTGGTGGAACGCCCGAAAATGCGTTTGAGAACGAGAATCCGTCAGCAAGCGGAACAGGCGGGAGGCAACGCTCCGGCCGGGTTTATTCCTTTTGATCTGCTCCCGCAGCTGAGTGTGCCGGAGGATGAAAAACCAATCCATCTGCCCGGGGCGGGCACCGTGGAGAGTATTTTCGACGTTTTGACGGAGGCCGGTATCGCCTACGACTATCTGTTGTATCCGGTGATTGAGCTGGCGGACGATGCTGTGCTCGAGGCGGTCCTGCAGCGCCGCGATAATGAGGCTCGGTTGGTGCTCGCGCAGTTTTCCGACTCCGATTTCCAAGTGCACCACTGCGGGCCTTCGTCGCCGGAACGCCGCAAGATCGCCGCTGAGATTGATCGCAAGCTACGTGAAATCCACACGCATTACGGGGAAGGGCACACTTGGGTAATCATCGGCGATCACGGGATGACGGATGTCACCAGCGAGCTGGATGCGAATCGCATCACCGACGATGCGGCGCGCGCTACGGGAGCAGTAAGGGGGAAGGACTACTTGGTCTTTCTCGATTCTACGATGGCGCGGTGGCGCTGGCTCACCCCGCGAGGCGAGGCCATGGCGGTGGGGTTGGCGGCTCATGTTGAATTGAAATCGCGCGGTCGATTCGTCGATGATGCGTTGGCGAAGACGCACGCGATCCCTCGCCATGACCGACGGTTTGGCGACTTGATCTGGTGGGCCGATCCCGGCGTGTTGGTTTTTCCCGATTACTTCCACGGTCCCGAAGACCACAACCAAGGCATGCACGGTTACGATTCGAACCACCCGGACATGAAAGGGTTTTTCCTCGCCTGTGGTCCCGGCATCGAACCCCGGGAGTTGACCGATGCCGACCTGACCGATGTGTGCCCTACCTTGTGTGGTGCGCTGGGTGTGCGAAATCCTGATGCCGCGACCGGCCGCTCTTTGATTGACTGACGAGAAGACGGTTACGATGGGAACTTATACGCGACGCGCTGAGCCGGAGATCGATGCCATGGTCGAGGAACATGTAGCGAGCGCGGTGGCGGCCATCGTCGAGCTGGCACCCTCCGCTCGGGCCGTTTATCTGAGCGGTGGTTTTGGTCGGGGCGAAGGCACGGTGCGGCAAGTCGGGGGGCAATGGATCCCGCTCAACGACTACGACTTTATTGTTATGGATGATCCGACTGTGACCCAACGGGAGGTCGGCTACGCGTTGGGTCGGCGACTTGCGGACGACATGGGTTTGGACGCGGTTGACATCGGTTGGATGTCGCCCGCGAACCTGCCGACGGCGGCGGTGACCATGGACAATTACGATTTCCGCTACGGGGCACGATTGCTGTGGGGCGAAGAATCGCGATCGGTGATGCCGCTATTCCCCGAAGGCGCGTTACCGGTATTCGAATTGGTGCGACTGTTATGTAACCGCGCCGCGGGACTGCTCAGTGCCACGCTCCCCGAACATCCGAACAGTGCCGACTACGCGGTCGTGCAAGTGATCAAAGCAGGCATGGCGTTGGGGGATGCGGTGGTAGCCGTGCGAGATCAATACCATCATCTAGCGCAGGAGCGATTGGAGCGTTTTCAGCGATTGGCCGCCGACGGTTCACTGCCGGAATGGATGACGCCGGACGCGGTGGCGTTCGTGATTTCAGCTTATCAAGCCAAGCTGCTAGATCCTGCCGACGTGGGGGCGATTTCGCCCACGAGGTTTAGCGAACTCCTCGTCCACGCATTCCGGATGCTGGTGGCGCACGAGACCGGTCAGTCGTGCGAGGGATTGCCTCAAGCAGAGGCTGATGCGCGCCGTTGTTTTGGCACCGCTAAAGGGGGAGTGATTCGAGGAGTGGGCCGAGCGTTACGGGGTCGGCATTGGGCTTATTTATTCGGCAGTCATTTCGCGATGTCCCGGTGGGTGCTGATTTCGCAGATCGCCCTATTCGAAGCGCAAGGGCGCGGCGACGCGGCAATGGGCTCGACCTACCGTCGACATTTCTGGTGGGTCCCGGGAGCGTGGAATAATCCGCCGAATGCGGTGGGCACCGTGAAGTTATGGGAGACTTTCTGCCATGGATGATCGGGCGCAAAATAACCGAGTGGCAGGAGGTTCCGCCCCGGTAACGCGTTATCTGGTTTGGGCACCCGGTGGGCGATTTGGGGGGTGTGAATCATACGCGCGGTCGATTGCGGAATTCGTGCGACGTTCGGGATGGGAGGTCACGATCCTGTGCAGTCACCGGCAAACGGCGGATGCGTTTCGGGAGCGATTGCCCGAAGCTAAGATTGTCCTGCTCACCCAGTTCCGCCTGCCCGTGGGTCTGAAGGGTCATGAGAGAATCATGAACCTAGTGGAGAGTTTGCGTTGTGGTTGGTATCTCCTCGGGCACCGCCCCGATATCGTCCATGCCGCGTTGCCTTGGCATATCCATAGCATCGGATTCGTCAAAAGCTGCACCTGGCTGAAGTTGCGGGCGCTGGTCACTATTCAGCTGTGTGCCGCGGGCCACGTGCCCGGACCGCACTACATCAAAGCGTATCGATCAGCGCGTGATGCGGGCATTCGATTCGGCGCGATTTCTGAAGATAACCGGCGACTGCTCCAAAACTATTACGGCCTGCGGGCTGAGGAGGTGCCGGTCATTCGGAATCGTCCCTTGCTGTCATCGCCGCCCGCGTTGGATTCCGCAACCCGGTCCCAGCTACGGCGCAGTCTGGACTTGGCTGACGACCAAGCGATGATCCTTACCGTCGGGCAATTTTTTCGGCAAAAGGGCTACGATTTGATCATTCGTGCGATCCCGGAAATCGTGCGCCGGTTTCCGCAAGTCGTGTTCGTCTGGGCGGGCGAAGGGGAGGAGCGCCAGCAGCTCGAGGCGTTGGCTGATCGCGTGCAAGTGCGCGATCGGATTCGGATGCTCGGTTGGAGAGATGATGTTCCTGCGTTGCTGCGAGTTGCGGACGTTTTCCTTTTTCCGACGCGTTACGAAGGCGAGAGTTTCGCCGTGCTCGAAGCCGTGGTTGCCGGGGTTCCGGTGGTCGCTTCTAACGCCAGTGGAATTCCGGAGTTGTTGCGCGATGGGGAGGATGCGCTGCTCTTTCCCGTGGACGATGTGGAGGGGTTGATCGCCGGAGTGATTGCCGTGCTGGACCAGCCCGCCCAAGCGGCGGCCCGGGTCCAGCGCGCGAAGAGCCGCCTCGATAGCTATACTCACCAAAACATGCTCGAGGACACGCTCGCGTTGCTGCAAGACGTCGCCCAAGTTTCGGCCGGAGAGGGACGCCTACGTTGATGCCCCAAAACATGCCCGCAGATCCCCAGCTCAGCCGCCGTCGTTGCCTCGTGATTCGTTTCGCGGCGGCGTCGGCCTCGGGCCACGGGGGCCAACGACGCTCATGCCAAATCGATCAGCGTTTGCGGGAGGAAGGCTTCGATTGCGAAGCGTGGCTCGTGCCGCCGCGCAATCGTTGGCGATGGTTGCGCAATTTGGCGCGTCACGGCCTCGCAGAGTTGATCAAATTGCGGCGTCTGGGGTTCACCGTTCGAGGTGCCCTCGAGGTGGCTATGCAGTATCCGGATCTGGAGCGGATCGACGCCTCCCGATACGACCGCGTCGTGATCGAGGCCACTAATTGTGCGGCCGCGACGATATGGGCGCACCGGCAGGGACTGGATGCCGTCGCTTATCCGCACAATGTCGAATGCCTCGTCGATCCGTTCGTGGGCTCGCCCGCCGTGCCGCGGCGCTTGGCGCTCCGCTTGATCGACGAAGTGGCGACGCTGAAGCTGGTGGACGAAGTGCACACGATATCAGGGGAGGACGCTTGGTTTTATGCTCAATTTGGGATTCGAGCGTCGGTTTTCCCCTATTCCGCCATCGCGACATCTTCCGTTACGGCGCGCCAGCCATGCTCCCATCGCCACCGTATCCTGGTCATGGGGACCGCGACGAACCCGCCGACTGCGCATGGCATCGAGCAGGTGATCGCGAATGCGCCGCCGGTGGAAGGGGTGATTTACACGATTGTGGGCGCGGGTACCGAACGCTTCCGGGCTGCGGCCATGCGGGAGGATGTGGAAATCTGTGGGCGAGTGTCTAACGCGCGGTTAATCGAATTGTATTCAGAGACGCGTTACGCCTTGTGTTACCAAGAGTTTGGCTCGGGCCTGCTGACCCGGATTGAGAATCTGCTGACGGAGGGTATTCCAGTTTGGGCCAACCGGCACGCGGCGCGAGGATATGCGCCGCGGCCTGATCTGCATGTTTTTGAAAATTGGGCGGAATTTGCCACTGCAATCAGCGCCGAGTGATTTGGACCCCATGAAGACCCCTTGGCTTAGCCTCATCACGATTACGAAGGATGATTCGGAAGGACTGGCGCATACGCTCGCCAGCACGACCGCACTGCGGGAGGCGGGGGTTGAACAGCTGGTGGTCGATGGGAGTGAAGCGGCCGCGACCGCCGGTGATGACCTGGCCTCTTCGTCGCCGGAAAACGGCGTACGGGTGTTGGCCCGTCCGGCGCGAGGAATCGCGGACGCGCTTAACGCGGGCCTCGCTGAAGCCACGGGAGAATGGGTTTGGTTTCTGAATGGAGGAGACTGTGTGGACCCGCGCCTCAAGCCGACCTTTCTGTCCAACTTGCTTGCGGCCAGCGGAGCCCGCGTGGTGATCGGGGGAACGACCTACGCGGGCGAGGCAGCGCCCCGCATGGCGCCTCCGGGCCACTTGCGTTGGCCCCCTTTTCGTTCGTGGATTCCTCACCCCTCTACCTTAGTGCGCCGCGAGATGTTCGAGCGGCATGGCGGGTTCGACGAGCGGTATAAGATCGCGATGGATTATGAATGGTGGCTCCGCGCGATCCCCACCGGAATCGACGTCGATGTCATCAGTGTTCCCTTTGCGGTATTTGCGCTAGGAGGAGTTAGTCAACGGCCCGAAAGTCTACCGGTATTGAAGAGGGAGAAACGCCATGCCTTGCGGCGGCACCAGGCGGGGTTGGTGAAAACGTGGTGGAGTGCGAGTATCAGGCTCTGGCGCGCCTGGAGCCTCGGTTGGCTGGGGCGGCGGCTTCCTCGATCAGAACGGGGGCGGGATGAATGAGCCCGAGCGGTGGTTCGTTATCGCGCACGAGGTGACGAATTCCGGCGCGTCGAGAATGCTGTTACAGATTCTCGCAGGCGTGAAACAACGGCGCGGCGATGCTTGGAGTTGTGAAATCTTGATGCGTCGCGGTGGCGAGCTCGAAGCGGAGTTCGCGCGACTGGGCCGCGTTCATTTTCTACCGCACCGCTGGGCGGAGGGACGGTCGTTTCGGGCCGGCGTGCTGCGGAAATTTCTGGATCGTCCGTGGTTGCAGCCGAGACGGCTTGCTCGCTGGTTGCCGGAATTGAAAGCCGGAGGATTCGATCTCGTTTACAATAACTCAGCGACGAACGGTTATCTCGTTCCGGCCGCGCGAAGCTTGGGCTGCCCGGTCGTCACCCACGTGCATGAATTGGCGGCTTCGATGCGACGGTTTAATTCGCCGGCCGCGCTCGACCAGACGATGACGAATACGGATCATTTCATCGCAGTCTCGGCCGCGGTGGGGACGGATATCGCCGCCTGCGGCGTGCCCTCTGATCGGATACAGGTGGTGCATAACTTCCTGCCGGAACTTCCCGGGGAGGCGACGGAGGCCGGGCGTCGACGTCGGCGCGCGGAGCTCGGCTTACCGGCGGACGGCCACATCGTGACGGGCTGCGGACATATCGATCCCATCAAAGGGGTGGATCTTTTTGTGGAGATGGCTGCTGGGTTGGTTGCGCACGTTAGCGAACCCGAGAAACTCTACTTCATCTGGCTGGGGGGCATCACGGATGCGCGTTATACTCGCTGGGTGAAGGAACAGGCCCGGCAGAGCGGGATTGAGGATCTCATTCGTTTTGTCGGACACGTGCCACAGACCGATGCGTGGATGGAAGCGAGTGACGTCGTGACGGTGACCTCTCGCCAAGAGAGCTTCAGCTTGGTGGCGCTCGAAGCGGCGGCGCGGGGCTGTCCGGTGGTGGCGTTTAAGGGGGCGCGGGGAGTGGGGAGCGTTTTAGGGGAGCACTCCCGGTTGCTGGTCGCGGAGCACGATGTTGCCGCGATGGTTGCACTGGTCGCGGGACTCTTGGCTGATCCCGCTCTGCGACAACGCGAAGGGCGTGCGTTGCGGGGTAGAATTGGGGCCAATTATCTGGCGCCGCATGGCATCAAATCAGTGCTCGCCGTCACGGATGAAGTGCGGGCAAGTCATCGAAAGTAAATGGAGATGACGGACCCAACAACGGCTGGTGGAGTGGTGGTAACGTATCATCCCGACGCTGCCGCACTCGAAAACCTGACGCACATGGTGGCGGAGTGCGGTCGGCTAATCATCGTGGACAACGGTTCCTCGCCGGAGACGCAGCAACAGCTAGCGAAGGTGGCCGGCGGCGAGCTGATTGCGTTTGCAGACAACCGCGGGGTGGCCGAGGCGTTAAACACCGGCGCCCGACGGGCGATGATCCAAGGTATCCAATGGTTGGTGACATTCGATCAGGACAGCCGACCCGTCGCAGGCATGGTGGCGGCGCTGCTGGCAACGGCGCAGCGAGAACCGGGCGCCGCGGTGGTGGCGCCACGGATTCTCGAGCAAGGAGGCACGGGCCCGGCCTACCGTTGGGTGCGGCGTAATCCGCGTTGGCCTGGCCTTTTTCAGCGCGTCTACTGCGAAGCGAATGATCTCCCGGCGGTGACCATGGCAGTCACGTCGGGATCGCTCGTCGAGCTCGCGCAGTGGCAGGAGCTAGGTGGGTTCGATGAAGCGATGTTCATCGATTACGTTGATGTAGACTACTGTTTGAAGGTGCTGCGATCCGGGCGCAGCATTGCCGTGTCCGCCGAGGCTCGGTTGCTGCACGAGCTCGGTGCCCGCCGGTCTCGCGAGTGGTGGGGGCATGATTTTCGCCCGACCAACCACGCGGCGTTTCGTCACTACTACATGGCTCGGAATCGGGTGAGAATCTGGCGTCGCCATGCAGTTGCGGTTCCACATTGGGCAATTTTCGATTTCTGTTTCGCCAGTTACAATGCTCTGCGGATTGTCCTCTTGGAGTCCCACAAACGAGCGAAGGTGAAAGCGCTAATTTTGGGTATGTGGGATGGATTGAGAGGGCGGTCCGGTTGTTGTCCGGTGGGGCGGTGGCAGGTGTTTCAGTCGCCGGATTCGAAGTAGGTCGGAGGGACGGGCCCGGATAAGAATCGCCCATCGCTTCGGTGCTGTTTACGGCCTTTGTCATGCCCGTTCTTTCCATCATCATTGTTGCGTATAAATCGCGACCGGAGATCGAGGCCTGTTTGGTGTCGCTGCCGCGGGAAATCGATGGGCGGTCGGTGGAGGTGATCGTGGTGGATAACTTTCCGGCGGATGGCACCAGTGCATTTGTGCGCGAGTCGTTTCCGGAGGTTAGCGTGATTGAAGCTCCGGAGAATCTCGGGTTCGGGGCGGGTAACAATGCGGGTTACGCCCGGAGCACGGCCGAGTGTGTCCTGTTCCTCAATCCCGACACGGTGTGCAACGAGGCGGCCTTGGCGCATTTGCTGCGACGCGCGTTGGCCGAACCAGATCTCGGCGTGATTTCTCCTCGTCTGGTGCAGGCGGATGGGACGATGGACTTGGCGTGTCGGCGATCCCTCCCGACCGCGTGGGATGGATTTTGTCGGGCAAGCGGACTTGCGGTAAAATTTCCCCAGTCCAAGTGGTTCGCCGGTTACAATCTGACTTTTCGGGCGGACGACGGCACTTACGACGTTGGGGCGGTCAATGGTGCTTTCATGCTCGGCCGCCGCGCCGTTTTTGAACAGGTGGCCGCACCGGCTTCACCTTTGATTTTCGACGAGACGTTTTTCATGTATGGCGATGATCTCGATTTGTGCGCGCGCATCGCCAAGGCGGGATTCCGCATCGTCTACGATGGGAGTCATGAGATCGTGCACCTAAAAGGGCAGAGCGTGGGGCGTGATTTCGATGCCATGTCCACCGCCATCTTCGACGCCAACCGCGATGTCTATTTGAAGCATTTTGCGCCCCATGCTTTTGCGCGATGGAAGTGGCGCGTCATGTTTGGCCTCTGGAAGCGGGTGGCGCTTTGGCGGGCCAAACGTCGCGGTCACCGCCAGGTCAAACCGGTGTAGGGCAGGACATGGCTCAGTAGGCGTTGTGGGTCCAGCGCGCGAACGTCAGTAGGATGATTTGTAGATCGATCCAGAGGGACCAGTTCTCGATGTAGTAGATATCGTGTTGGATCCGTTGTTCGATCGAGCTGTCGCCGCGCAAGCCATTGACCTGCGCCCAACCGGTCATGCCGGGTTTCACCAAATGGCGGGGCAGGTAGTGGGGGATATCGCCCGAGAGACGATCCACGTGAAACGGTCTTTCGGGACGAGGCCCGACCAAGCTCATGTCGCCCCGCAGGACATTCCAGAACTGGGGTAATTCATCGAGATTCCAGTGGCGCATGAATCCTCCGATCCGCAGCAAGCGCGCATCACCGCGCGTGGTGCTCTGTTGCAGGTCATCCGCTGTTTCGGCGCCGGCCTGCATGCTGCGTAGTTTGTAGAGCGTGAACTGGCGGTGGTTGGAGCCGACGCGCACTTGGGGGAAGAGCACGGGTGCGCCAGACGACTCGCGGCGGATCAGCGCCGCTAGGACCAATATGATCGGAGCCGAGATGATGAGCCCGATGGTGGCGCCAACGATATCGACGAGTCGTTTCATGCCACGATTGAATAGGCGATTAATAGTCAGGGCATCGACGCCCAAAATCGGAATGCGTCCGACGGTCTGCAGTCGGAGACTGCTCAGCATGATTTGGAATGAGGAGGGGATGACTTTCCATTCGACGTAGGTTAGCTCGCAGGCCGCGATCGCCTGCTGCATGACAGCGGGAGGCAGATCCGTGCGGGAGGCGATGAGCACATCGATGGCATTGTCACGCAGGATCTTTTCGATATCGCAAAACTCGCCGAGGGGCTCGCGGACCTCCGCCGGATTTTCATCGGGCAGCGGAATGCAGCCACAATGGAAATACGGATGAAGGGGTTCGCTGCGCAGTTCGGTGATCAGGGCGTTTGCCGCGGAGTTACGGCCGAGGATCGCCACTCTTTGACGGACGCGTGATCCCCATTCGGGGCGCGTGAGCAAGGCGTAAAACAACGAGCGCCAAGCAACCATAAAGGTGATCACCGCAAAGTAGGCCAGCACGACGAACAGTCGCGAAATCGGGGGGTCAAACTTAAGCACGAGCGATAGGCTGAGATAAGCCGCCAGCCAAAAAGTCGTGCCCTTGGTGATGAGATTGAGGCTTTGAAATTTCCGCAGTAATAGTCGCTCTTCGTAGAGATTGAGGTGACCGTAGGCGGCGATCAAAAACGCGGCGCCGACCAACAAGAGGGGCAGGTAGGCCACGAACGTTGCATCCGGAACAGGGATGCCGAAATCGCCCACCGGCGAGGCATAGCGCAACCAGTAGCCGACCGAGAGTCCCGCGAACGCCACGAGGGTGTCACCCCCCACCAAAATGGCGGGCAGGATGACTTTACGCAGACGACTATGGGGGAGAACCGGGGTCATTGATCGGGTGGCGGTGGGTCGGTAATCAAGTCGACCAGCAAAGGCACTGGCAACCCATGGTATATCCCGGGGTCGTCGGTGCGAGCGGGCACGATCTCGCGGGACGGCGGCTGCGTTATCTGAAAGTCCACGGGCGCGGGACCGTCCGGATGAAAGGCCAGCACCGGATAACCGGTCCGTTGGCGAATTTGCGGCGGGGGAAGTTCGGCGGCGGGGTTGCGGTCAACCACATCGCGGTAGGTTTCGATTTCGTCTAGGCGAGCGGCGAGATCGACCCTGCGACTAGTCGGCGAATGCAATCGCTGCCCGAGATTGTGGCGGCGGCTTTGGATCCACGAAATCGCTTCGTCGCGCATTGGACGCGTCGAGTCGGTTTGCCAAAGCGGTGCGGCTACGTCCGTCGGGTCATGCAGAAACGCGACCGCCAATACCGCCGCGCCCGCGGCGTATTGCCCGTTGCCCCGTTCCGCCAACGCTAGCCCGATCAACAGATCCTGGCGCGGTGGAGCCAAAGCAAACGCCGCGCGGAAGTGGCTGGCGGCGGTGGCCGAGTTGCCCTTGGCGAGGTGGAGCCAACCTAGATTGAGATGCGGATACTCAGTCGCCACGTCGCTGGCTAACGCGCGCTCGAGCGCGTCGAGGGCTTGCGCCTCGTAGTCCGCCCGCTGGGTCGGATCCGCGGCCTTGAGGGCCATCTGAAATGCGAGACTTCCGGCCTGATGCAGGTAGTAAGGATCAGCGGGGTTGAGCTCAGTAGCGCGATTTAGGCCGTCCCATATCGCCGCGTTGTTGGTTGCATCAAGGGCGTCGGCATAGGCAGCGCGGGCGCGGATATCCTGAAACGTAAAGGGAGCGGCGATCACGGTCGGGATGACCACTGCGACAAGCAGCAGCCACCGCTGCGGCTTGGTATCAATCGAGCGGGACCGAATCGCGAGGGCGGCGCAGGCGGCCACGAACGCGACGAAGAACGGTTGATCAAATTGGTGATCGGTCAGGCAGAAAATTCCGTAACCGGTGAGACTCGCGATCGCAGTGAGCTCGATGGAATCGGTAGTCCCGAGATCCCCGCGCAGCAGTCGCCACCAACTTCGACTCAACCAAACAAGCACGAGCAATATCACCACCACCGCGATCAGACCGACGGTCGCGAGGAGTTGCAGGGGGGTGTTGTGCAGCTGCAGCACGTTGTCGATCCCGGCATCGAGTTGCGCGCGGATGGTGGGGAACGCGAACGGAACCATGCCCGGTCCCCAACCGGTGAAGGGACGCGCCTCGGTGAGTTTCCAGCCCGCCTCGAGCATGGCGATGCGTTGTGAATTGCTGGCACTCGCGACGTCGCTCCACCCGCCGCCCAACGCCAGGTCGCGCAAACGTTCGTTACTCAAAACCGCGACGAATCCCAAAATCAAGAAAACGGCAACCAAGGCGCTCTTTTGCAGTCGCGACCAAGGCGCCCGAAATACGATTGCGGCCACCATCAAGAAACTCACTCCGCCCATCGCCAAGATGGCCCCACGACTGGCCGTGGCGAGCATGCCCGTCAGGGCCAGTCCGACGACGCCGAGCCAGCCGCCGCGGCGTTTTCCACTCGCGTGCCAAGCGGCGTGACAAAGCCAAGGCGTGAGCAATACAAAAGCCCCGGCGGTGTAGTTGGCATGACCAAACGGAAAATCGTTACGCGTGTTCCACAGCGAAGGAATCGCGCGATACGTCCACGCCCAGCCGAGCAAACTGCCCCCGGTGAAAAGCACCGCGAATCCGGCACAGATCTGGGCGACCCGAGCGCGCCGCATGGGCTGTTGGCCAAACTGATCAACGAGTAGGACGAGCAAGGCGACTCCGCTCACCGTGGGCCAAAGATGCGCGGCGCTGAGGGCCGTAAACGGACTGGCGACAGTCGCCACCGTAGCACCAACGAGCAGCGCCATCATCGCGAACCACAGGTCGCGGGAAGGCAGGTGCAGCGCGGGTAGCCCCCTCCACGGGTTGCCGCGTTGCAGGAGTGCGCCAATCGGGAGCAACCACCACAACCACGCCCAACCCGCGAGTGGCCACGCATACAGTTGGGTGGCCGATAGCGGCACCATCGTGAGCACCGTGAGCACGCCCAACCAGACCCAGCTCAATCGTGACCGAATCATCGAGCGGTAATTTAACGGCGAAAAAGCGGGAGAAACGGAACGCAACGTTCGCTGTTGAAACATCGCCGGGACTCTGCGGCAAGCGATCAACCGCGCGACGGCGCGATGCGTCGGCGCTGTTCGTCCAAAGACCGAGCCTCACGGCCGGCGCTTTTATCGAGCTCAGCGACCCGTTGGAGTAATGGGTCCGGTGCAATCGCAACGTTCTCGTGCCAACTCGATATGGTGGCTTGTCAAGATGGCTGGCATCGCTTGAGTGCCAGCCATGTTAAAACGTCTTCTGCTTGGTGTTTGGTTAGCGACGAGTCTGGGGGCGATCGAGCCCGCTTGGGAACGCATCGAAGTCGAGCCGGGCGGGCGGATTGATGCGATCGCTGACTTCGGCGATGGGGTCATCGTGCTCGGCACGCGTTTGCCTAATCCGAGTAATGTTTATCGCAGTGCCGACTTCGGGCAGACATGGGAGTTCGTCGCGAATGTGGGCGAAGACGACTACATCACGTGCGTGGCGGCGGATGCCGATGGCGTCGGTTACATCCTGACTGGGGCGAAGGTTCACGTATGGAAAACCGAGGACGACGGCCTGACTTGGCGGGACTTGGGACGCGTCAACGACGCCGACAGCGAGACCGGTTTTGCGGAAGCTTATGGCATGGTCGTGACGCCTGCGGGCACGGTGTTGATTGCCGACACGGATATCGGGGGCGGGCGGATCACGCGCTCCACCGATGGTGGCCGCACGTGGCAGGTGAGTGCTCCGATCTCTCCGCTGGCGATCTACCGGCTGCAGCTGGTGGGAGATGGCATCATCGTCAACGGCTGGGCGGGCAACATCCACAAAAGCACGGATGACGGCGCGACGTGGCGCGACTGCGGCCAGCTGATGGATTCGTTTCTTTATGCGATCGATTATCTGGGAGACGATACGGTTTTGATTGGCACGGAGTCCGGGCATATTTTCCGCAGTGAAGACAATGGCGACTCGTGGCAGAACCTAGGCCCCGTGGGTGACGCGGCGGATGACTTTGTGAGCCTGGGCGGTGGGCGGGCGATCTTCACAACCTATCGTGATTCGAAGGCCCTCCACTACACCGCGGACGGCGGCTTCACCTGGACGAACTGGGGTGACGTGGGCACGGGTGTCGAAGGCGACTGGTTTGACCACGTGATCGCGACGCAGGACGGCGATGACGTCGTCGTAGTGGGCGGGACCAACCAAGGGTTTGTGCTGCGCATGGTCGTGCCCGCGGTGGCTGATTGATGATGGGCGACGGGGTGCTCCTGCGGCGGGAAAATGCTACGGGGTTTGTTCGGGGAAGAGCGTCTGCCGGTGATGCTCTGCCCACACTTTGAGTTCCGCCGCGACGTCCGGATGCTGGGCGATGACGTTGTTCGATTCGAGCGGATCGGTCTCGAGGTCGCAGAGAGCCCAGTCGATTGAACGGGTTTCGTAGACGCCGGGCGTGCCGTCTTGGCCGGGAAGGGGGGAGGGGTCACGGGTCGGTAATTGGGCGGACGATGTAGCTTCCAGCGACCGTCCCCGGTGATAATGCCTTCAAATCTCGGGCCGATGGAAAACGGGTATTAGCGGTGCGGATTGGTGGCGCCGGGAGTTCCCGCGAGGATGGGCCAAATATCGCGGCCATCGATCAGTTCGGTTGGTAGCGAGGCCCCGATATGTAGCACCCGCGTCGGCATCAGGTCGACCGGGCTGAAAACCTGCGCGGAACGTCTGCCAGCGGGCACGTGATTTGGATAGTGCACAATCATAGGACCGCGCAGACCGCCATCGAATCCAGTTGCTTTTGATTCGCGGAAGGGGTGCGACCCGCGTGGTTACCGTAGCCTGCCCAAGGGCCGTTGTCGGACGTGAAGATCACGATGGTATTTTCCGTCAGGCCATGATCGGCGAGGGCCTGCATGACTTGGCCCCCGGACCAGTCCAATTCCAGAATCACATCGCCGTAGAGACCTGCGCCCGACTTGCCGACGAACTCATCGCTGCAGAACAACGGCACGTGCGGCATGGGGTGCGCGAGGTAGACGAAAAACGGTTGGTCGTGATGGCGGGCAATGAAATCAACCGTGTCTTCTGAGGCCCAGCGCGTGAGGTATTTTGGTCATCTGACGTCACCTCGGAAATGGTGGCCTCTCCGTTTTCCCAGCACTGCAGGGGGTGTTTGCTCCCATGCTCCGGGTTCTGCGGATGATGCCCTCACATGTCGTTGGAATACATGATCCCGGCGTGCTCATCGAAGCCGCGCGCGGTCGGATGGGTGTCGGGCTGATCGCCGATATGCCACTTACTGAAATGGGCGGTGGCGTAGCCGTGGGGTCTGAGGAGTTCGGGCAAGATCGCGATCAAGGGCTCCAGCCTGCGGCCGAAGGGGCCAGGCGCGCCGAAGACCCGATTGCGCCCGGGATAGGTGCCGCTGAGCAGAGCGGGAGGCTGAACCGATGGCTTGCGGTACATAAATGTGGTCGAAACGCGTGCCTTGGCGGGCCAATTCTTCGACGTCAGGCGTGGCGTAACCTGGGTCACCAAAAGGCGCGAAATCAGACCATCCCGCGTCGTCCCAAAATATGATGACGACGTTTGGACAAGGCTCCTTTGCTGCCAAGGTCAGGCCGCAGCAAAGACCGAACAGGATGCCAAAGCGAAGCAGGGCGGGGGGAGGACGCATCGAGTGGGAGTGAGGAACAAGCTGGGCGTTTCGATGAGGAAATTCCCGTCGAAAGCAGGGCCGTGGGCAGAGGAATTTTGCACCACTCTGGCGATGAAATATCATTCAACTTTTGGCGAAAGAACGGGACTCGGCGCTTGTCGCTTCGTGGGGTTGTCCGCAGGTTGCCGCATGGTCGAAAAGTTCACCCCTCTGCCGCTACCCATCTCCACCACGTTCTGGGCGGGACGCCTCCTGCGCTGGGAAATTCGAGTGATCGTGGTCGGTTTATTACTCGCACTGCTCGCCAACGGGGTTCGAGGCAGCGAACGTTTCTTACTCTCCGAAGAGGGCTCGGGTCGCGCCACGGCTTACCTCGAATCGCCGAAGATTATCACGTTCGAAGGCAAGACCCATGCGGCGTGGTTGGATACTCCGCCGGAAGGTTTTCGAGTGCGGATTCGCACGCGGGATCACGCGACGGGCGAGTGGTCGGCGACGACCACGATTGGAGAAGCTACGAACAATCACGGTGGGCCAGCCCTGACCATCGACGGCGAAGGCTACCTGCACGTTCTCTACTTCTCGCATCACCATCCCTTCCGTTACCGCAAATCTCTCCGGCCCAATGACGCCTCCGCTTGGACAGAGTATTCGGAATTCGGTTACAACCTGACTTACCCGGCGCTGGTTTGTGCCGCCGACGGCACCTTGATGATGACCGCCCGGCGTAGTTTCGATGAAAAGCCTTGGGAGTTGGAAATGTGGACCAAGGCGCCGACAGGGGAGTGGACGCGTCAGCAATCTATCCTGCGGTCCCGGTATGATGACTACGCTCAGTTTGCCGCCTCCCTCAGCTGGGGGCCGGACCACAAAACCCTGCACCTCGGTGCCCGCATCTACGAAGTAACGGGCGAGGATGTAATGAAACCCATCACGACCTCCGGTTATTTGGCGAGCGACGACGGGGGAGCGACTTGGCGTAAAGCGAATGGCGAGGCGGTAGAGTTGCCGGCGACCTCCGAAACGTTCGATGCCTTCGCGCAAGGTCGAGCGTCCGATGACCGCGTGCTTCATATCGGATCGCTGGCGGTCAACGCCGACGGCGAGCCGCATCTGGTTTACGGCGCCAAAGTCGGCCGGTCGGCTCAAGCCTACCTGGTTACCCCGACCGCGGAGGGAGGTTGGAAACACGTGCATTTGAATCCCTTCCTCCCCGCCGAATTTCGAGAGTGGGACCTCTTCATGTATGGCGGCGTATCCTTCGGCGCGGATGGCCAACTCTTGATTGTGGGAACGTTAATGGAAATGCGCGAAGGCAGCCACGAGTGGGGTGAGATCACGACCGAGATCGTGCGATTCCGTTCGGCCGACGGTGGTCAAACCTTCACTGCGGATGTGCTCGACGTGCCCAACCCCGATTCTCCGCGTTGGATGCCCAACATCGAACGTCCGACGGGCTTCAACGAAATCCCAGATCAACCCAGCTTCATTTACACCGACGGTGTCAAAGGCGACGCCCTCCACGACGTCCTAACCAACCACATCTGGTGGGTCCCCAACTAGGAGGGGGTCAGGACGTGATATGTGAATTAAATGGGTCGAAATGACCCAATCAGGGGTGAGCTCGCCCTAATTTTGAAAAAATTAACATATCACGTCCTGACCCCCTTGCGGTTGATGGGTTGGGTGCGAGGGCGTGGACGTGGGCAGATCGAGTGACGGCGAAGCATCAGTCCTGCTACGCAAACTTACGGGGACTTGGGTTTCGTGAATTGCGCTGGGGAATTTTCTGCATTGAAATTCCCCCTTACTCCCCAACTCCCGGTTCTTGATGAAACGTCTCCTGTTGTTCCTTACTTTGATCACGGCTCTTGGCCTTCTGGCTGAGGACCTGACGGTGAAGACGTTGAACGGCCGTTGGTCGGAGAAACGGATCAACGATTGGTATGCCGACAAAGCTTGGCCGGTGGGAGCTAACTATTTGCCGCGCTATGCCATCAACCCAATCGAGATGTGGCAGGCGGAGGATTTTGACCCCGTTATCATTGAGGAGGAGTTGGGCTGGGCGGCTGCCATTGGCATGAACACGATGCGGGTCTTCCTGCACGATCTCATTTGGGAGCAGGATCCGGATGGGTTCATTGATCGCATCGAGGAATTTCTTAAGATCGCGCAGCGCCACCGGATCCGCCCGATGTTTGTTTTCTTCAACGGGGTGTGGGATCCGCATCCGTTTTTAGGGCCGCAACGGCCTCCGCGTCCGCACGTGCACAACAGCGGCTGGGTGCAGTCGCCGGGTCGCATTATCCTGGGTGATCCGGCGCGTCACGATGAGCTGCGTGACTACGTCAAAGGCATCATGCACTACTTCGCCAACGATCGCCGGGTGCTGGCGTGGGACCTGTTTAACGAGCCGGATAATCGCAACCAAGCGTCCTACGGCGGACTCGAGTTAGCCGACAAGGTTGACCGGGCTCACCAGCTGTTGATCAAGGCATTCGTTTGGGCGCGCGAAGTGAGTCCTCGGCAACCGATCACGGCTGGCATCTGGCGCGACCACGGCGGTTGGGCGGAGCCGTCGCCGATCTTTCAATTCATGTTGGCGAATTCAGATTTCATCACGTTTCACAATTACAGTGGCGCGGCTAATCTCACGCTGCAGATCTCAGAAATGCAGGCCACGCACAACCGGCCGTTGATGTGCACCGAATACTTGGCTCGGGGCAACGAGAGCACATTCGATCCGCATCTCGGCATCATGAAACGTTACCGTGTGGGGGCCTTCAATTGGGGCTTGGTCGACGGACCGTCGCAGACCAAATACCCGTGGGCGACTTGGCGCGAGGTCTTCACTACTGAACCCGACGTGTGGCATCACGATATTTTTCGCGCCGATGGCTCGCCTTACCGGCAAGACGAAGTGGATTACATTCGCGGCCTGACGCGATAGCCGTTACCCATCCGCCACGGGGCCCCCGCCCGCCGCGGTTGGCCCTGTTTTGCGGCGACGTTCCCAGCGTTTTTCGATGTCGGTGATGACGCCGGTCTCGTCGACCCAAAACTCGATTGTCTTTTCGTCGCCCTCGCGTCCCAACTGATGGACGGTCGCCGAGTGGAAGACCATCTTGTCGCGGTCGCTGGTAGGGTTCGCGTCAAGCGGGTGCCGGTGACCCCCAAGCGATACGTTACCTCATCCGATCAAAAGTCAGTCGATTCCTTGGTCGCCTGCTTGATTCGTTTCGTTACGCTCGGTGGATGGAAATCCCCGCCGAAGAAACGGACGCTTTGATCTACACTCTCCAGAAATATTTGTGGGAGGAATTCGGCCAAGAGGCGAGCGGGCTGAAGGCCAAATTGATGCTGAACTACATCTGATAAGAGATCGCGCCGTTCGCCTACAATGCCGGCGTAACGGACGCGCAAGATTTCATGCGGGCCCGCACCGAAGAGTTGCCCCACACCGTATTCCGCGACGGGCTGGGCTACTGGAAAAAATAATCGTCCTCAATGCGGTGGCGGTTGCTTCAGGCTCTGGCGCAGGGACTGCAGGTCGGTTTCGATTCGGCTGAGGGTTTGCTCGATTTCGGCTTGGTTCCCGGTGATGTCGGGCCCGATGTGCAGCTCCTGCATAGTCGATACGATGATACCAATAAACAGATTCAGGATCGTGAATGTCGCGACGATGATGAAGGGCACAAAAAACAGCCAAGCCCACGGATGCGTTTCCATCAGCGGTCGCACAATCGCCATCGACCAACTCTCCAGGGTCATGATCTGAAACAGCGAAAACAGACTCGCTCCCACCGAACCAAAATACTGGGGGTAGTCCGCCGCGAACAGGTTGGTCGCCAAAACGGCGGCCGTATAGATGAAGATCGCCATCACGGCGACCACGCCGCCGAGCCCGGGAATCGCGTGCAGAAAGGCGGCGACGACCTTGCGCAATTGCGGCACGACCGTGAGCAAACGCATGACCCGGAGCACGCGGAGTGCGCGCAACACGCCCCAGACTCCGGCGTCGGGTAGCAGGGCGATGGTCACCACCACAAAATCAAAAATATTCCAGCCGCTCCGAAAAAATTGTAACCGGTAGGCGACGATTTTCAGCACCAGTTCGATGAGGAAAATAAGCAGGCAGATACTATCGAGCTTGATGAGAATCCAGGGCGCGCCGGCGCCTTGATCGGGACCCGCTTTGAGGCCCAGCACGGCGGCGTTGAGCAAGATGATAGCGGTGATCGTATGCTGGAACACGGGTGATTCCAGCAATGCGATCAGGTGCCGGTTCCACGCGGCCAAGGAAGGACTTGGTTCAGGTTTCACGGCTTCAGCGGGCGAAGAGTTCTCGGGCCTTGTCGGTAATCAGATTGACCGCCGGATGCGTGATGCGGCGTTCGGTGGTAATGGCGAAAAATTGGTCGGTGCAGCGATTGGTTTTCCCAATCGCCTGCAGGTCGTAGCGTTTTAAGGCCTCGGCGGCCACGATGGTGGGCAGCGCGATGAATCCCTTGCCGTCGGCGGCGACGACTTTCATTAGCGCGGCGTCTTCGAAGTCGGCCATGACGCGGGGCTGCACGCCGATTTCGCGGAACCAGTTTTCGAGTGCCCGGCGCAAGGCCGTCGACTCGGCTGGCAGCAAGGCCGGAGCGCCGTGCAAGGACTTGGGGAAACCACGCTTCAGTTCTTTGGCCAGTTTGGCTTCCGCACAGATGGTGACGGGGGATTCCCCCAGCTTGTGATTGAAGACGCGGATGCCGTGGCTGCTGGAGGCCGGTTCGTCAGCAAGGACGATGTCCAAGCGGTGGGTGGCGAGTTGCGCGAGCAGGTCCTCCACTTTGCCCTCCCGGCAAATCACGTGGATCGACTGATCTGCGGAGAAAATGGGTCGCAGGATTTCGTTGGTTACGGGTTTCGGCAGGGCATCGGCAATACCGACATGCAAGCGCATCTTTTCGGAGGAGGGCCGCCGCTGGATTGCGTTGGAAAGCTCCTCACCGAGGGAGAAAATCTCGTCGGCATAGCGCAGCGCAATTTGCCCAGTCTCGGTCAACACGTTGGCTCGTCCCTTCTTTTGAAACAATTTTTCGCCGAACGATTCTTCGAGTTCCTTGATCTGGGCAGAGATGGATGGCGGCGAAACGTGGAGCTTCTCTGCCGCCTGACGCAGGCCGCCTTCGCGCGCCACCGCGCGGAAATAGCGGAGATGGTGGTAGTTGAAGGGTAGGGACATGGTATTGGCAGACCATTAGGAAAAACCTAAAAGACAAATCGGTTATTCATATTAGTGTAAGTTTGTAAACTGAGTATCTTAGAGCAGGTTCAGGTGCGTCTTGGTCGCCTTTCCCCATGCAACGCCACAGAAATATCCCCATCAGCTTGCCCGCCCGAGACGAGAAATCTGCGGTTTTGAAATTTCCCGGCGAAATGATCGTGACCCCTCTGCGGGCCCACAACAACTGAGGCGTCGCCACCATGATGATTTCCACCCGTTACCGCCATCTGTCACCGCCCGCTGCGCTGGACCAAGACATTGAGGACTCACTGCTCCCGCTAGGCGACTACTGCCGGTTAGACGAAGCAGAGGTGGTTATCGAACGTCGGACTGATCGCAGCCCCGCCTCCTTCGCAAAAGTTAAGGTGGCGGTGCCCGGCCCCGACATCACGGTCGAAGCCGCTGATCATACTTCGGAAAACAATTACCGCCGGGCGGTTTCCGAAGTGGATCGTAGGCTGAGCGATCGGAAAGTGCGACTTGCTCGACACCGTATCAACGGGCTTAAGCATGCGAACAATTTTCGGACCGGTCGGCTTAGACGCGGATCAGTCCGCGTCAGACCGGATTAAAATCCAAAATACTACATAAAATAATGAAATCCTCCCAAATCCTATCCATCATCGGCACCAGCCTCGCGCTCGTGGCCCTCCCCTTCTCCGCCACTGCGGCAACCTCCATGGAGGCCCAAAAAGCGATGACGCCTCAAGACGCTTTCGAGGCGCTGATGCATGGCAACGAACGCCACATCTCCGGCGTCGCTTCTCACCGCGACCTGTCCGCCGAAATCGGAGCAACCGCGGGCGGCCAATTCCCTTTGGGTGTGGTCTTGACCTGCCTCGACTCCCGCACTGCCCCTGAGCAGATGTTTGACCAAGGCGTAGGCGATATCTTCGTCGGCCGTATCGCTGGTAACTTTGCGGGGGAGGAAATGATCGGTAGCTTCGAGTTCGCTCACAAGCTTGCCGGCGCCAAGGTCCTCGCCGTCGTCGGCCACACCGAGTGTGGTGCCGTCAAAGGTGCCTGCGCTGGCGCCAAGATGGGCAACTTGACCGCTACCCTCGCCGCGCTGCAGCCAGCTATCGACGCCGTGCCCGCCTCGGTGAAGCCTCGCAACGCCGACAACCCCGCTTTCGTGCAGAAGGTCGCTGATGCCAACGTGCGCCACACCGTTGACCACATTCTCAGCTCCAGCGAAGTGCTCAGCGAGATGGTCAAGGCCGGTGAACTCGGCGTGATCGGTGGCATGTATGACCTTTCGACCGGCAAGGTGACCTTCTTCGAAGACACCGCCCACGGTCTCAAGATGCCCTAATCTTGAATCCACTTTTGGTCTGGAGGTAGGACCCGGCCAAATAATACGTATGTAGGAAGCCCGGTGGCCGAAAGGCTGCCGGGCTTTTTGCGTCCAGCCGACCGACCAAGCAGCCGTTTGGTTGGCGCTGTCGGGCGTAAAGCCCGACCCACCCAGCAGGACGCGGGCGGGTCCGAGGTGGGTTGGGCTTTAGGCCCGACCGTTTCATCCTCCCTCGGACCGTCGGCTCGTAGGCTATACCCACGATGAATACGACCCAGGTGCCGATCACGAGGTGGGACACGGCGGCCTGGCGAGGTAGGACTTTTCGCGTTGGAATACCCAGCCCCCCGGCGAAGGCTAGCACGGCGAACACGGGGCTCAGGTGAACGTGCAGAATCGCGAAGACGATGTTGGCAATCAGCAGGGCCTTCCAGCGATCAGGCTGACCGGCGGTGCGGTAGAAAAACGAGAGCCCGCCTTGCGTGACCGCGCGCACATACTCCTGCGCAAACGTAAGCGCAGCGTAAACGCTCAGGAACAGGAACCACAGGCCCCATTGCTTTTCCCTAATAGCGCTCATGGCGCGATGCCCATAATAGCGCTCATGGCGCGATGCGGTTCGGCCACCTGCCCCGCCCCGGGGTAGGCTAGCAGCCCCCGCACTTGATGGCCGTCACCGCGATGATGATCGGCCGGGACCAGAGCACCCCCCGCCAGACTTGATATCGCCAGTTAGTGAAATCAAAACCGGAGGCGGAGCGCGGCAAGGACGACGCGCGTTGAAAGGTCCAAGTCATGCCGGGGGGGAGATGATGAACCCGAAAAAGATCAGACTATCGGACGGCAGCACCTTCTTAAATTGTTCCGCAATGGGTAGCAAGAAGACGGAAAAGGAAACGGTGATGGGTGTATCCGTCCCACCATTATGCGCGCGGCCAACAGCTGCTGTTGAGTGACCTGTTCGGCGGCAGGTTTGGCGACGGGATGGTCGTTGGGGTCGATCAGTCAATTGACCAAATGGCGAGCGAGGCCGGTGATGACCGTGGTGCGCAACTCGGCGGTTTCGGGCAGATCAGCCGGGGTTTAGGTGCGGGTGGTTACGGCCGTTTTCGCAATCGCGTTTAGGGTAGCCGCGCGGTTTCCGAAGGCCGACATTTCGCCCACCGTTTCACCGATCAAGAGGGTGGCGATGAGCAAGGCGTCGGGTTGCCCGACCTCCCCACGCCAGATTCGATCAGGTGAATGTGATCGTTGGACTGGCCGGTGGAGAGGAGTGCCTCGCCCGGCGCTCAATGCCAGGTGGGTAGTTTTGCGCGCACGACGGGGTCGGTGGTCGCAAACAGATGAGCCGATTTTGCCATGGTCTAAATCGCT
>Ga0075118_10000123_pt1 | contig 73297 bp, 65 predicted proteins | sample AntAceMetag02UKE_FD_69794 | JGI IMG/M metagenome (GOLD analysis project Ga0075118, IMG submission 69794) | Saline lake microbial communities from Ace Lake, Antarctica - Antarctic Ace Lake Metagenome 02UKE | ecosystem: Environmental > Aquatic > Non-marine Saline and Alkaline > Saline | place...
CGCTAAAACAAGCCCTCACCGCCTTCGGCTCGCGCACTTCACTTGAAATTGACCGGCCATATTTTCCGATTGGTCCAGGTCTCCTCATTTTTAAGCCCGACAGACTGCTAGTCCGATCTGCTGCCGCAGCGTATCCAATTCGAGTTCCCGCACATCGATCCCTCCGAGGGTAACCGAACCACCCGTCACGTCGTAATAGCGCAGTAATAGGTTCGCTAGAGTCGTCTTACCCGCCCCGGTATGGCCCACCAAGGCGGTCACTTTACCGGCCGGGAGATCAAGCGAAAAGTTATCCAGCACCGGCGGCCGATCCGGGTAGCCATACGATACGTTGTGGTAACTGACCGCGGGCACACCCGGCGGAAACGTTTTGGGTTCCGCCGGCGATTCGATCTCGAGGGGGTGGTCCAGAATCTCAAACACTCGATCGCTCGAAGCCCGGGCCGCCGCCAACATCTGGTTGAGCTGGTTGAGGCTCCGCACGGGTTCGTAAACCATAGTGCAGTAGGCAAAGAAACTCACGAAGTCGCCCAAGGTGAAATCACCGCCCGTCGCCTGACTTTGGATGAGCAACAAACCGCCGACGCCCATCACCGCCACGGCGCCGAGACTGCTGATGAAGTTCGTGGCCGGGCCGTGCAGCGACCAGCGATACATCGCCTTGAGCGTGGAATCCTTGAGGTGGTCAGCCGCCACCTTAAACCGTCCGCGTTCGCGGTCGGCTAAGGAGAACGAGCTAATCAATCGGTGGCCGGAAATATTCTCCATCAACAGCCCATTCAGCGTGCCCGCGGCCTCCCGAGTTGTTTTCCATAGCCGCCGACCCGCCTTGAAGTGAATGCGCCCGAGGATGAGCACAATCGGCAGGGGCGCTAGCACGAGCGCGGCTAACAACGGTTGCTGCACAAAGAGTATCGTGCTGATGCCGATCAAGGTGAGCAGACTGACCGTTCCTTGCTCCGTGCCATCCAGCAACGCGCGTTCGACGTTTTGCACGTCTTCGATCACGCGCGATGCGATTTCGCCCGTTTGGCGTTTGTCGTAATACCCGACCGGCAGGTCGAGTAACCGAGAGTGCAAGTCGCCCCGCAAATCGATGAGCACTTTTTGCTCAAGGGTGTTGTTCACCCGAATGCGCAAGGAATTGAAAACATCCCGCAGCAGATAACAGCCCGTCAGGGCGACCACGCCCCAAATCAGCAGATCACTTCGCCCCGCCTCGATTACTTCGTCGACGATCCATTTTATGACCTGCGGGATCGCAATCAGGAACAATGTGCTACCGATCGCCAAACCTAACGTGAGTCCAAAGAGGCCGCGATAGCGGAGTAGGTAGCGCGAAACCCGCCGAAACGGGCTTTGAGTCGGTTTGGCCGCAGCTCCTGATTCTGCTCGTGCGGCGGCGGTGGCCCCGCGCATTCCATTTCCCGGTCTAATCATTACTTACACGGGGAACCCAACTCTCCCCGGTCGTCCAGCCGCGTTTTTACTAAGGGGCTCTCACCCGCTCAGATTTAGCCCCCGTTTTCCCGGGGCTCAGCTGGTTTTATCGGCCCGGCTAGGCCTCGCTTGAGTCGCAACCACCTATCCGACCGCGTGCTTGTTTACAGTGAAATCAGATTGGCGAGCAGGCGGTAGGCACCGGGCACACCGGCGGGCAGTTCGCGGAAGAAGGAGAGGCCCGTGTAGACGAAGTAGCCTTCCCCGTGTTGGGCGACCAAGAGACTGCCCTCGGTCGGCGCTTCGCCCGGATCAGCCATGCTCAGCAACGGGGTGTAGGCGGCATCCCATTCGCTCGAGAAATACAAACCGCGTTCCTGCACCCATCCCGCAAAATCTGCCGCCGTGATTCGGTTCGGTCCCACCATCGCCGGATGTTCCCGATCGAGCACCGTCACGGCTGCAGTTTCGTCCGTCACGCGATCTCGACTCAGCCGGAACGGGTAGGGTCCGAGGTCTCCGTTCGGCAATCCGGATGTGGTGTTGTATTGCACCATCACATTGCCGCCAGAACGCACAAAGGCCCAAAGGACGTCGCGATATTCCATCAGATTCGGACGCGTATTAAAGGCGCGAATACCGAGCACTACCGCATCAAGGTCCGCCAGTCCTTCGGCCGTGATATCGGCGTCGGTCAAGAGCTTCACTTCGTAGCCCATCAGCGTAAGCGCTTCAACCGTGGTGTCTCCCGCCCCCGCCAAAAATCCGACCTGTTCCCCGCGGATCGCGAGATCGAAACTCATCGCGGTAAGCGTCGCCGTCGGCTGCAACATCTGCACCGGGATGTGATCGTAAGCGACCACGTGCGGGGTGCGGTTAAACGGGCGGCCGCCCACGGTGGCACTCACGGCCAGTTTTACGGATTCCGGGCGCGATGGCGCGGTCACCGCAAAGGTCACCTCGGCTTTGTCTCCCACGGCAGGCAGGGCAAACTTATGGATTGCGGGAGTCGTCGTCCAACCCTCGGGGGCGACGAGACTGAGTTCGCCGTCCAGACTCGCCCGCGCCGCCGTGGCCTGCACGGTCACCGCGCGGGTTTCACCGGGGGCAAAGCGCTCCAACTACCGAGTGAAACTTACCGCGACCGGCGGAATCACCTGCAGCGTTTCGCGCAACTCACCGCGCACCCGATCCCGGATGACCTGCACCGGGACCAACGGCAGCGAGATCATTTGTCCGTCGATGACAAAGTCATAAACTATCGCGTAGGCCGCTTGGTTTTCGGGCGTGCCAATCAGCGATGCGTCGGCCACCTGAGCCATACCAGCCGTGCTGGGTAGCTCCAACCAATAGGGATGGGTCAGGGCCGTATCCAGGGGAAGGTTACGCGTCGCCGCCACCGATTCGTTTTCGTTCAAACGCAGAGGCCGATCAATTTCGAGGGATTGGCCGTCAGCCAGATAACGGATACCCTGCCAAGTCACCGCGCGGGCCGAGGACTCCCGTTGCACCACGCGATGGTTGAGGGTGAGTTCCTCGCCGGGCGCTATCCGGGCATTGGCGACGGTCGCCTCAATGTAGAGGCCGAGGCACGCCGCCAAAATCTGGTCCAACTGCGCTTGTTTCTCCGCCACAACCACGTCGCCCGATGGCAACGCAGCCATTGCCTATTTCACCGCGAGTAAGGCTGGCACCGATTGACCGGGGTGAAGCGAATCAAACTCTGCGAGAACCGTATCCAACTGCGCCGCAATCTCACGGCCGCCATCGTAGCTTGCCCATCGGTCCGCCACGCCATCCATCAAATCAGTCGTGGCAGGGGTGCCTTCGAGATGCACGAATTGCTCCGGCGCGTTGCCCCGCGTGCCGACCGCCCCAAACCCTTGGCTGCGGTGCTGCGAACGCGAGCGCGCCGCAATCTCGCCAAAGGACTCGCCGCGCACGGCGTTATATCCCCCCACCTCGATCGACACGGCGTCGGTAAGCACTTGCCCACCCCGACTCCATCCGTTCCACACCACGCGCTTCGGCTGCCACGGTTCGAAGTGACCTAACTCATCCGCAAAGGCGGCGGGATCACCGGCCAGCGCAAACGCCTCCAACGCGATTACCGCCGAACCGGTATGATGTCCGTGCGTGCCGCCGCGCGTGGGCGAAAATCGAGTCACGATCACATCGGGGCGAAACTGCCGGATCACTCGCACAGTATCAGCCAACACTTCCTGCCGATCCCACACCGTTAGCGTCTCCTCGGCCGTCTTCGAATAACCAAAGTCATTGGCGCGGGAGAAATATTGCCGCCCTCCGTCGATCCGCCGTGCCGCCAACAATTCCTGCGTGCGAATCACGCCCAACGCATCGCGTAACTCGGGACCGATGAGGTTCTGGCCACCGTCGCCGCGGGTGAGGGACAGGTAGCCCGTGGCGTAATGGCGCCCGTTGGCCAGATAGGCGATGAGGCGCGTATTCTCGTCGTCTGGATGCGCCGCTAGGTAGAGCACCCGCCCCGTTTCGCGGAGCCGTTGCAACTCCTCCAGAATCGACCCAGCGCTGGGTGGCGCAATTTGGGCGTGAGCCATCGTGCTCAGCACGACCAACGGGGTTAAGAGTCGTGAGAGTGAGGAGATATCGAAGAAGCGCACAGGGATAGAATATTGAGGAAGTAGAGAACCACGAAAACGGGCTAAGCAGACAACGTTACTCAACCCAGCTGAACCGCACAAAGCCGGAGACGAGAATTCACCGCCGGAAGATGATAGGCGTTAAAACCAAAATATATTCCCCGATAGCGATCCCCGCCCAACCGCCTTCAGCCTGATTTTTTTTCCACCAATGGACTCGTCGATGTCCGAAGTGAATGTCTGACATAGCTCCACTACCGTTCCACCAAGCACCCTCAGCCGGAGCGCTCTTTTGATTTTGCCCCGCCGTCTTTTAGAACTTCAATCATGCACGCGATGCCTCTCCGTTCAGAGGCTCCGGCGTGAAGATCTCTTCGATCGGTTTAGTAAAGAGACCGGCGATCTTGAACGCCAACGGGAGGCTCGGGTCGTATCTGCCTGTCTCGATCGCATTAACGGTCTGTCGGGAGACTCCCAGTCGAGTGGCTAGGTCGCTCTGCGACCACTTCTGCATCCCTCGCAATATTCGCAGTTGATTGTTCATGAGTAATGCGCTTTCGCCTGAGCGACTCCCAAACACCAAAAGAAGAACACCGCGATGTAGGCACCCCCTATTTCCAAGCCGTGGGGATAGTTTTCAAATCCAGTGCCATGGGCACTCAGCACATTCATGACCGTGCTGACCAGCACCGTTCCGCCAAACGCAACCGCCCAAGCCTCCTGCTGAATGCGCCGCTCCAACTCGTCCAGAGCCTTGAAGGTGCCCCACAGCACCCACAAGAAAACCAACCTTGGCAACACGGGGAGCAAAGCCAACGCAACCCGCAGCATCGGACTCCATTCCGGATGCTCCCGTAACTGGAACAGCGTCACCAAATAGGTCACCGTCGCTACGAACAGCCAGACGTTGGATTTCAACGATCGTTTAAATTTAGCGAGCCCACTTTCGCGGGGCTCTTCTTGAATTTCGCTCTCCATAAGCATGACTCCAGATGTAAAGGACCCTTGTCATTTGTTCAGGGAGCTTTACATCGATTCCGGGTAACCGCCGGGGCCGCGATTCGGTTCTACTGGGGTCCACTGTTTCGAAGATTCCCCTCTCAATGCCTCCCGCTCTGCGGGATCGGTTGTGGTTTAAAATCCCGGCCTACTACTCAGTGTCCGAAATATTCGTGCCTATTCGCGTCCATTCATGGTTAAAAACCTGTCTTGGAAAACGAATGCAGATTTTCTGAACCTGACCGGGTTTACCGCTACTCGCTGATACATCACCTCAATCCCTTGGTGGGCGGTGGTCGCCTGTTCCTCTGGATTGGGCTCAACCCCAGTACCGCCGACGAACAAAAACTCGATCCCACCCTGACCCGAATTGCGCGGTTCTCGGAGCGCGAAGGCATGGATGGATTTTGGATGGGTAATCTTTTCGGCCTGCGCACCCCCTACCCCAAAGAAATGATGGCGGCCGCCGATCCCGTAGGACCCGACAACGATGCCGCGCTACTCGAAGCAGCTGGCAAATGCGAAAAGGTCATCGCCGCCTGGGGTGTCACCGGCGTCTACCAAGACCGCGCCACCCAAGTCGTAAAGCTCCTGGCCGGCTGCGATCTCTGGTGTGTCGGCACCACCAAAGACGGCTACCCCCGCCACCCCCTCTACGTCCGCGCCGATCAACCGCTCGAGCGGTGGACGCCCGCAGTACGAGTGGCCTGAAGGTCGCACTCCTCTACGGGGTCAGGACGTGATATGTGAATTAATTCACATATCACGTCCTGACCCCATTATCTTTGGCTTGACCCCATTATCTTTGGCTTGGAAATCTGGCTTGATCGGGAAGTTGAAACGACGCGCTCGGCGTGCACGCCCTACCTCTGAGGCTAGGGGCCTCAAGCCCCCCCACTATAACTCCCCCGCAATCAGGCTACCTATCAAGCTTCGCGTTCAGGATGTCTTGGCACCTCGCCCTTTAGGCCCGACGTGTTTTCGTTACGCGGTCTTCTTTGCGCCGAACATGCCGACGGTGTAGCCGTGATCGCGGAGAAAGCGGGTCGCTCGCGCACTGACCACGAGTAGGATTACCAAGCTCACCATCGGGATCACCATGGCCATGGCCATCAGCACGATTACCATCAAGTTAGTCCCCAGGGCACGAGACATGCGCACGATCCCTAGAACAGCGATCACGACCACTACCGAATACAACACCACCCGGATCAACGCGGCTTCCGGCATGAGCATAAACGGGATTGATATGAGGTTCAGCAAGATGGCCCAGATCGCTAGTTTCTGGCCCGAGCACACTTGCTCCGACTGCGCGGTTTTATCGATTTCTTCGTTCATAACTTAGGCCTTAAAATGCCAGAGAGCGGGACGTCTGGTCGTGAGCGGTTAAATTAGGTTGAACGGGCTCACGACGCTGAGCCCGCATCCTATGCGGCCGGTTTAATCCGCACGAGGAGGTCTTTGCTTTCGACGGTGTCGCCGAGTTCGACGGTCACTTCGCTCACCACGCCGGCACAGGGAGCATAGACGGTGGTCTGCATTTTCATCGCTTCCATCAACAGCATTTTCTCGCCCTTGGCTACTTTGCTGCCCACGGAAACCGATAGCGAAGCAACGAGTCCCGGGATGGGAGCGCCGACTTGGCTGGTATCAGCCGGATCGGCTTTGGCGCGGGATTTCGTCGTGGCGGTGACGCTCTTATCGGTAATCACCAGATCGCGCGCGATACCGTTGAGCTCGTAGCTGACCACTCGTTTGCCGTCCTTATCGGCCTCACCGATACTCACCATCCGAATAATCAAGACCTTGCCGGCTTCGATCTCCACCGAGATTTCCTCACCGGGCTGCAGCCCATAAAAGAACGCCGAGCTCGGCAAAACGCTCACGTCGCCGTATTCGCGCTGATGCTTGCTGAAGGCGTCATGCACTTGTGGATACATGAGGTGGGAGAACAGTTCGTCCTCCGTGGGTTCATGCCGCAACTCAACCGCGACTGCTTGGCGAACCGCCGCCATGCCTCGCGTCGTTGCCCGTTGCCGGGTCGCCGCCGAACGCGGTTTTACGGCCTTCGATTTTTTCATCGCGGCCGCGTACCGCGCCTTGGCTTTGCGGTGTTTCTCCCCCCCGAGCACGGCCCGGGAAACCCCATCCGGCCAGCCGCCATCGGGCCAACCGAGGCCGCCGGTGAGCATGTCGATGACACTCTCGGGGAAGGGGGTCGCGCCGGGTTCGAGGTTAACCACATCGGCGGGCTTGATGCCGCGCGAGAAGAGGAACAGCGCCATATCGCCGACTACTTTGGAGGATGGGGTAACCTTTACGATATCGCCGAATAGTTGATTTACCTCGGCATAGGTCCGGGCGATTTCTGACCAACGATGACCCACGCCCATGGAGTTGGCCTGCTCTTTCAGATTGGTGAACTGGCCCCCGGGCATTTCGTGAAGATAGACCTCGGCCGAACCGTGTTTCGGAGCGGTGTCGAAAGGCGTGTAGATGGGACGGACCTGCTCCCAATAGTCGGAGAAGCGATCGAGCTTCGTGAGATCGAGTTTGGTGTCGCGACGCGTGCCGCGCAGAGCCGCGACGATGGAATTGAGGTTAGGCTGCGAGGTGCTACCACTCATCGAAGCCAGCGCGAGGTCGACGACATCGACGCCAGCATCAGCTGCGCTCAGAACGGAGCTGGCGTTGATGCCACTGGTGTCGTGGGTGTGGAAGTGAATCGGCAGGCTGATCTCTTGGCGGAGCGTCTTTACCAACTTAGCTGCCGCCAGCGGACGGCAGAGTCCCGCCATGTCTTTGATAGCGATCATGTGGGCACCCATCTTTTCCAGCTCCTGGGCGAGGCGAACGTAATACTTCAGGTCAAACTTGGCGCGCTTAGGATCGAGGATATCGCCCGTGTAACAGAGGGTGCCTTCACAAATGGCGTGCGTGTCCTGCACTGCCTCAATCGCGACGCGCAGGTTCGGCAGGTAATTGAGCGAGTCGAAGATGCGGAAAATATCCATGCCGTTGTCAGCAGAATGTTTTACAAAACCCGCTACCACGTGATCGGGGTAGTTCGTGTAACCCACTGCGTTCGCACCGCGGAAGAGCATCTGGAAACAGATGTTGGGCACCTTGGCGCGCAATTGGCGCAGGCGCTCCCACGGATCCTCGTTAAGGAACCGCATGGCGGTGTCGAAGGTCGCCCCACCCCACATCTCGAGGGAGAAAAGCCCCGGCACATCGCGGGCCAATGCATCGGCACTGGTCAACATATCGAACGAGCGCACCCGCGTCGCCATGAGCGACTGATGCGCATCGCGGAACGTGGTATCGGTGATCAGCAGGCGCTTCTGCTTTAGCGTCCACTCGGCGAACTTTTTCGGGCCAAGTTCGAGGAGCAAGTTACGCGTGCCGGCCGGCGGTTCGACCTGATGGTCATAACGCGGCGCTAGCGGCGTGGGAAACGAGGTGGCGGGCTTGTAGCCCTTCGCATGCGGGTTGCCGTTGACGGCGACCTCGCCGAGGAAGTTGAGCAACTTAGTCGCGCGATCCCGGCGTTTTTTGAAACGGAAAAGCTCGGGGGTCGTATCGATCAGCGTGGTCGTCGCCTGACCCGTGCGAAACTTCGGGTGGGCGATCACGTTTTCCAAAAACGGGATATTGGTCTTCACGCCCCGGATCCGATACTCGGCCAGCGCCCGGTGCATGCGGGCCATCGCGATCTCATAGGTGGGCCCGAACGCGACTAACTTCGCCAACATCGAATCGTAGAACGGCGTGATCACCGCTCCGGCAAAACCCATGCCGCCGTCGATCCGAATACCCAATCCCCCCGGGGAACGGTAGGCCATCAGGCGGCCATAATCGGGCATGAATTTGTTTTCCGGATCCTCGGTGGTCACCCGGGATTGCAACGCGAATCCATGGCACGGGACATCGGCTTGCAAAGGCATGCCTACCTCGGGTGAGTGCAGCGCATGGCCCTGGGCGATGAGGATCTGGGCCCGCACGATGTCGAGGCCAGTCACCACTTCGGTCACGGTATGCTCAACTTGGATACGCGGGTTCATCTCGATAAAGAACCACTCGTGCCGATCAAGGTCGTAGAGAAATTCCACCGTGCCCGCGTTGTCATACTTGATGGAGCGGGCGAGGTTGGCGGCCGCTTCACACAATTCGCTGACCACGTTGGCCGGCAGACCGAAACTCGGGGCGACCTCGATCACTTTTTGGTGACGGCGCTGCACCGAACAGTCGCGCTCGTGCAGGTGAATGAGGTTGCCGTGCTTGTCGCCGAGGATCTGCACCTCGATGTGCTTCGCGTTCTGGATATACTTTTCGAGAAACACGGCCGAATTGCCAAACGCGCGCTCGGCTTCGCCCTGCGCCTCATCGAGCAAAGGTTCGAGCTCGGCGGCCGTTTTCACGACTCGCATCCCCCGGCCACCCCCGCCGAAAGCGGCTTTGATGATGAGCGGAAATCCGATTTTTTTGGCGATCTTCTTGGCCTCCGTTCGATCGGTCACGGGATCTTCGGTACCGGGCAGGACCGGCACGCCAACCTTTTGAGCCATAGCGCGGGCGGCGGTTTTGTCGCCCATGTCATCGAGCAGCTCCGGCCGAGGCCCGACCCACACGATGCCGGCCGCTTCACAGGCGCGCGCAAAGGCTGGATTTTCCGACAGGAAACCGTAGCCAGGGTGGATGGCATCAACGCCCTTTTCCTTCGCGATCCCGATCACACTCTCGATATCGAGATAGGCCGCGACGGGGCCCTTGCCAGCACCGACTTGGTAGGCCTCATCGGCTTTGAAGCGATGGAGACAGAACCGATCCTCTTGGGCGAAAACTGCCACGGTGCGGAGACCGAGCTCGGTGCCGGCCCGGAAGATGCGCACGGCGATTTCAGAACGGTTGGCCGCCATGAGTTTTGCGACAGGACGAATGGGAGGTGGGACAGCAGCAGAGCGAGACATGGTGAAAAAGCGGCAACACAAGCCGCAGGGGATTTAGGGAGGAATCCGAATGGGAATCAGCGAACCCTACGCTCGCAAGGACTTCCGCGCATTAGCGGACCGAACCTGGTCGATTCTCTACCGCTCGGCCTGAAACCTTAGGCCCCAACTTGCGGCCACGGGGATACCAGATTCTCAAAACTCGCGGCGGCTACGGCCCGAATTTTTTCGCTGTCTTCCTGCGCTCGGGACATGACCCGCGGACCGAACATCGAGCCCATCAAACAACGCACAATTGACGAATGTCGGGTTCCTTCGTTCCGTTCGCCGACGTAGCGAATCCACGGCCAAGGAGGTCTACACCCACTCTTGCCCGATGGCGACGGTGGGCCAACCCAGAATTCGAACCGCAGGGGACCAGCGCGGTGGTCGCTCGGAGGCGCTTCTGCCAGCGGAGTGGTATTTTTCAACGGTGGAACGCTCAGCAGCGATATCAGCGTGGAGCAAGGCCTCACCGCATTCGTCTCCGGAGGCGCCCCGGATACCGTGACTTTGCAGAAAAGCGGAAATTTAACTATCCGCGCATTCGATTTTGGCTCCGGTTACTCGGGTGGTGATGTGCTCAATTTGGCCGATCTTGGCCCAGACCCCACCGGCTTCAGCACGCAGAGAAGCGGGTTAACCTTCAACCTAATCTATAGGGATGGCAGTGCGGGTAGCTTTGATATAAGGGCGCTCAACTCGTTAACTTTCATCCCAGCCGACGAGTGGACCGGCACCATCACCATCACCTTAACCGCGGTCCCTGAGCCCGCCACGGCATCGCTGCTTTGGGGTGGAATCGTGATGGCAGCCATCGTCGGCCGCCGCCAGCCTCGGACTCTGGCTTTAGTTAAGGACTAGCACTGTCGGAACGCTTTTAGCGTGGGCCGCGAGCGGTGCGAAATTTACTCCATCCAACGTTCGCACCTGATCAAGCGGACAGCACGACGCTCCACGCTTTTGTTGGCTGGCCTAAGAGCGGCTACCCGATCCGACGCGTCGGAGGAGCAGCTCGACTGGGCTGAATTCTACGACGTCGCGTCCAAGCTGGTGCGCCAGTCGTTCCAGCCGCCGTCTACCGATGACGGGGCCGCGTGCCATTCCGCCATCGGTTGGCCAGTCGCGGGGTCCCGATCTGGAATGGGCAACATCATGATGCGTTTGCAGGCGCGCTTGTAGTCTTCGTCGCTCAGGAATTTTTCCTGGATGTCGTCCCAATCGCGCCCGTCCGGGTAGCCACCACACATGTGGATGTCATCCGATTGACCGATCATCTCATGGCTGACCCCTGCCGGCATGATGATCACGTCACCGGCGTGAATGCGGACCCGAGTCCAGCCGCCTTCACCCACCGAAATGTTGAACTCCATCCAACCGTTGGCGCAACCGAGGCATTCGTGCGTCGTGGAATGGAAATGAGCATAGTCGTAGACCCCGGGATAATCCCAGTTGTTGGACCAACCGTTCTCGCGAAACCGAGCCTTGATCGCTTCGGCTCCACCACCGGGAATGACATTCCGGTAGACCAACAAGGGAAACCGGTTGTTGGGGATCTTGCCCTGCGGTTTGGACGGATAGCTTGCGGTCGACATCGCTCTTATTTCAGGTTGATCGAGCGTTCCGACAAGATCATTTGAAGGTTGTTCAAATCCAGGATGTCATCCGGTCCGTTCAATCCGAATGCCGTGGTGGGGGTGGGCTTTCCCTTGAGACGGAAAGAAGCAAGAGGACGGGGTAGTATCATGAGTTTGGTTTTGGTGGGATCCGCTGGAACCTCCGACGAACGTTGTTGAGAAAATATTGAGCTTCATTCAGCCGCCGCTCCATACGCTACCTGCTTACCCCCATAACGGCGGACGCGAATATTGCACTGTTCGGCGTGGCCCACGAAACCTTCGAGCATGCTAAGCCGGGAACCGTATTCGCCGACCAAGGTCGCGGCTTCATCGGTCAGGATTTTTTGGTAGCTGTGGGTTTTCAGGAATTTGCCGACCCAGAGGCCACCGGTGTAGCGTCCGGCTTTTTTGGTCGGCAGCGTGTGATTGGTGCCGATCACTTTGTCGCCGTTGGCCACGTTAGTCCGTGCGCCCAAAAACAACGCGCCGTAGCAGGTCATGTTTTCTAGGAACCAGTCGTCGCGGTCGGTCATCACCTGCACGTGCTCCGACGCGATATCGTCGGCCACGGCGAGCATTTCATCATAGGTGTCACAGAGGATCACTTCGCCGTAGTCCTCCCATGATGTCCGAGCGGTTTTGGCCGTGGGCAGGATGTCGAGGATGCGGTCGATTTCAGCGAGGGTGGCTTGGGCGAGTTTGGCCGAATTCGTCAGCAGGATGGCGGGCGAGTTATAGCCATGCTCGGCCTGGCCCAGCAGATCGGTCGCGCAGAGTTCGGCGTCCACCGTATCATCGGCGATAACCATCGTTTCGGTGGGCCCGGCCAACAGGTCGATGCCCACGCGCCCAAAAAGTTGGCGCTTGGCTTCGGCTACAAAGACGTTGCCTGGCCCCACGATCATATGCACCGGGTCCACCGTCTGGGTGCCCAGTGCCATCGCGCCGATGGCCTGCATACCGCCTAGGACGTAGATTTCGTGCGCGCCGGCCAGGTGCATGGCCGCCACAATCGCGGGATGGGGGACGCCGTTTTGCGGTGGGGCGGCCGCGACAATGCGCGGCACGCCGGCCACGGCTGCAGTGAGCACAGACATGTGGGCGGATGCCACCATCGGGAACTTGCCGCCCGGGACATAGCAGCCCACCGATTGCACCGGGATATTCTTGTGACCCAAAATCACGCCAGGAATCGTTTCGACCTCGATATCTGTCATCGAGGCGCGCTGGACTTCGGCGAAGCGACGGATTTGGTCCTGAGCGAATTTGATATCGGCGAGATCGCGGGCGGAAACCTGACCCATCACCGCTTCGATCTCGGCCGGGCTCAGCCGGAAGCTGGGCGGGTCGTAGTGGTCGAACTTGACGGACAGGTCACGCACCGCGAGATCACCCCGGGCCGCTATGTCGGCCAAAGTGGTCTCGACGATACCGCGCACTTTGGCGTCGTCTTCGGCGCGCTCGGCGGCGGGCTTGCCCGATTTGAGATAGGTGATAGCCATTGCTTAATATTTTTCCGACTTTTGGCGGTGGTTCGTCGCCACAACCCTGTTTTTCTCAGCCTTTGCCGCCGAGGAGGTCGAACGCAAAAGATAAAGATTTTCGCCGCCGGGGGCTTTTGCGCTGAACTTTAATGGGCTCGGCAGCGGCTAAACTTTACGCCGCCCAAGGCACGCACCGGATGGGCCGAACATGACAACGCTCCATGCCTTCGCCGTGGGCTCAAGAACGGCTAGCCGACCCGCTGCTCCGTTGTATCTGAGTATCCGCGTTCGAGTCGCAGACGAAAACGGGGAGCGCCCGTGAGACCGCCTAAATTTAACCGCTGATTACTCAGATTATCGCAGATCCACTCCCCCGCCTTCTTCAAATATTTGGTATCGCAGCGGATTAGATCACGGGGCCAATGGCATCGGTTCGCGCAGCCATTCGATGAGTTGCATTGGGGTCACGATGCGCACTTCGGGGTGCTCGAGGGCGTAGGCCACGAACGCCTCGATCGCTTCGCGGCGATCGGGCAGGTCTTGCGGGAACATGGCGGTGTGCGCGCCGATCATCAGCGGCGCGCGATTGCCGGCGAGGCGCAGGTCGAGGGTGTGTTTGAGGATGGCCAAGAACTCGGGCCCTTGGCGGCCGGCCATTGCCATCACGTTCCAATCGAGGCCCGAAATTTTGCGCGCCTCCTTCGGCCACTCCCAGCCGCCGTTGGTCTGAATAAACGCGGCCATGCGATCCGCTAGACCGGGCTCGATCCCATAGTCCGCCGCTCGATCATCGGGCGGCACGATGAACACGTGCAGCGGAATTTCCCATAGGCCCGGATGGCTCGTGACCCGATCAAGATCATCTGGAGCAGTCGTGGTGCGGTTGCCGGGGCTGCCTTCGTCGAGGGTGTAGGGCCAGAGAAATTTGGTGCCGTCTTGATCCAATTCGTAGCCTTCTTCGATTGAACTATCGTAGATGAAACCCAGTTCTTGGGCCGCGGCGAACATGGCGTCGTTGTATTCGAGGAAGGGGGTGCGAAAGCCCGTAATCGTGGCGGGATCGATGCCGCAGCTGGCGAAGCCCCACTGGCACACCGTCATCTCGGCCTGCCATTCCGCCGCGGTGAATTTGCCGCCGTGGAAGTGGTTGTGCGTGTGGTTGGCGAGCTCATGCCCCTCGCTTTGGGCTCGGACGTGCAGCTCCACCAAATCGGGTACGCCGATAAAGTATTTGCTGTTGGAATAGAACGCGAAGCGCACGGGCGCTCCATCGAAGGTGGCAGGTTGGCCGCGGCCCGCCGGATTACGTAACGCCGCCACGTGATCGACGATCCACGTCATCGGTTCGACTTCGGGATTATCATCGAAACCGATCATGACGAACATCGGCACTTCGGCGGGAGCGAGCCCGCCGGGCGGAGCGGCCGAAGGAGCGCGCTGGTCAGCGGCGAAATTCATGAGGGGAGAGGTAGCAATCAGTAAAACAGCAAGGAGAGTTTTCACGGCTCCACTACAAGGTCCCAATCGCCCGTTCGACAACGCCTGAGCAGGCATTCGTTGAGCAAGGCGGGGCGGCGGGGCACGGAACCACGTTTTCGCTGCGCTCAGACGCGGCTACTAGGGCGGTTTCGGAGGCGGCCGGGACGCTGAAATCCTAACCGAGCTTGATGATGTCCGCCCACTTCTCCTCGTCGTAGAAGAGAGAGGTGGCGCACCAGTCTTGCGGCCGGGGCAAAGAAAAAACGCCGCCCGGGACGGGCAGCGTTGGTCGGGTGAACTTTGATCGCGGAAGGGAGCACTCAAATATCGTTCAGGTCTTTGTCTTTCCAATACTTGGTGCCCTGCAGGGTGGCTTGGAGGGCGAGGCCGTTCTCCGTGATCTGAATCACTTCGACGCCTTCGGCGATGTTGCCGACACCCGCAACTTGACCACCTTTTTCACCCGATTTGGCGGCCGCATCGGCTTGGCCAGAAAAATCCCAGCCGTGCTCGATGAACGCTTCCAACTTGTCCTCATCGTAGAAGATGAAGATGCCCCGGAAATCTTTCACCCCGAGCCCGATGCCGATGCCGGCCGAGGCCATATTCATGTAAGTAAGCTCTCCGTCTTCGTCTTCCACCACCCCACTGCCACCGGCGACCGAAGCGAAGATCAGGTTAATGCCTACGTTCGAAAACACGGCGTAACCTTCGGCATTCTGAATCTTCTTTATGTAACCACTATCCTGCGCGTAGAGCTCTGCCATCACCTCTTCGCGCATCTCGAGGATCTTATCGCGTTTGTTTTCCGCTTTGGATTTGGCGAACGAGGTGGCCGGCATCAATACCGCCGCGGCTAGGGCAAACAAGGTGAGTCGAAGGAATGCATTCATGGCCTCAGAATGTGATCCGTCCCCCCGCAGAGTTCAACTGCTTTAGGCCGAACCCGTTTACCACCGCTCCCGCCGCGATCCCAGCTGGTGGCCGCCAAGAAACGCGTAGCCGACTGGGCCAAGCCGGAGTAAGCTCGCCCCATCATGGTGACGGATCCCCTAGCCCTCTTCCACGACTGGTTAAACAACGCCCAGTCCCGGCAACTCGCCGAGCCGACCGCGATGGCGTTGGCGACGGTCGATGCCGTCGGCCAGCCCGCGGTGCGCATGGTTCTTCTGAAACACGCCGACGAGGCGGGCTTTGTTTTTTATACGAACCTAGAGAGTGACAAAGGGCACCAACTGATCGGCTCACCCTTTGCCGAACTTTGTTTCTATTGGAATCCGCCGGGGAGGCAGGTGCGGGTGCACGGTCCGGTCGAGCCCGTCTCCGCCGCAGAGGCCGATGCGTATTTCGCATCGCGGGCTTACAAAAGTAAGTTGGGGGCGTGGGCCTCCCAACAATCACGCCCCCTCGCTAACCAAGCCACGCTCGCCAAGGCCGTTGCCAAAGTGGCGTTGCACCACCCCCTCAACGTACCTCGGCCCCCGCATTGGAGCGGCTTCCGGCTGGTGCCGCAATGGATCGAACTCTGGGAAGAAAAACCCTTCCGCCTGCACGACCGGTTTCGCTACGAACGCTCGGCGGATGGTTCGTGGAAGTCGCAACGGCTTTTCCCATGATCCGGTTATCACCGGTAGCGTGGAAGCCCAAGGTCGGCACGTTGCTCGTCGACGCTCGTTTCATCCTGCTGGGTAGCTGCCAGTAGAAACAAGCAGCACCGCGGCTAGGGGACAGTCCATCGGCTCGCTCCCGCTCGCCGTTACCCACTCCCCAGCTCCGGGCCTAAGAAATCCCCTTATAATACCCGCACGAGGAGTAACGTGCGGTCGTCGTGATTGGGCTCGAGCACGCAGAAATTGCGCACGTAGCGGTCCACCGTTTTAACCACTTCATCGAGCGGCCGATCTAGGTGACGTTCAAGGCTCGTCGCTAGGCGCACCCGACCGAATTCTTCGTCCCGCGAATTGACGGCTTCGGTAATACCATCGGTGTAGAGCGCTAGCAAATCGCCTTCGTTAAGCTGCACTTGGTGCTCTTCGAGCATCTCATCGAAGAGCTCCCCTTCATCGAGGCCCACGGCCAGACCGCCGCCGGGTAATTGGTCCACCTCGCCGTTCGAATGCAGCAAGATCGGGGGCTCGTGCCCCGCGCGGCAGAACCGCATGATCTTGGTATCCAGGTTAATGATACCGTAGAACAACGCCACAAACATCCCCGGGCGCATGTCGGGCTGCAGCATCCGATTTACGCGACGCAGCACGGCCCCCGGATCCAATTCTTTTTCCGCACAGAGTCGCATCATGGCGCGGCACTCGGTCATCACGAGCGCGGCTCCGGCACCTTTGCCCGACACATCGGCGATGACAAAACCGAGGTGCCGATCATCCACTTGGAGCACGTCATAGTAGTCCCCACCAATGAGCATGGAGGGATCGGACAACGCTTCGATTTCGAGCGTGTCGTTCTCGGGAAATTTATGCGGCAGCAGGTGGCTTTGGATTTCGGCGGCGGTGCGTAAATCGCGCTCCTGTAATTCGCGCTCCCGCCGTTCGGCTGCCTTGCGCTGCGTGATGTCGGTGATGAGGCCTTCGTGGTGAGTCACCTCGCCGTTTTCACTCCGGCGCACCACGGTGTGGTCATCGACCCAGCGGATGGAACCGTCGGCACAGACGATGCGATATTCCTGATTATACTCATCGTGGATAGCGTTGGCGTGAGCTTCGATTTCGGCGGTCACGCGGCTCGTGTCGTCCGGGTGGGTGATGCCGATGAAGCCCCGATTCGTTTCCGTAAAATACTCCGGCTCGTAGCCGTATTGGCGCACGCTGGCGGAGACGAATTCGACCGGCCAGTTCTCACCTACCCGCCACAATACCACCACCGAGGGCGACCGATCGACGATGCGTTCCATCTCCTCGCGACGGGCCAGCGCGGCCTTGAGTTGGTGTTGGGCTTCGCGGCGCAGCGTGATGTCGCGCCCGACGCCGAGGAACGCGGTGCGACCATCGCGATCTTTGTAGGCCGACGCACTCATCGCGTGCCAGACCCAACGCCCGTCGGCATGTTTCACCCGAAACTCGATAGCGACCGCACTGGTGCCGTGCGCCAATGTATCATGAAAAAACTTGTCCCACGCCGCGGCTTCCTCCGGGTGAACGTAGTCGACGTAGCGCTGCCCTTGCATCTCGTCCGTGCCGTAGCCGAGTTTGACGGTGATGGCTGAGGAGATCCATTTGATGCGCCCCTCGGGCGTGATGGTTTGCAGGATCTCGCTGGCGGTGTTCAGGTAAGTGCGCCAGCGCGCTTCTTTGCTCTCCAGTTCGTGGATGGCGAGTTTGCGCTGCGTGATATCTTGGAGCATCCCAAAGTGGTGCGTCACGCGGCCATCATTATTGCGCAGCACTACGATGGTGAGATTCGCCCAGACCATGCTACCGTCCGTGCGCACGTAGCGTTTCTCCATTGAGAACGTGCTGCGCTTGCCTGCGTAGAGCTCGGCCGTGAGGCGTTTCTGCTCCGTCCGATCATCCGGATGAGTGAGCCGCATGATGTTACGGATATCCGCCGCTTCCGCCGCTGAGAGCCCCACGATTTCGCAAAACTGGCTGTTGACGTGGTTGATGGTCGGCTCGCCTTGGTCATCGAACTCCATCCAACTGATTCCGATCGGCGCGTGGTCGTAAAACGCCGCCAACTCTTCCTGCTTCGCCTGCAACATCGCCACCTGCTCCTCGAGGTTCGTGTGTTCGTCGCGCAGCTTGGTTTCGGTCTCCTTCAGACGCGTGACGTCGGTGCGCAGGGCGAGATGGTAACGGGGATTTCCATCCCGGCCCATCAACGGCACGATGGTGCTCGCTACCCAGTAAGGGCTGCCGTCTTTGCTGCGGTTACAAAACGTGCCTTGCCAAGTCTTGCCCGAGTTAATCGTGTTCCACAGGTTGGCATAAAACCCCGAAGGGTGGACTTCGCTCTTAATCAGCCGGTGGGTCTGCCCAACCAACTCATGGCGTTCGTAGCCCGAGATCGCACAAAACTGCTCGTTGACGTGCAGGATCTTCCCGGCCGCATCCGTGACCGCCATGATGGCGTGTTCACCCACTGCGGAATGGAGCCAAGCGAACAGCTCGGCGTCGCTTAGAGGGAGATCAACAAACGTGGTGGCCGGGGAGGACATGGATGATAACATGGTGAGGCGAAGGGGAAGCCGAGGCGAGTTCTAACCCGCAGAAGAGAGTGCGTTGTTCGTCTAACGGTTAACGAACGCCACCGCTCGCGTTTTGGCCAACTCAAGACTTCGTTTAGGGCATGAAAACCGTCGCCACCGTATCCGAAATTTCAGAAGCCCAACTGATCCGATCGGTGTTGGAGGGCCACGGGATCTCCGCCGTCATCCCTAATGAGCAGACGGCGGAGATCGCGCCGCCCTATATGTGGGCCTCGGGCGGCATCCACGTGCAGGTTGCCGAAGCCGATTTGGCCACCGCCAAAGCGGTGCTCGCGACCACGGTGACCGAAGGCGAGGCCGCCATCGAGCGCGAGCAAAATGGCGAGACGCCGTAGGGGACGTTGGGGCGCTGTTTGGGGCGCGCACCGTTTCATCCGGCCCGCTGCAATCGGCGGTTGTGGCGCAACCGCCCTACCTTCGATCAACGTATCGCGGGCCGCGCGGCCGGTCATATAGCCGTAGAGCCTATCCTTTCGGGATCCGCTCGGCGCTCGCTCAACATCAGGTTGCATGGTGAACCGTAGCGAGCCATCACCGGTTACGACTTGTGATGGATTCTCCCGATTCTCCTCCTCATCGCGCTTGGCGCTGGGTGCCCAGCCTCTACTTCGCGCAGGGCCTGCCTAATGTCGCCGTCGCCACCCTCGCGGTGGTCATGTATAAGAACCTCGGGATCTCCAATACCGACGTCGCTCTCTACACCAGCTGGCTCTACCTGCCGTGGGTGATCAAACCGTTATGGTCGCCCTTCGTCGAAATGCGCGGGAGCAAGCGCGCTTGGATCGTGGCGCTGCAGTTCGTGATCGGCGCAGGTCTCGCGATGATCGCCCTGACCGTGCCGGCGCCGCTCTTTTTTCAGGCGACGCTCGCGGTATTTTGGCTGATCGCTTTCAGCTCGGCGACGCACGACATCGCCGCTGATGGATTTTACCTCATCGCTCTGCCGAAGCCGCAACAGGCCGCCTTTGTTGGGGTGCGCAGCACGTTCTTCCGGCTCTCGATGATCGCCGGGCAAGGGGGGCTCGTCTTTCTGGCCGGACACCTCGCGGCTGCGGATGGTGACTTCGCTCGCGCGTGGGCCATCGTGTTCGCGCTGTTGGCGGGGCTGTTTCTCATCGCCGCGATCTTCCACGCCAAGACCCTGCCGCGGCTGGCGCACGACCTCCCCTCGGCCCGCGAGGAGCATCCGTGGCGGGCATGGTGGACGGTATTTCGCGCGTTTTTCCAACGTCGGGAAATAATGACCGTGCTCGGTTTTCTGCTGCTCTACCGCCTTGCCGAGGCGCAGTTGTTGAAACTCGTGATTCCGTTCATGCTCGATGGACGCGAGATTGGCGGGCTTGGCCTCTCGACCGAACAGATCGGTATTTTCTACGGCACGTTTGGGGTAGTGGCGCTGACGATCGGCGGCTTGGCCGGTGGCTGGTTAGTGTCGCAATACGGCCTGCGCAAAATGCTCTGGTGGATGGTCGCCGCGATGCACGTGCCCAATCTCGTGTTTGTCGGCTTGGCGATGATCCAACCGGAAAGCCTCAGCCTAATCGGCGGCGCGTTGGTCATGGAACAACTCGGCTACGGCTTCGGGTTCACCGCCTATATGGTTTATATGATGATGGTCGCCGACGGACCGCACAAAACCGCGCACTACGCGATCTGCACCGGCTTCATGGCGCTCGGTATTATGTTGCCGGGTATGGCCGCCGGCTGGATCCAAGAGCAACTCGGCTACGAGAACTTTTTCCTCTGGGTCGTCGCCTGCGCGGTCCCCTCGATCGCCGCGGCGGCGTTGATCAAAATCCACGCCGATTTTGGACAGAAACAGATCCCCTAAAAAACGGTCTGGAGGGTGTAATGGGCTCATGCCGACCGATATAAAATCGTTAAACGATGATGGGTAGGAGCTTGTATAAATTATCTAGTTTAGGCGGCCGACAACCGTTTCAACCTGCTGGATGAGCTGCGAGTGGAAACGACGAGGACCGCCTCTCCGCGACATCCGTCGGCTCGCTCACGCTCGCCGCTAGCCACCCCGCCGCTCCGGGGTCAGCGACCCCGGCTAAAGGCCAAGCTACACCTAGGCAGATCCGCTACTCACCTCACCGCTCCGGGGTCAACGACCCCGGCTAACGGCCAAGCTACACCTGGGCAGATCCGCTACTCACCCCGCCGCTCCGGGGTCAGCGACCCCGGCTACAGCCAAGCTACACCTAGGCAGATCCGCTACTCACCCCGCCGCTCCGGGGTCAACGATCCCGGCTGCAGCCGTTTTTGGATTTTTCTACCCTTTTCCTACAGGAAAACCTGCTTTGGAGAGGGCGCGGTAGAGAGAGCGGATATGACCGTGGTCTTTGGTGTCGACCGTACAGACGGCATGGGCCGCACTGATATCCGGGCCGCTGAACATACGGTCGTGCGCAATATCGCGGACACTCGCTCCTTGACTGGCGATGACTTTGCTGAGCGCCACGAGTCCCCCCGGTCGATCACTAATCGTCACCCGGAATCGGCAGAGGCGGCCATCGGCCACCAAGCCTCGTTGTATCACTCGGCTCAATACAGCCGGATCAATGTTGCCACCACATACCGTGAGCACGACGCGCTTGCCTTTTAGCTCCGGCAACTTGCCGGCTAGCATCGCACCGAGGGGAGCGGCGGCCGCGCCTTCAACTACGGTTTTTTCCCGTTCGGCGTAGCGAAGGATGGCGAGCGCGATCCACTCTTCGCTGACTTTTACGACGCGATCAACGTGGTCGCGCGCCAACTGAAACGCGTTGTCACCAACGCGGAGCACGGCGAGTCCGTCAGCCAAAGTGGGCCGACGCGGGATGGTCACCGGATGGCCTTTTTTGAGTGCGGCGGAGAAACTCGCAGTGGCACTCGATTCGACACCGATGATTTTGACTTTGGGGCGCAGGGCTTTGACCGCTACCGCGAGGCCGGCGATGAGGCCGGCGCCCCCGATCGGCGCAACGATGGCATCGACATTGGGCACCTGTTTGAGGATCTCGAGGGCCATGGTGCCTTGGCCAGAAATGATGGCGGGATCGTCGAAGCCGTGGATGTAGGTGAGATTTTCCGCAGCGACCAACGTGTCGGCGTGCGCCCGCGCGGCGGCGAAGTCAGCACCGTGCACCACCACGTGAGCACCCAGGTGGCGGCAGGTGGTGATTTTAATGAGGGGCGCATAGTCGGGCATGACTACGGTCACCGGAATTTTCAGGAGCGATCCATGATAGGCGAGGCCAAGGGCGTGGTTGCCCGCCGAGGCGGCGATCACACCACGGCGCCCTTGAGTACGAGTGAGCTGCAGGAGGGCGTTGCGCGCGCCACGTTCCTTAAACGAGCCGGTGCGTTGCATGTTGTCGAGTTTGCAGAAGATCCGCGCTCCGGTGATTTCCGAGAGGGGGATAGATTCTTGGCAAGGAGACAGCATCACCCCACTGGCGATGCGGCGGGCAGCGGCCCGAATGGTTGTCAGGTTAACGGACATTACTCGGTGTAACTGATCTGCGAGCAGACACCACAAAAAGAGGCAGCTTCCCCGATTAGAAGACCGCCTCTTCTCTGGTCTCACCTAAAAGGTGGAATTAAAATTAGCTCATCAGCGATCCGCCGCGTCCGGGGATCGTCAAGCGACATCCCTACTCCTTTCAAACGCGCTTTTTTTAGGCGGACGACGCCCGTTTCATCCTGTTGAGTAGCTGCCGAGTGGAAACGAGCAGGACCGCGGCTATGGAACACTGATCGGCTCGCTTACCCTCGCCGCTACTCACTCCACTGCTCCGGGCTCAGCGAGCCCGGCTACAGCCAAACCAAACCTAGGCAGAGCGGAGCGTGCGTCGCGGAGGGTGATCCCTTGAGGATTAACCGTTGGCTTTCTTGCCGCGGGGTTTGCCGTCAGCACCACCAGGTCCGCGGCTACCGCGGTTGCCGGCTCCCATGCGTTCGCCGACTTGGTCGCGGGCTTTCGCCCACTCGTCCTCGCTCAGGACGCCATCGCTATCGAGGTCAAACCGTTGCATGGCGCGCGGATTATTCACTACGCGTTCGCGCATGGCGGCGGCGGCGGCATCGCGTTCGGTGGCGTTGAGTTGGCCGTCACCGTCGGTATCGAATTGGGCGAGACCGCGTCCTTCGCGTTGGTTGGGACCACCGCGTTGGCCTTGGCCGTCGCCAGCGCCTTGAGCGCGCATGGCCTGCATATGGGCGCGGACGGCTTGACGTTCGGTTTGGTCGAGCTGGCCGTCGCCGTTGGCATCAAATTGTTTCATGATCTCGGCGCGGTCGGGGCGGGCGGGTTTATGGCCGGCGGCGGCGGGAAGCGTGGTCACGGCGACGAGCGGCAATGCGACGGCGGCGAGTAGGGTTTTGAAGAGTTTTGTTTTCATTTTTTTCGAGGGTTGAGATTCATTGCTTACTTATACAAAGACGGATGGTGGCTGCTGTGGTTACAGCGGATTCCCCAACTTCTTCCCTGCGCATGTTCCAAGTCACCTTCGCTACTCAGGCCATGGCCGAGCTCAACAAGCTCGACAAGTTGACCCAACTCACCGCGCTCGATCCCGTGAGTGGGTTACGGCAGTCCGATCTCGCACATCCGCGGGAGCCACTGGGGAAATTTGTCCGCGCGGGTCACGACTTATTTCGTCTGCGCAGCGGCGATTTAAGGTTCTATTTTGAGTTCCGGCGGGAGGAAACGCTGCACGTGCTCTATATCCTGCATGAGCATTCGCTGGAGGATTTTTTGTTGCGCAACAAGTTGCCGGTTTCGGAACAACAGCTGGTCGAGCAGCATTCTAAATTTTGGAAATACTTGGAAGGACTGACCAAGCGGTAGGCTGGCTTTTCTGCCGTTCCTGTTTCTTTTCTCGTTATTCGTCATGCCCCCGATCCCTTTGGATAACGATTCGCCTTCGCCGGATAGCCGTGACCCGTTTTCGCAGGAAAACGCGAGTCGGATCTATTTGCTGCCCAATTTGATGACGGCGGGAAACCTGTTTTGCGGGTTCGTCGCGATCATCAAGTGCATCCAAGCCCACTACTATGTGATCGGGGCCGGGATGATCACGCCGGAATCGAGTGAGCTGTTTACCGAGGCCGTTTGGCTGATTTTCGGGGCCATGGCGTTCGACTCTCTTGATGGTCGATTGGCGCGCATGGGCGGCAAGGAATCCCTGTTTGGCGGCGAGTTCGATTCGCTCACGGATATGGTTTCGTTTGGTTTGGCGCCGGCGTTGATGATGTTCTTCCTCATCCTGTCGCCGACCCAAGGGTATCCCATTTTCCAAAAGATCGGCTGGTTTATCGGATTTGTTTACCTGTTGTGCGCTGGGGTGCGCCTCGCGCGATTCAACGTGATCACCCATCCGCTGATCCACAAATCGCTCCAACCGACCAACAAGGATTTCGTCGGTTTACCCGTGCCGGCGGCGGCTGGCACGGTAGCCGCGCTGGTGTTGTTTCTGCTGAATGTGGCCGAGCAGGACCAGGATCTTCAACGGTGGGCGTTGGCCCTGCCGCCTCTGCTGCTGCTGATCGCCATCATGATGGTCAGCAAGATCCCCTATCCGTCGGGCAAGCAGATCGATTTGCAGACGAAGACGCCGCTGCCTTCGTTTGTCCTCTTCCTCGTGGCCGCCGGTGCCATCGTGGCCTTCAAAGAAATCGGGATGCTCGTGGTGATGTTGAGCTACATCTTCTTCGGTATCTTCCGCTCATTTCGGCGGCCTCCCGATAACCCGGAAAGCGTGTGAGCAACTTGGGCGCGCTACCCCAACAAGTTTTCGCCGGTGAATAACTCTAGGGTTATTCGCAGTTCTACCGAAGTTAGTCGCAGCGGGGACAATCCGTGTCTTCGGTGGTAAATAGGCCAGAAAACGTCGTTTGTTGCCGTTTTTCTCGCGCATAATAAGACTGCTCTAATTACTTATTGAATCAGGTATATTTTAGGCTTTGTTAACTTCCGCGTCCCGGCCTCCGCCAATGCCCGCCCCTCGTCATGAAACTCAAGATCAATCGCGACCACTTTAGCAACGGACTCGCCCAAGTTCTCAACGTTGTTGGCTCCAAAGCCACCATGCCTATCCTCAGCAATGTGTTGATCGAGGCGGAGCGAGACCACGTGACCCTGACCACCACGAACCTGGATGTGGGCATTCGCTGCAAAATTAAGGCAGAAGTGAAGGAAGGCGGGGCCGTGACCCTACCGGTCAAGCGTTTGGCCACCATCATCAGGGAATTGCCCAATGTGGAGGTAGACTTCACCGCGACCCCGAACCACCAAGTCAAGCTGACCTCCGGGGGTTCCAATTTTCGCATCATGGGTATCGGCAAGGACGAGTTCCCGCCGTTGCCTGAGTTTGGGGATGAGCGCGCCTTCACCCTCGAGCAGTCTGAGCTCACCGCGATGCTCAAAAGCGTGGCCTACGCGCAATCGAGCGACGAAACCCGCTACATTCTCAACGGTGTTTATTTTAACTTCAAAGACGGCAAGTTATCCCTCGTCGCCACCGATGGTCGTCGCCTCGCGCTGACTTCCAAAGAAATGGAAGTTCCTGAAGATGCGGCCGGTGCGATCATCCTGCCGGCCAAAACCGTCAACGAACTCCAGCGGATGCTCGATAAGGGCCAAAAGCTGAAGGTCTCGTTCAACGAGCGGCGGGCCGCGTTCGAGATCGCGACCGACAAGGATTCCAGTGGTTTGGTCGATTCGATCTACCTTTATTCGAAGGTCGTTGAAGGTAATTATCCAAATTACCAACAGGTTATCCCCAAGGAAACGCACCAGCGGATTAAGCTCGAGCGCGAGCTCCTCCAGCAGTGCATCCATCGCGCCGCGTTGGTCTGTAGCGAGAAGTCGAATTCGGTGAAATTGAAGCTCACTTCTAACCTCCTCGAGATCACAGCCCAGAGCCCCGATTTCGGCGAGGCACACGAATCCATGGCGATCAGCTACAGTGGTCCAGATCTGCAAGTTGCTTTTAATCCGCAGTTTATGCTGGATCCGCTGAAGGCCTTGTCCAAAGACGAGGTCTTTTTCGAGGTGAAGGATGAAGTGAGTCCCGGGGTGTTCAAAACCCTCGAGAGCTTCATTTGTGTGATCATGCCCGTGCGGCTGACCTGAGCCCCGCGTAACGCCTGCCATTCAGCACTTTTTGCGGCGCCGGTGATCCGGTAGACTGCTCGAACGCGTCGAAGTTATTCACGATGGATCCGACCTACCCTCTCGTCATCGCCATGGTGGTGTCGCTGGCCCTGTTTCAGCTCAATCAGCGTCGCGGTTCGCCCGTGCTGGCGATCTTCAACCGTTGGCTGCGCTGGCTAATTTTTGGCTTCGGCTTGGCCAAGATTGCCGTCGATTTGAGTTGGAGTGACCGACCTTATTGGGCGCTGGCGGCGGTATTCTTGCTCGCCTATGCGCTGATTGAAACAATCTACCGTTGGCTGGAAATTAAAGCGCTTAGCCTCAGCCCGATCCCCCTTTTCCCGCGCTTCGCGGTCAACTCCAGTGGCGACGAATGGCCGACCCAACCGCGACTCCTCGAAGAGCGTGATTGGTTGCGCCAAGAAGGGTTTCGATCCGTGCAATCCCTCCGGGCCGAGATTGCGCCGAGCATTTATCTGCGGATGTCGGTCTACCAAGACACGTCGGATAAGTTGCGCACCCAGGTGCTGTTTTTGCCGCAGCCATCGGGCAACATTGTGATGTGCGCTAGCTTCGCTTCGCAGACCGCCGACGGCACCCGTTACGTTACAGATAACCTCTATCTGCCCTTCGCCGGTTTTTATCCGGAGAACTGGCTGGTTGATCGCAGTCCGTGGCGACGGAATCTGAAGTCCCTGCTCGGCCGTCACCGGATTCGGGTAGCGGCAGAACCCGAAGCGCTCAAACCCTGGGAAACCGATCCGCTGGCCGATCTGAATGCCCAACAACACGCGCTCGAACAGGTGAATACCGAATTGGGGTTTCTTTTTCCCCATCACGAGCGTGATGAAAATGGCAAAATGACCAACGAAGCGCGCTACCGGGTTTGGAAAGAGGCGTGGTCGCTTAATTATTTCGGCCGTAGCGCGAAGTATTTCTGAATCACGAAGTAACAATAGTAAAGCAAACCGGTTTCAGCGAGGTTGCTTTGGCGTTGAGTTTGCTGTGATCGTCTTTCTTCGAACCGCGTTAGGATCCCGATGTCCACCGACCATAACTCACCTTTCAGACGCAAAAAATCCCGGGCTGGGAGTTCAGCGTTAGCTGGGCGAATCCCTTGGTTGGCGGTGGCGGTTGGGGTGGCGGCATTTGGGCTTACCCTGATGTCGTTTTTTTCAACTAAGCGGACCGCGCATGAAGCAGACCTGAATCATTTCCTAAATCTCTCTGATCAGCTGAGCTCAGGTTTTAATGAGCGGCTGCGCACCACGGCCCGATCCCTCCAAACCGGTGCGGTGATGGTGGTAAATGGACGCGAAATGGATCGTGAGATGTGGGTCGATTTCCTCGCGGCGGCCGGGCTTGATTCGGAAAATGGGACCGTGGGTCTCGGCTTTGTGGAGCGGGTGCCCCGGGCGCAGATCGACGCATTCGAACAACGCATGCGCGCCACCGGTTTGCCGGATTATATTGCCGAACGAGCCGGCGATCACGACCCGCTCTACCTGGTCGCGTATATTGAACCGTTGGCCGATAACGCCGCCGCGCTCGGGATCGACATCGGGAATGGGATCACTCGCCGATCGGCAGCGGAGACGGCGGCGCGTGAGAATCGCGTTTCGATGTCGCGGCGGATTCGGGTAATTATTGGCGAGCAGGAAACCCCGGGATTCTTGCTACTTTATCCGGTCTTTCGCGACGGTGCGGCGATAAATACTCCGGCGGAACGGGCAGAGAACCTGACTGGTTGGGTTTACGCCGCGGTGCGAGTGGACGCGCTGGTGGCACCGTTGGAAGAACAGTATCTGCGGGAGATCAGTTTCACCGTCCATGAAGGAAGCGCGGAAGCAGAGGGCCGTCTCCTGTGGGATAGCCTGGGCCGCGACCCCGATCTCGCGCTGGTCGGAGTGGAAGAGATGGATGTGTTTGGCCAAACGTGGACGGTGCGCACTTACCCTCGCTCGGCGCTCATTCGGGCACCAGCGCATCGCTCCGCTTGGACCGGTTTAGGGCTCGGGACTTTGGGCTCCGTCGGCGCGATCATGCTGACGCTCCGGCTGACTGACAGCCGGCTGCGAGCATTGCGCGCCGCCGAACTCGCGGCGGAGGAAACGGCGACCCAAGAGGCTCGGTTACGGGCCATTTTTGAAGCATCACCGGTGGGTCTGCGGCTCCGAGAATACGACTATGAGGAAGCGCTTTTGGTGAATCCGGCCTATTCGCGCCTCACCAGTATTCCGGCGAACGAGGCACACGACCCCGACAGTTTTCTGCGCACGTTGCACCCGGATGATCGACCGCGTTGGGAGGCGGGGGTGAAATCGATCGACGCCGGTGAATCCCGGCAGGAGAGCATGGAGTTGCGGTTCATTCACCCCGAGGGTCGTATCGTGTGGGTCGAGTATTTGTTGCGGCGATTTGATGATCCCGAGTCCGGCACGCGCCGGGTGGTAGTCGCCATGATTGATATCACGGCGCTCAAGCAACAGGCCGAGGATTTGATCGAATCGAAAGAAGCCGCCGAGCAAGCCAGTTTGGCCAAGAGCCAATTCCTCGCGATGATGAGTCACGAGATTCGCACGCCCATGAATGGCGTGATCGGGATGGCTTCACTCTTGCTCGAAACCGAGCTGACCGAAGAGCAGCGCGACTGCGCCGAGACGGTGGCCAAGAGCGGCACGGATCTCGTCGAGATCATTAACGACATTCTTGATTTCAGCAAAGTGGAGGCGGGTCAGCTTGATCTGGAGAATGCACCTTTTGATCTCAGTGAATGTATCGATAGCGCGATCGAGCTCAACACCATGCACGCGGCGGAGAAGCAGTTGGAACTGCTTTTGGATACAGACGTTAATCTCCCGGCTCGCGTGGTGGGTGACTCCACTCGACTGCGACAGGTGCTGATCAACCTGCTCGCCAACGGCGTCAAATTTACGGAAACAGGCGAGGTGCTGCTGCGGGTGGCGCGAGTTGCTGTGGCCGACAATACGGCGGCGATTCGGTTCGAGATTATCGACACGGGAATCGGTATCGATCCCGCCAGCATTGATCGGCTGTTCGAGTCGTTCACGCAGGCAGACGCATCGATTACGCGCCGCTACGGTGGCACCGGCCTAGGCCTGGCCATCAGCAAACGGCTGGTTGAATTGATGGGCGGCACCATGAGCTGCACCAGCCAACCCGGGGCCGGCACAACCTTCGGTTTCACCTTGGAGTTGCCGCTGGATACGAGCGCCCCCGCGGTGACCCCGGAGCCGAAACTCAACGGCCAGATTTTGCTTATCATTGGTAATCCGCACCAAGGAGAAATCCTCTCAACGCATTGTCGATCGCTCGGGCTGGCGGTAGCGCTGGTGGCCGATCGGAAGGCTGCCCGGCTTCAAGCGACAAAAATGTCGCGCGTCGATGTGGTCCTGATTGATCAGGAAATCGTGAGCGCTTCGGGTCCGGATGAAGACGAAGCGCTGCAGACCACCCCGGCGCTAGCCGATGCCAAATACGTGGTGCTGGCCCTGTCCAACCGAGCGCCACGCCGGGAGCCGGATCCGGGGGTCGTGGCGACCCTGCGGCGACCGGTGAAAGTGAAGTCGTTGCGCACGACGCTGACCCGGGTTTTCGCGGCCATAAGCGCGGGCGAGTCGGGAGCAATTGATCTGATTCCGGTCGTCATTCCGGCCGCCTCGCAACGGGCCCTCAAGGTGCTCGTGGCGGAGGACAACCTCGTGAATCAGCGAATTTTTAAGCAGATGCTCAACAGTTTGGGCCAAGATTTCCGCGTGGTTTCGGATGGCTCCCAAGTCTTGCCAGCGTTGCGCGAAGAAATGGCTGACTTGATCCTCATGGACGTGCAGATGCCGGTCATGGACGGCCTCGAGGCGGCCATGGAAGTGCGCCAAGCATTCCGGGTAAAAGACGCGCCGTGGATCATCGCGGTCACCGCCAATGTGTTGGCAGGCGACCCGCAACGCTGTCTCGCGGCGGGAATGAATGACTACATTTCCAAGCCGCTGAAGGTGGCGCACGTGAAAGCCGCCATCGAACGCGGCCGAGTCGCCTTGAGTGGCTCGCCCGCGAAACCGGGTGGGTAATTTCGGGTTAGCGAATGCGCTGCCGAAAAAAATCCACTCTTTTTGAATCCAACGGCCAAACTCCGACGAAAGGTAAGTAACGGACCTTGCGGCGCTTTGCCGCCAAGCCGACCAAAATCAACTGACTCACGTCATTATGAAACTTACATCAATCCTCACTGCGGTAGCCCTGCTCGCTTCCGTCTCCGTCGCCTCCGCTAATTACGGCAAAAAAGAAAAGTCCATGGACATCGTCGACACCGCAGTCGCCGCGGGTTCTTTTGAGACCCTCGCCGCCGCTCTCGGAGCTGCCGACCTCGTGGACACGCTCAAAGGCAAAGGCCCCTTCACCGTTTTCGCTCCGACCGACGAAGCGTTCGCCAAGCTCCCCGCTGGTACCGTTGAATCGCTACTCAAGCCCGAGAACAAAGACCAGCTGGTCGATATCCTCACCTATCACGTCGTGGCCGGCAAGGTGCCCGCAGCGACGGCGTTGACGTTGGACAAGGCCGAGGCTCTCAACGGCAAGACCATTATGCTCTCCGTGAAAGACGGGTCCCTGTTCCTGAACGACTCGAAAGTCATCACTACCGACATCATGACCAGCAACGGCGTCATCCACGTGATAGATACCGTCCTGATCCCCTCTTCCTAGTAGTCGGTAGAGCGGATTGGTGATTTTGAGGTCCGTTTATTGGGGGATACTTTTACTCCTGAGAACGGCCCTCGCTCCTCAATCCAAACCGCGACGCGGTTTGCACCGCGTTTTTCGAAATAGCGGTGGCGGCATAGATGCCGACACCGCAGTGCGATGGATCGTGATCGCATCCGCAAAATAAATAAGTCCTGGCGTAAGCCGCCACGGCCAATGCTGCCGCCGGAATCAGCCTACCGTTCACTTAACTTGAATCATGAAAATCACTCCCCTTTTAATTTTGGCGACCTTGCTCGGCTCACTGACGGTGGCATCCGCCCAAGACGATGGCGCGAAACCGACGAAAGACATCGTCGAAACGGCCGTCACGGCGGGCAACTTCACGACCTTGGCGGCTGCGCTCAACGCCGCTGACCTCGTCGATGCGCTCAAAGGCGAAGGCCCATTCACGGTCTTTGCTCCCACCGACGAAGCCTTTGCCAAACTCCCCGCCGGCACGATCGACATGCTGCTGAAGCCGGAGAACAAAGATCAATTGGTCGACATCCTGACCTACCACGTGGTGACGGCCGAAGTGCCCGCCGCGACCGCGTTGACGCTGGAAGAAGCTGAAGCTCTGAACGGCAAGACGATCGAGATCACCCGCCGCGGTGACAGCCTGTTCCTCAATGATGCCAAGGTCATTGCCACCGATATCAAGACCACCAACGGGATCATTCACGTGATCGACGCCGTTTTGATTCCAGCGAGCACCGTCGCTTCGAGCGGAACAACCGACCCCGTGGTCGTGCGAATGGTGAGTAAGGCGATCGAAAAAGGCGCCCCGCTGTTCAATCAAGGCAACCACGCCGCCTGTGCCGCCGTGTATGAAATGGCCGCGGAAGCCTTGATGATGATGCCGGCCGGCACGATGTCCGCCCAAGACCAACAGGTTTTGAAAATGGCAATGCGGGAAGCGGCGAGGAGCCAAAACCCGACCAACTCGGCCTGGGCGCTACGTCACGCGTTCGATGCTATGGTGGGACCGTCCATGTAAAACGAGTGTTCGAGTTGTCTTGCGACGGGTTTCGGATGTTCACTCAGGGATGGCCCGGTCTGAACCCAACCCAGTGGTGGAGGAAATCCTCCCACGCGTCGCTCGACGCGAGGCGTTGGCCATGAATGATTGCATCACTCAATTTGGAGGATTGGTGTGGAGTATCATCCGTCGCTACGTGCAACCCGACTCGGAAGCAGAAGACGTCGTGCAGGAAGCATTTTCAGAACTTTGGCAAAAGGCGGATCGCTTTGATGCGTCCCGCGCCTCGGCGGCTACGTTCATCGGGTTGATTGCCCGTCGGCGGAGCATCGACTGGCTGCGGCGCAAGAGCCGTCGGCCGGAGTTGCAGCCCCTGCCCGAGGATTTTGATGAGCGGATGTCGGCTCCGGTAGCAGACACTCCTCGCGTCGATTCCGAATCGTTGCACGGAGCGTTGCAGCAGCTCCCCACCGAGATCCGCGAACTGTTTCAACTGCATTTCGCCAAAGGACTCACCCATCACGAAATCGCCGACCACACCGGCTTGCCGCTAGGCACCGTCAAAACGCGGCTTCGCCGCGGTCTCATCACGCTGCGCACCCTCATGCGTGGCCCTAACGCTAACCCCATCCCGGAAGCGTCATGACCGACCCTAAACATTCCGTCCGATTTGACGAACTGGACGCTGCGCGCGCCCTGGCCGATATCTCAGCGGCAGAGCACGCCGAGTGGACGCGTTTGGTTGAGGAACACGGGTTCACGCCTGATGATCAATTGGACGCCCTCGTGGTCGGGCTGGACTCCTCGTTAGCACCCGGCTCGGCGGTCCTGCCGCCCGCGTTAGTTAAACGCTTGGAAGCCGATATGGTGCCGTTCACTCCCCTTACCGCCGAGATCCCTCGCGTGGAAACAGCGGAGGTCATCCCCTTCTGGAGGCACCCTGCCCTCGGCTGGGCGGCGGCCGCGTGTTTCGCGGTGATTTTGCTGGTGCCGGCGGCAAAGACCACCATCGAAGCCTCGCCGACCGAACAACGCCAAGCGCTGTTGCAGTCAGGCGAAGGCATCCAACTGAGTTTCGCGGGCACGGCTGACTTTGAAAACCTACAAGGTGACGTAATTTGGACCGATGAGACCCAGACCGGCTTCATGCGGTTCAATGGCTTGCCCGCCAACGATCCTACGGTTGCGCAGTATCAACTGTGGATCGTAGATCCCGAACGCGACGAGCGACCGGTTGATGGCGGCGTCTTCGACATCCCCAGCGACGGCGGTGATACCATCGTCCCCATCCGTGCCGCCCTCCGCGTGGACGGCCCGGTAGCTTTCGTAGTCACCGTAGAGCAGCCCGGTGGAGTAGTAGTCTCCAAACAAGAAATCGTAGCCGCGATCGCCCAGCAGGGCTGATTTCCGGGCATGTGTATCCGAATCCGGATCAGGAGATCCGTAAGGGGTGTTGAGCTGTAGCGCCCAACCCACCTAGGGCTTTCCGCACACTGCAAAAGGGGGCGAACGCAAAATTGAAAGATATTCGATTTTAGCATTTCAATCCAACTGCTTTGGCGAGACGCAGTTGGTTAGAATCGAAACTCAGGAACTCGGTCGCAGTCACCAAACGGGCGTGCGCCAGGTGCAGGATATCGAAGGCGCGATGACCTCTGGCGACGGTATGCAGCTAGAAATCTGGATCGCTTCAGCCACCAGGTCTGCCAACGAGACTTCACTCAGATACCACCTTCCGGCCGCACGGTCGGTCTCGAAACCTTTTAGCCTCTTTGCGGCATCACCTTCTTCCATCAGTCCCCGAAATTCTGCTAGACGCAGCGCATTCCCAAACTCCAGTAGATTGAGTGGAGAAAGGATGAGGGGAGAACCGGTTTCCGATTAGGCGGCGGCTCTCTTCCTCCGAATGGACATCGCGGCGGTAGAGGGAAAAGAGGAAACAGGTGTCGGCGCAAAGCACAGCAGATTACCAATCACCTTGGGCGCCACGGATGAGCTGGGTGCTTTCCTCCGCCGTAAGGGGGGGTATCGTCGGAGGTTAGATCCCAGGCCGCACTTCAAGCCCAATCGGCTTGGGCAGGCGGAGTTGTTTCCATTGGCACCAACTTGGCGACGGCTTTGCCTCGGCGGGTAACGGTGATTGACTCACCGAGCCCCCCACGGCGCAGGAGCTTAGCGTAATTATTAGGTAACGTGCTAACCGGGGCGGTTTTCATTGAGCCACACTAAATGTAGCACAGGGGGAAATAGCAGTCCGAGACCGCTGCGGTCTTTCAGTCTGCGTTCCCTTCTTTCACCAAAGTCGTCACGCATTCGAGGTGGCGGGTTTGGGGGAAGAGGTCGAAGGGCTGCACGTCGGTCACGTGATAGTTCGCGGCTTTAAAATGCACGAGGTCGCGCATTTGCGTTGCCGGATCGCAGCTCACGTAGACCACCGCCTTCGGGCCGTAAGCGAAGAGCTGGTGGAGGAACGCCTCGTCGCAGCCTTTGCGGGGCGGGTCTATCACCATGACCGTTTGGGTGGGGTCGAACGCTAAGCCGGCAAAGATCGCGGTGGCATCTCCGGCCATGAAGGTCGCATTGGTGATGTCATTGGCCTTGGCATTTTCGGTGGCGAATTGAACCGAGGTTTCGCTGATCTCAACTCCGACGACTTGTTCGAATGCTGGCGCGAGGGACAGGGCAAACAGGCCGCTGCCACAGTAGGCGTCGACGAGGTGGGTGGCACCGGTGGAGACGGCTTGCTGGCGCACGTAGCCGGTGAATGCGGGCAGGATAAACGGGTTGTTCTGAAAAAAGTCGCGGGCAAGAAAATGGAGACGCAACGGGGGTTGGCCATCGGGCTGAGCCACGACCTCATGAATTACCGCGTCGTGGGCGGTCGCGACACCTTCCTCGGCGTCACGCAGCAGGAGGGTGGCGCCCTTTTTGAATTCATGCCGCGAGAGTTTGGCCTGCACGGCTGACCGCATTTCCGTGAGCTTCATGTTAATCGCATCGGTCGCGATCGGACATTGAGGTACATCGATAATGGTGGAGCGGGTGCCCTGTTTAAGAAACCCGATGGGATAAGACAGGCCACCTTCTTCGTCTTTCCACGGGGCCGGATGAAAATGCGGCGTGATTTTGGACCGGTAGCCGAATTGTTCGGGCGAACCGATGACCGGGTTTACCGGGTGGGTGATATCGGCGAGATGCTGGAGCAGCTCCAAGACTTGTTGGCGTTTCCAGGTGAGTTGGCCTTCGTAGTTGAAGTGTTGATACTGACAGCCGCCACATTGACCGAAGATGGGACAGCGGGGTTTCACTCGATCGGGCGACGGTGTGAGCACTTCGACCAGATCGGCTTCCGAGAAATTCTTCTGATTGCGAAACACCTTCGCCCGCACGCGCTCGCCGGGCAGGCAAAACGGGACCATTACGACCCAGTCGCCTGCCGCGGGCGACTGGGTCGAAGTATCAAGCTCGGAAGTATCAAGGATCAAGTTGTCGGACTTGGACTCAGACTTGGGGGCAGAGCTTGATAGTTTGACGCGGCCTAGGCCGATGCCGCGATTGGTTAGGGTGGTGATCTCCAGTTCGATTTCCGTGTGATACGGGAACGGAAAGTCTCTCGGTGCTTTGTCTTTTTTTCTTCGGCCCACGAAAAACACCAAAAGACACGAAAGCCTCAAAATGCAGTGTTTTCTTTTGGTGTATTTTTGCGGGTCTGGTGGGCTTGGGCCTGATGGAGCCAGAAATCATCACCAGCCTACAGAACCCAAGGGTGAAACAATTGGTCAAACTGCGTGATCGGCGCCCCCGGGATCAGGCGCAGCAATTTCTCGTGGAGGGCTACCGGCAGATCCGTCGGGCGCTGGACAAGGGGTTCGCTCCCGTGGAGCTCTATTACTGTCCCGAATGGTATCCGGGGGATCAGGGCAACGAGGCCCAACTTATTGCGGCGGCGGCGGCGGCCGGAGCGGATATTATTGAGCTCAACAAACCCGCCTTTGCCAAGGTGGCTTACCGGGAACGCCCCGATGGGTTGTTGGCCGTCCTACCGCAGTGGCGGCATGCCCTCGACGACCTTAAGCTCTCGGCTAAACCCTTTTTGTTGGTCGTGGAAGCGATTGAGAAGCCCGGTAATCTGGGCACGATTTTACGCAGTGCGGATGCGGCGGGAGTGGATGGCCTGATCGTGTGTGATCCGGTGACGGATTTGTTTAACCCCAACGTGGTGCGCGCCTCGACTGGCGTGTTGTTTTCGGTGCCGGTGATCATCGCTGAAAGTGAGGCCGTGCGGGCGTGGTTGCGCGCGCAACAGATCCGCTCCGTGGCGACGACCCCGGCAGCGGAGGGGCTGCATACCGAGGCCGATTTGACGGGCTCTTTGGCTATCGTGATGGGCAGTGAGCAATACGGTTTGAGCGATGCATGGTTGGCCGAGGCCGATGAAACGGTGCGTATTCCGATGGCGGGCCAGGCCGACTCGTTGAACGTGGCCATGGCGACGATCATCACGCTCTTCGAAGCGGTGCGCCAGCGGAGTTGATCAACGGCGCAGGTGCTCAATCAGCTCCGCGGTACCGGCGGCCATGGTGACGGTGGGCGTGTAGCCGAGGTCGCGTTTGGCGGCGGTGAGGTCGAACCAATGATCTTTCGCCAGCTCGGCGGCGATGAAGCGGGTCATGGGCGGTTCGCCGCTCAGCGGCAGAAAGTTCCAGAGGGTCTCGCAAACGGTCCCGATGCATAGTGCCGCCGGCAGCGAAATCCGTTTCGTGATCGGCGGTTCGCCGAGTGCGGTGAGGAGTGCGTTAATCCACTTCCACAAGTTCACCGGCTCATCGTTGGTGATGAAATACGCCCGCCCGGCGGCTGATGGGACTGTAGCCGGGGTCGTTGACCCCGGACCGGTGGGCGGGGAAGCCGGATTCCCGGGGTCAGCGACCCTGGCTACAGCGGAGTTGGCTTGGGCTACACCGTTGATGAGGGCGTGTTCGGCGTCGAGGTGGGCTTGGGTGGCGTTGGTGATGTGGACCATGTCGACGCGGTTTTGGCCGCCGCCGACGATGCGCAGGCGACCCGCGCGGGCGCGGGCCAGAATTCGCGGCACGAGGTGCGGGTCGCCGATGCCCCAGATGAGGTGAGGCCGCAGCGCCGTGGTCGCGAATCCGTCGCGGTTAACGGCGATCACGGCGGCCTCGGCTTGCGCTTTCGTAATCGGATAGGGGCTGGGGCAGTCGGTGGTGAGCGGGAGGGATTCGTCGGCATCAGCAAGGTCCTTGCCGTTGTAGACCACGCTGGGCGTGCTGGTGTAAATAAAACGGGTGACGTCGGCGTTTTGGGCGGCCGTCAAAAGCGTTTCGGTCGCGACCACGTTGTCGCGGTGAAAGTCCTCGGCCTTGCCCCAAACGCCGACGCGGGCGGCCACGTGGAAGACGGTTTCGGCGCCGCGCACGGCTTCGGCGCAGACGGCGGGACTGTCCAGCGTGCCCACGACGACGCGGATACCTTGGGCTTCCAGTTCGGGTCGGAGTTGGCGGGAAACGATGGTGATCTGTCGTCCGGCCGCTAGCAGTCGATCAACCAAATGAGAGCCGAGGAAGCCGGTGCCGCCGGTGACGAGAACAGGTGCTGCGGTGGACGCGTTCATTTCTTGGGATCGATCTCCATACCGGCACCTTCGGTCTCGGCCCATTCCATGAGCGTGAGGCGGTGGATTTTGGCGTTGTGGCGCACGTCGACGGGGAAGCCGGGGTGGAAGAAAAACAGGGTGACGCGTCCGGCGAGCGGATGGTTGCGGGCTAGTTCGCGGAGTTCGCGGCCGAGCGCTCTACCGTTGGCGCTGGTTTTGAGCACGAGGTTGTCGGTGGGCTCTATCACGAGGGCTGGGCGCTGTTGCTCGCGTCGGCCGACGCCAATCAAGGCACTGCGGCGCACGCCGGGGTGGGCGTTAAATAACGGCTCGACCTGCTCGGTGAACATGGGGCCCTGTTTGGTCCGTACGCGCTCAGCGGCGCGACCGCAGAACCACAGGCGGTTTTGGGCGTCGAGGTAGCCGCAATCCCCCATGCGATGCCAGACGGTCGCTGCTGCGCCGGAAGGATCAAGTGAGGTGTCGGCGATCTTGGCTTGGGCAGTTGCTGCGGGGAGGGCGTCGTAGGCTTTGGTGACGGTGGGGCCACGCACGATGATTTCCCCGATTTGGCCGGATGGCAGCTCGGTGGTGTCTTCGATTTTCGCGATGGGATCGTCGGTCAGGGCGATGATGCGTACGGTGTTTTCTGGCAGGACTTGGCCGACGCAGGTGCCCTGCCCGGCAATCGTGGCGGGAGCGGTTTCGGCGAGCACGATTTTAGCATCGATACTGCTTAAGGGCAGGACCTCGGTGGCACCGTAGGGGCTGTGCAGTTCGCCGTGAGTGAGGATGGGTTGCATCGCTGCCCAGAGCGCGGGTGGGACGGGGGCTCCGGCGCAGAGCACACGCTTCATGGTCGGGAGTTTGATTCCTTCCCGGTGGCAGTGTTGCGCGATTTTCAGCCAGAGCGTGGGTGAACCGAAGGAGGTGGTGATTTTTTCCTGCGTGATCGCCTGCACGATTTTGGCGGGATCGACGGCGGCGGGTTTACTCGGGTCGATTTCCGGCACGACGGTGGTCATGCCGAGGGCGGGATTGAAGAGCGCGAAGATGGGCAGCATCGGCAGGTCGATCTCCCCGGGCCGGATATCAAAAGTGCGCCGAATCATCTCCACTTGGGCGCTAAACATGCCGTGTTCGTAGCGGACGCCTTTGGGGGCGCCGGTAGAGCCGGAGGTGAAGAGAATCGCCGCGAGTTCGTCGGTCGCCGAGTCAGCGACGGTGAGGCGGTCGGGGGTGCCGACGGGGCGCGGACAGCGGGCAGTGTTTTTGCCGCTGGCCGAGACGCGGGCGGTAACGGTGCGGAAGGTGCGGCGGAATAAGCGGCTGAGAATTTGAGCCAACGGAATGCCTAATAAAGCGTCGGGTTTGGAACGTTCGACGCACTTGAGGAAAGTCTGGCGACCCATGCCGGGATCGATGACGACGGGCACGGCGCCGGTGGCGAACAGCGCGAACACGCTGGCGATCAGCGGTAGGCCTTGGCGCACCATGACGAGCACGCGATCACCTCGCCCTACTCCGGCGGTTTGCAGGCGATGTTGCCAGGCGGCGGCTTCGGCTTCGAGTTCGGCGAAGCTCAGGGTCAGATAATCAATCGAGCCGTCGCGGGTGCGACCGCGCGGGATCTTGAGCGCCGGAGAATCCGCTTGCGCCCGAGCCATGAGAGGCAGGTGGCGGGCGATGTTGGCAGACGGCGTGTTTTCGGGAGAACTCAAGGCGCAACGAAGGATAGGCTGCCAAGAAACACGCGGCGAGTCGGGCGTAAAGCCCGACCCACGGTTAAGTCGCCGCGGAGCCGTTTTGGTAGGCGGGGAGCGAGGCGATGAGCTCGCATTGCCAAGGGAGCAATAGTTCGGCCATGGCGGCGGGGCTGCGGGCGATTTGGGCCAGCTGGGCGCGGTTGGCGATGAGGGTGGCGTCGAGTTCGAGCTTGGTCGCGAGTTTGTCGCGATCGTCTTTGAGGCGATCTTGGAAAGAGAGCTCGGTGGGCGAGAGCGAGCGGTGGTCCCGGTTGCGCTGGCGGCGGGGCAAGGTCGCGGGGTCGGTGTCGAGGCCTTGGGTGACCGCGGCGGTCAGCGACCCGACGAGGCGCGGGTGACGCCGGCCGAGGTGCACGGTGGCGACGATGGCTTGGGCGTTGCCGAGCTCTTCGGCGGAGGCCGCCATTTTGAGCAGCAGGCTATTGTTGCAGACTTTGAAGGGAGGGGTGTCGAGGCGCTCGGCTTGAGCTTCGCGCCAGCGCCAGACGGAGCGCAGCACGCTCAGGCAGATGCCGCGCAGTTTCTCGGACTTGCCGATGCGCCAGCCATTCTCGTCGCCCTCGGGGAAACCGACTTGGCCGGATTCAATTTGGCGTTGGCACTGTTGTTCGAGCCAAGACATGCGGCCGAGTTTGCGTAGCTCTTTGCTGAGCAGATCACGGAGTTCGGGCAGGTGCCAGACGTCGAGGGAAGCGTAGTCGAGGAGCTTCTTGGTGAGGGGTCGGCGGGACCAGTTGGCCTTTTGGGACTCCTTGGACATGACGAGGCCGAAGTAGTCTTCCATGAGTCCGGCGAGCCCGACGCGTTGGCGATTCAGCAGTTGGGCGGCGAGCATGGTGTCGAACATGCTCTTGGCTTCAAAACCGTTGAGGTCGTGCAGCAGGCGCAGGTCGAAATCGCTGCCGTGCATGAGGAGGTGCTTGTCGGCGAGCTTCTGATAGAGCGGACCGAAATCCAGCGGCGCGAGTGCGTCGACGAGGAAGACCTTGCCGTCGACGAGGAACTGCAGGAGGCAGACCTTGGTGCGGTAGCAGTTCATGTTGTCCGCCTCGGTGTCGAGGGCGACTTCGTCAACGCGATCAAGGGCGTCCAGCAAGGGCTGGAGTTGGCCGGGTTGATCGAGGAGCTCGTAGGTGGGTGGTTCGGGCTTCAATTTAATTCCCAGCAAACGCCGGACACTTACAGGAAGAAAGCGTTTATTCATGCGGTGGTGATTTCTCCGGCCCAGGCGGCGAGAAAAGCGTCCGCGAGGTGGGGAAGATTGGGGCTATACCCGCCTTCGAGGACGGCGCTGACGGGCAGGCGAGCGGCGTGCAGCCACGAGCCGAGAGTCGCGAAATCCGTTGGTTCCAAAGTCATAGCTGTGATGGGGTCGCCGCGGTAGGCGTCGAATCCAGCGGAAACCAGCACAAGGTCGGGCTCAAAGGCAATCACGTGTTCCCAAGATTTGGCGAGGGTGTCCAGGTGATCGGCGCGCGGGGTAGCCGGAGCGACGGGGTAGTTCAGGCAATTAGCAAAACTCCGCTGGCCGGTGCCGGGGTAGCCGGGCGACTGGTGAACCGAAACAAAAAGCACGTCGGCGCGGTTCTGTAGAATGGCTTCGGTGCCGTTGCCGTGGTGGGCATCGAAATCCCAGATGGCGACGCGACGGACCTGCGGCTTGGCCAGCGCATGGAGCGCGGCGATGGCAATGTGGTTGAGGTAGCAAAACCCCATGGCCTGAGTGGTGGTGGCGTGGTGGCCGGGCGGGCGCATGAGCGAGATGGCGGGGCCTTCGCCGGCGAGAGCAGCATCAGCGGCAGCGAGGGCGCAACCGGTGGCGCGGCAGGCGTGAGCATCGATGCCTTCAAACCAGGGCGTATCGGCGTCGAAGTCGTGGGGTTCGGTGAGGCGATCGAGGTGAGATGGCGCATGCGCCCGGGCAGCATCGGCGCGGGTGGCGGCCGGAGCAGTGCGCCAGATCCAGTCAGGATGGCGCTCGCGGAGGAGCGGCCCGGTGTGGCGCAGGCGCGCCGGTTGCTCGGGACGCGCGGCATCGCCGTAGTCGAGACAACGCAGATCATGAAACAGCAACATCGGGGGGAAGTTGAGCAATTGGCGGAAGGACGGCAATGATCAGAATGAAATTGGCATCGCGCTGGAGACCGGGCGGAAACACCGTGGGGTATAGGTATGACTGGAATCGAGGTGACCGAGACGTGGTGGTGGTGGTCCCATGCGGCGGCGACGTGGGCCATGGTGGGAGTCATTTGGGTCGTGCAGCGGGTGATCTATCCCCTGATGGAGCGACAACCGGAGACCGGTTTCACGGCTTGGCACCAGGACTACATGCGGCGGTTGGGGCCCGTAGTCGGCCCGCTGATCGCGTTGGAGTTGATCGGTGCGATATGGTGGTGCTGGCAGGATCCCGCAAATAGCTGGGCCGGGCTGGCCGGCGTGCTGGCCTTAGTGAATTTGCTGTCGACGGCCTTGGTGCAGGTGCCGATCCACCGACGACTGGCGCAGGGTTATGATCGCGTTTTGATTGCCAGATTGGTTGCAACCAACTGGCTCCGGACGGTCGTATGGACGGTCCGAGGGGTGATTCTTTTTTCATGCGCGGTGATATAAATTTAGCAAACGGTGCGTTGTAGCGGTGCGATTAATGCTGCAATCTCGGCACGTATGACTTCCGCCAAGCGCCCACCCTCCCCCGAAGAGCTACGTCAAGCCATCGCCCTCCGATTGGAATTATTAGGGTGTCCATCGAATTCGGGAGAAGGCCCGGGAGGGCTTTCTGAGCTCACCGAACCGATCTTTGCGCGCCATCGTGAAATGACCCGCCAGTTGGTGGAGCGTTACGCTCCGGTCGATGGGCGGATCCAGCATTTCCTCAACCAATACCTGGCCAACATCGGCCCCGCGCCGACCCTACCCTTGCGGACTCTGGTTTTGGATCAACCTGGTTTGGCGCGTGAGTTGTCCCTACCTTCTCACGGAGACGTGGCCGATTCCCCTCTCCTCAAAAGCTACCGCTTGCGCAATGGGGTGCTGCACAATCCGCGCAGTGATCGGCGCACGACAAAGGGGGTTTTTCATATCGCGGAAGGCGGCCTCCCGGTGCCCGACGACAAAAAAGCCACTCCGCTAGAGGCGTATGCCAAGCTGTTGGAAATCGCCCTGAAACCGCCGCCAGATTTGGCGCGCTTGCCGTATGCGACCGACTGGCCAGAGCCGGCCGAGTGCCTCGTCTCGCTAATGTTGCGGCCGAAAGTGGTGCCTGAAGTTCAGGGCTACACGGCGACGAAATCGCTAGAAATCCGGTTCTTCGCGCCGGGGTCATTGGTGGCCAATCTAGATTTTGTGGAGTCGATCTTTGGCAATGCGGGCGATCCCTATCTGCCGGAAAACGATGCGGCCTTCGATATCGACGGTTGGACCGGACATACGGGCTGTGTGATTCTCGCCCCCCATCTGGTGAACGTATCGAAGGTGGCCCTGGGCTTGCCGCACTGGGATCTGGCGACACCGCGGCAACGTCGCGATGGCATGTGCTGGAAATCCGAGGACGAACTCTACAACGACGGTTCCGCGTTCAAACTGTGCGCCCGCGACCACCGCGGCGTGGTGGTGACCTTGATCGCCGACAACTACTTCGGTTACTGCAAAAAAGAGGTGAAAACCCAGATCGGCTATGCCGCGAATCTCTACGGTTTGGCCGAGGAAGAGCACGCGGGCGGCGCGCGGGTTTACCCCTCCTATGATTTGGGCGAAGAGTTTGCCGGTAATTTGCACGTGCAATCCCGCGGCCACTCCTTCGCCGAGGTGGTGGAGCGCTACGGCGAGCTGATCGATCTCCAACCGACCGGTTACGCTATCGATAAAAAGTATCCATCAATCTACTACGTTCCCAAAAACGTGGAGTTCGATTTGCAGCGTCAAACCGTGAAGTGGAAGAACGACACCGGCGACCACACCCTACCGTTGCGCGCGGGAATCACCTACGTGCGGCCTTCGGGCTACAAAGTTCATCTGGATCGTCCGCCGGCACACACGACGTGGAATCTCGTCGGCACGACGGCCGAGGGCACCTTCTGCCACAAGCCGTGCACCGTTTCGGGTGGCGGTAAATCCGAGATTTCCAAGGCGATCTCCGATGCGATTCTGCCCGGCCCGGTATTCGTGGCTGACTTTGATCGCGACATGAATCGCGTGCAGGAGCTCTTCAATCACCCCTACCACGAGCGGTTTGCCGATCCGACTAAGCGCGGCACGGACATGCGCCCGATCCTCAGTTATGAGCGTTCGTTGGGCTCAGTGATTAAACTGCTCACCCCGTCCTCGGAATACTCGGAAGAGTTCAATGACTGGCTACGCGTGATTCCGCAGTATTTGAAGGAGATCTTGTTCGTGGTTAAGCGGCACGCCCGCTCCGATTGGGGCAACGATTGGCGTAGCCATTTCTCCGTTGATATCATCAACGGCACGCCGGGTAACGAGCTGAAGTGTGACACCCGCAAGCTCACGGCGAGCTACCTACGGGTCGGTTTCCAAGACGATGGTTCCTGGCGGGTGTTTGGCCTCCGGGAGGACTTCCACCCGGCCGCCAAGATCCAGATGGAAGATGATATCACTGCCTCGGTGGTGGTCCCAGCGGACAAGCTCGAGGGTCTGGCCGCGGGCTCCACCCGACTGTCCGAAAAGTTCGTTTCGAACTGTGAGACCCGTTTGTTTCAGCGGCCGGATGATGCCATCCACCGGGGTTATGATAAGCAGGCCGAGCGCGATCTCGCTGGGCCGGCTAACTTCATTTCCAACTTCGAACCGTTGGATCGCGCAGACGCCAAGAAACTGGTGGCCGATGCGGTCGGTTTCGACAAATGGACCTCGCCGGTCAAGGCCCTGATTCAGGCCGCCGCTGAGTCACCCGACGGTCCCTCTTATTTCGTTTCGCCCGCGCATCCTCGGATGGTGGATGGCGCGCCCACCAAGAATCCTCGCTACCTCCAAATGCGCCCGGATTTGGATGATCCACGCGGAGTGCACCTAGCGGAAATGTCGACCCGACTGCATCGCCGCTTGGCTCCCGACGCACCGGTGCACACGCCCGTTGATGCGGTCGTGCCGGGTCGCCGGAATAATCCGCCCGACGTCGAAGCGGGCATCCGTTCGTTGGCGGTATTTAACCCCATCCATTATTTCGAGCTACCCGAGCTGTTTGTAGAATACATTAGCTCCATGACGGGTAAATCGCCCTCGACCACGGGCGCGGGATCCGAAGGCGCGCTGACCAAAGGTCCCTTCAATTGCCTCCCGGCCGTCTATGATTTGAATGCCGCGTTGGTTTCGATGTTGCTGACCGGTCACCCCGCCTTCGTCTCTGCGGCGGGTTACGTGGGACCGAAGGTTCGGGTGGATCACGATGTCAGTCTTTTGATTCCCGAAGTCTGGTGCCGCATGAAGTCCGAGGACCGCGATCCGGCGAAGATGATTTCGCAAGGCTACCTCGAGAAGTGTCGCGACTTTGATTTCGAAGGCCGTCAGGTGCTGGCGAGTCGTCTCGGTTATCGGATCACGCGTCGCTTTGTCCGCGCCTTCTTCGGCCGCGTTTTTAATCACCCGCATGTGGTCTTCACCGATGCCATGTTGAGTCCCGAGAAACAAGGCATGGAGCTCTTCGTCGAAGGCATGGATAACATTGTGGCGACGCACGAACGCGTGGCCCAAGCCTACTTCGATGATAACACCGTGGAAACGGCCTGCCCTCCGGTGCAGGCCCTCCTGCATATCATGGCCAAAGGCGACTGGAATGGTCACGGCCTTGATGCTCCGGAAGTGCGCGACATGTTCTCCCGCGAAGCGTTGCTCGCTAGCGACTGGTATCAGGCCCGACTCGTGGCCAAACAGAAGTGGGACATGATGATGTGGGCACGTCACGTCGTGACCCTTGAGCGCGCTTTGGATAATCCGGCGATCGCCGATGTGGTCCAGAGCATGTCGCTCAAAGATCGCCTCCAGCATGCGCAAGCCGAGTTGGCCCGCGTGTCCGGCGACGACTACCTGCAATCGTTGATTGGCACGCTCGGCAAACAACCCGTTTAACCTCCGCCAAATCGCGGGAAGGTAGGGCGGCCTCGCCGAGGCCGCCGAGTGCGGTAGCTGGAGCAGCGCAATCGCGGCGCGCCCGACAAGAGGAAAAAGCGCGCTCGGCGAGCGTCGCCCTACGCACTCGATTTACTTTTCTCCGCTTTCCTTCTTTCGGTTTTGGTCGACGAAGATACGGACCTCGGCGTCGCGTCGGCCCAGAATCTCGGTCGCCCGTTTGAGGGCGTCTCGCGTGGAAAGCGTCGGGTTGCTGAGGATTTCGCGGAAGAAGTTCGCCTCGCCGATTTGTTTGATGGTGCCGGCATTGCCGAGGACGCGGGCAATCTCCCGACTTGCTCCCGAAATGACCAGATGCCGGCCAGATTTTCGCAGAAACCCGTGCAATTCACTGACGGCTGCCGCCGCGGTGGCGTCGAGATTACGCGCATTTTTTAGGCGCAGGATGATGACCTTAAGACTTGGGTCTTTGATGATCTGGCGGATCTGCTGATCGAAGAGGTCGGTCGAGCCAAAGAAGAGATCCCCTTCCGCGTGCATGATCGAGATGCCGGGAACCGAGCGGCGCGTGCGACCGCGCTCCGCGAGTTGTCCATCGTCGGTGAAGTTGTATTCAACCAGTTGGGGGCTGCCGGCTTTGCGGAGAAACAGGATGATCGAGGTGAAGGCACCGAGGTAGATGGCGAGGTCGATCTGGAGCAACAGGGCGGATCCACAGGTGACCAAAAAAACGATGGTGTCGGAGCGCGTAGTGCGCAGGGCCATCATGATGTTGTGCCGATTTATGAGCGACCACGCGATGCCCATGACGACGATCGCGAGCGCCGCCGTGGGGATGTATTTGATGCCGAACCCTAGGGTGAACATCAGCACGAGCAGGAACAGACCGGCGAACACATTGGCCAATGGCGACTTCGCTCCCGAGGAGTCGCTGAGCACCGAACGCGTAAGCGACCCCGAAGAATTCATGCCGCCGAAGACCGCGCTGGCGGCATTGGAAATCCCCATCGCATACATCTCCTGATTTACGTCGATCCGACGACCGGATTTCGATGCGAGCGTCTTGCCGATAGAGGTGCCTTCCAGCACTGAAACAAAAGCCAACGCAAGCGCTGGTGCGGCTAACGCACCGACGAGCTCAAAATCAAATTCACCGCGCAGGAACCCCAGGTCTCCCAGCGAAAATCCGCTCAGGTAGCCGAGGTGCCAGCCCAGGTATTCGAACCCAAATCCGAGTGCCGCCATCAGCAGGATGGTCACGGCCACGTTGGGGAGTTTGGGAAACCACTTCAGGAGCGCGAAGTTGGTCAGCAAGGTGACGACCGCCATCCCGAGTTCGGGCAGGTGGGTATGGGGTATCGCCATGACCGTGCTCGTAACGATACCGAGAAAGGTCGATGCGTCGCCGATACTGAAGCCGAGCGCGTTCTGCACTTGGTTCACAAAAATGAGCGCGGCGGCGGCGGTGATGTATCCGGTGACGACGGTGCGGGAGATGTAGTTGATCAGCAGCGACGCGCGCAGCAGCGCGCCGATCAACATGAATACCCCGACCATCAGCACGAAGAGCGGCACGGCGGCGAGACGTTCCTCGGGGGGGAGACCGGTGGCGACGAGACCGGTCAGCATCAGAATGGCGGTCGCGTTGGTCGGGCCGAGAACGATGAAGCGGGAGCCGCTGAAAAAAGGTCCAGTGGCCGAACCGATGGCGCTGCTCATCAAACCGAATTGTGGCGGCAGGCCGGCGATTAGCGAATAGGCGATACTCTGGGGGAAGGCCAGCAGCGCGACGTTGACGCCCGCCTTGGCGTCGGCGGCGAGGGTGGCCTTGGGTGGTTTGCGCAGAAAACGACGACCGGGAAACCAGTCCAGATTAACGGCGCGAAGTAGTCCCCTACCCCAGTAACGCAGGATACGACCCCAGTGCCGTTTGCGCGGCGGAGGCACTTGTTCGGTTTCGGAATCAGACTCTGCGACAGGTTCGGTCACGCGCGTGGATATGACGCTGTTGCGAACGACTGGTCCACGTCAACTAACACGGACCGTAAAACACCTAACGCGTTCATCGTTGAGGCAGATGAAGGCCGGGGATCGTTCTAGGGTTGTCAGCTCGCGGCGGGGATATTCGCTCAAAGCCGAGATGTTAAAACGGATGTCCTGCTTTTGGGTGATGGGGGTTGCCGCGGTATGGGGTGCAACCGAAACGGAGATGGAAATTCCGCCTGAATGGGTAGAGCGTAATCCGCAGATTCGAGAGATGCTGGAAATTCCACCCGAGTGGGTAGAACGTTATCCGCTGATCCAAAATATTTTGGCGATGGAAACCCCGCCGGAGCTTTTGCACAAAGACCGGACGAATTAACCGGAGGAGTGGCGGGAAAAGAGAGTGGTCGGGGAAGCACTCGTGGCATTTGTGGTTACTGCGACCGGGGAAGTTGCGGAAGGGCGGTTGATTTCGGCAGACTTTCCGGAATTAGGGGCCTTGGCCTTAGCCACGGTGCCCACTGGGGAATTTGCTCCCGGTGAACGCGGCGGCGAGGTGGTCCCGGTCCAAATCATCGTCCCGTTCACTCATGATTTTAGCGAGGCGGCGTTCGACGTTCGGGCGAAGCCGCGGCTTCAGGGACAGCCGGAGTATCCTTATTTTATGCGTCGATCTGGAATCAGTGGACGGGTAGTGGTTGAGTTTACGGTGAATGATAAAGGCCGGGTCGAGGCAGCTTATGCCAATGAAACCAGTCATCCCGGTTTCCGGCAAGCGGCGGTGGATGCCGTCGAGGAGTGGAGATTTTCTCCGGCGGAGAAGGATGGTAAACCTGTGGCGATGAACCTGAGAGTTCCCATCCTTTTTGAGATAGTTGATATGCCGGAAAACAGGGGCTGGAAGATCCCCCGGCCTAAGGAGTTTCCGGCTGGTTTTCCGGATACCCTGAAGTGGGATGAGGCGCCCAAACTGATAGACTACAACCCGCCGGTTTACCCTCGAAACGCCTTGGAAGAAAGGATCCGAGGCAAAGTCAAAGTGCAGTTTGTGATCGCGCCCCATGGAGGGGTTGTGGCGACTAGGGCGGTAGAGGCAGATAGTCCTGAGCTAGCCGGTGCGGCGGTGGCTGCGGTCGAGACGTTTAAATTCGAACCGGCCCGCCGGAACGGTGAACCCTGCGGCGCGAGCATATTAATCGAGCTGGATTTCCGACCTACAGAATTCAGTGACGCACCGGTCACCAAAGAGACGCGAAGGTTGCTGCGGTCGGTAAAGAGGAACCCTGACCGTATCATCAGCCCAGCTCGGCTTGATGCTATCCCGGAAGTCATTTTTGCCCGGCAACCGGTAATTCCGACGGTGCATCGAAAAGACACCGAAGATGGTCATGTCCGCGTGGAGGTGATCATCAGTAACCGAGGCACGGTTGAGCTAGCGAGGGTGCTAGAGGAAACCAGTCCCGCCTACGGATTCGCGGCGATTCAGGCGCTCTCGGAGTGGCAGTTTACCCCGCCGCAAGTTGAAGGTAAGTTCGTGGATACCCGTTTGATCGTGCCTTTGGTTTTCCGCGCTCAAGAGGCGACCAATGCTCAAGATTGATGCTGAGGCCGGAGGGCTCCCGATCAGAGGGGCCCAGGATGCGGGCCGCACGGCCGTCGCACGGCCGTTGTGATCCGTTATGAGATTGCCGCGAGGGGCGAATAAAAGTGTGCTGAAATTATGTTCCGAGTGGGGATTACGTTAGCGCTTTTCGCCGGGTGGGTGTTGTTACCACCGGAGTTGCGCGCCGTCCCGCACAGCGGTGCGCGCGCGTTTGAAACCCCGAAAATTACGGAACCTCCCGTGCCGGTGTATCGGGTGACCCCCGATTACCCGTTGGCCATGTATCGAGCGGGTATTGCGGGCGAGGTTCTGATCGAGTTTATCGTGGATGCGGAAGGCAACGTGCGTGAGACCTACCCCGTCCGGTCGAGTCACCCCGCATTTAGAGGCGAGGCGGTTCTGGCGGTATCGCAATGGCGGTTTCGACCCGGCACGGTGAATGGGGAACCGGTTGCCAACAAGATGCGGGTGGCAATTTTTTTTAGTTTACCCGCATCGGTCCAGCGATTGTGGAAAATCGATCGCCCGAAGACGTTTCCAGATTCGGTGCCGGAAGAAATGCGCTGGGACGAAGCACCGGTGCTGCGGGAATACCAACCGCCGGCCTACCCCCGCATTGCGCTAATGGGGAAGATGAAGGGACGCGTGGAAATCGGGATGGTGATCGGCAAATCGGGTCGCGTCATCAAGACGATGACCATTAGGGGAAGGCATGAGCCCCTGATGGGAGCGGCGACCGCGGCCGTGGAATCATTCGTATTCGAAGCCGCCCGGAAAAATGGCGCGCCCAGCGGAGCGATGGTCAAAATGACTTTCGATTTTGGAAAATCCAAGGCGAGTGATGCGCCGGTCACTTCGGAAATGGCGCGATTGATTAGGCTGCTGAAACGAAACCCGGAGAAGATTGTGCCGTTGGCGGACCTGGATGAGACCCCGAAGCCATTGTTCCGGTCTGCCCCGGTGGTGCCCCCCGCCCACCTGAAGCGCTCGGAGCAAGCCGAGGTGGTCGTGGAGTTCATCATCAACCGGCAAGGGATGGTGCAGTTGCCTCGGGTGATCAGTGAGACCGCCCCGGCGTTTGGTTATGCGGTCATGCAGGCGGCGGTCGGTTGGCAATTCGAGATCCCCCGGGAGAACGGCGAGCCCGTGGATGCGTTGGTCCGCCTTCCCCTGCTTTTTCCGGCTAACTACAACCCCTAGCTTTGGGCCTTAACTGGAATTGAAAATAGCACCACCCATCGAATCAACGAATTATGAAAGCGATCATCATCACCCTTCTCATTGTTGGCGGCATCGGCGTTGGCTTGTGGAAAGTTTCGTCCGAGCGCCGCGCGGAAGTTTTGGCCAAGAATGAGGCGATTCGGCAGGAGCGTGCGTCGGCTGAGCGGAACGAACGGGTGGAATTTTTTGGCGAGGCGGGGCTCGATCCGGAGATCACATGGACCCCTACGGGTCTGGGTTACATCATCTACGAGCGAGGCACCGGGATGCGCCCGGCGGCTGGCGCGGAAGTCACCTTCAATTACATCGTGAAGCTGAAGGACGGCACGGAAGTGGATCGCACGAAAGAGCCGATTGATGCCCGGATCGGACAAATGATTTCGGGCGTCTCCGCGGGGCTGCAACTCATCCAAGTTGGCGGGCGAGCCCTGCTCTTCATCCCGCCCAAACTCGGTTATGGCAGCCAAGCCTTCGGTAGTATCCCGCCCGATTCGGGGCTGTTGTTTGAGGTCGAGTTAGTCCGGGAGTGAGGCCCTCGCGGCGGGTGATTTCCGCGCTAACGCATAGATCGGCTAGGTAGGGCGAAGGCGCCAACGATGGCGTGATGTGTTCCGGCGGGGAGTGCGGCAGGGGATCTTACGCTTTCTCGTTCTCGGGCCGTTCGTTGGGCGCAGATGTGGTGACGGGTGGGTATTGGCGGTTCGGGCGCGGAAAGGGGTCACGTCGGAAAAAAGCGAATTCCGCTTCGCTGCATTTCGTTTTTTAACGACATGACCCCGTGGGCTTGAGGATGGGGTTTGGCTAGGTAGTTCGGGCGCGCCGGGCGTGCCGGCGGTAGAGTGGGTGAACCGATTGAATACTGATGGAAACGGCGGTTTCGGCGAAACGCGTCCTACCTCGGAACGGCATCGGATGTCGGGCGTAAAGCCCGACCCATGGCAAAGCGATGCTCCTGCTGGGAAGCCCCGACCCGCGGTTGGGTGAGGCTAGCGCGGGTTGGTTTTTAAACCCGCTGCTACTTTGGTGCTGGGGCAGGCGCATTCGCCGCTGCTGCCACAACCCCGTTGTGATCGCTGCCGATTGCGCCACCAACGCACGGTCAGATAACCCCCGGCCAGCAGGAAAACGGCGAAGGCGGCGATGGATTGGTGTTCGGCGTTCATGCTAACAAGGGACATCAGAATCCTAGCGCGGTGCCGGTTTGGTAGACGACTAAACAAATCAACCAAGCAAAACCCGTTTGATAGCCGACTTGGAAGAGCGGCCAGCGCCATGAGTTGGTCTCGCGCTTTACCACCGCTAGCGTGCTGACGCACTGCATCGCGAAGACGTAGAAGATCATCAGCGTCAGACACACAAGCGGCGTGAATAGCGGCCGACCATCCGGCCACGTGGCTTGGCGCAGCGCTTCAAGCAGGGGCGCCGTGTCTTCATCGTCTTCTTCCACATTGAAGACGATGCTGGTGGCGCTAACAAAGACTTCGCGGGCGGCGAAAGAGCTGATCAGACCGATACCGATTTCCCAATTGAAGCCGAGGGGCTTGATGAGAGGTTCGATCAAATGGCCAGCTTGGCCAGCATAGCTTTGGGCGACCTGTTCGCCCGGGCGGACATCGTCGCCGGATTTCGGATACGTGGTGAGCCCCCAGAGCACGATGGAGATGGCGAGGATGATGGTGCCGGCCCGGCGCAGGAAGATGCCCCCGCGCTCGGCCATTTGTAGCGAAACGTCTTTGATTCGGGGCACGCGATATGGCGGCAGTTCCATGATCATCAGCGGAGGTTCGCCGCGCAGGAGGGTGCGCTTAAATAGCCAGGCGAAGCCGAAGGCGCCAATGGTGCCGAGCGCATACATCAGGATCATAAGACCCACTCGGATGAAAAGGGACGTTTCGCCTGGCGGCAGGAGCGCCGCAATCATGAGCAGATAGACTGGCAGTCGGGCCGAGCAGCTCATGAAGGGCGCGACTAGAATAGTTACGAGGCGGTCCTTGGGGTCCTCGATCGTCCGGGTGGCCATGATGCCGGGGATGGCGCAGGCGTAGGAGCTGAGGAGCGGGATGAATGATTTCCCGTTGAGGCCCACCTTGCCCATCAGGCGATCCATGATGAACGCGGCGCGCGCCATGTAGCCGGTGCTTTCCAGCAGTCCGATGAAGAAAAAGAGGATGAGAATCTGGGGGAGGAAGATGACAATGCCCCCCACCCCGGCGATGACGCCGTCGGTGATGAGGTCGCGTAGATCGCCCGGCGACATCAGACCTTTGATTCCATCCGCTAGGACGACCGTGCCGGCATCGATCCAATTCATCGGGTGTTCCGCCAGCGTGAAGATGCTGAGGAAGAGCGCGGTCATGATCGCACCGAGGGTAACCCAGCCCCAGAGGCCATGAGTCACCACAGCGTCGATTTTGTCGGACGTACTCTGGTCCGTGACGCGGGCGGACGATTCGACCGTCTGTTCGGCGAGTTTGCCGATGGCGTCGTAGCGGGCACCCACGAGCGTGCCGGACCAATCAGTCCCCTCGTCGTGCCACTGCCGTTTCCAGTGCTCAAGGATGGCGGCGGTACGGGCACTCAGCTGCTGAGAACCGGCTACTCGTACCGGATTCAGGTCCGTGAGCAGGAGCAGGGCTTCGGCCCGGGCAATGAGAGGAGGTTTTTGGTCGTGGTCCTGGAGGGATGCCTGCAGCTCGGCCGCGGCCGGAGCGATGGCGGCGGGGACGTCCCAACGGTGTTTGGGCAGCGGGAGGTCTGCCCGACTCATGGCCACCTTGAGTTCGATGTGGCCTTTCCCGCGAGAGGCTTGGGCGGGGATGACGGGGATCCCGAGTTCCTGCTCAAGTCGACTGATCCGGATTTTCAGGCCCGCACTCTCCACGAGGTCCATCATATTGATTACGAGGATCATGGGCCGACCCAGATCGAGGATCTGGTGAACGAGGTAAAGGTTCCGTTCGAGGTTGGAGCCATCGACGATGCAGACGATGCGATCTGGCATCTCGGTGTCGTTAGTGCGGCGGCCGAGCAGGACATCACGGGTCACCGCTTCATCCGGAGAGCGGGCGGCCAAAGAGTAGGCGCCCGGGAGATCGATCACCGTCATGGGTTGGCCATGCTGCGAGTAGGCGGTGCCAATCTTGCGCTCGACGGTGACACCGGGATAGTTGCCGATCTTCTGTTTGAGGCCGGTGAGGGCGTTGAACAGGGTCGACTTGCCGCAATTCGGGTTGCCGACGAAGGCATAAACCGGCGCGCGCGCCGGTTTATGCCCATGGGCCGGCAGGCTCATGGCGTCGCGATGGGACGCACTTGGATATGGTCGGCCTCGGACTTGCGGAGCGTCAAGTTGTAGCCGCGAACTTTGATTTCGATCGGATCACCGAGGGGCGCAACCCGCATGAGGGTGATCGAGGTCCCGGGCAGCATTCCCATTTCGCGTAATCGGAGGAAGGCCGAACCGTTGAGGGGAAACGACACCAATTCCGCGGCGGCACCGGTAGATAGCTGCGATAGGGCGATGGTCTCGGCCATGCGTGAACGCTGTGGTTGGGTGATGACCGGCAGTCAACCGGTCACTAATTGTGATTGTTGCGGTCTGACCAGAATCTGGCGGGCCGCATCGTGGCTCAAGGCAATCCGACAGCCATTCACTTGGCAGATGATGGTTGAGTGACCCGAGATTTTTTTAACCTCGGCGGATTCACCTAATCCGAGTTCCCGTAACCGTTGGCGGAACGTTCCCTCGCCTTCCAATTGAGTCACCAAACCGAGTGCTCCGGCGGGAAGCTGGCAGAGTGGAAGCAGGGTAGGAGACGATGACTCGGACATAACGGAACCTGAATTCGACTGAGACTCAGTTTCAATGTCAATGGTGAGGAAAGGAAGGAGGCACAAAAAAGCGCACTCCCGAGGAGTGCGCTTTTGCAAAAGACTAAGACCCGATTAGCTCGAAGGGCTAATCGTGATGGTGTTGTTAGGAATGTTAACAACAGCGACGGCGCGACCGAGAGCGAGGAGGCGCGTTTGGATCGCGGTAGCTTGACCAGCGGTGAGTTGACCACCGTTAAGAATAGCGAGGGCTGTGGGAGGAACTACGAAGTTGTCTTGGGCATTGCTGGTGGGCAACGTTCCTTGGACGATCTGACCAATCGCGGTTGTAACCTGCTGGACCACCACGATGGAGTCTTGATCGTTGATCGTGATGGAGAATAAGGTTCCGTCAGACAATTGCAGCGTCCAAGTGGCGCTGAGGGTTACTACTACATTATCATTTGGATTTTCGATTACGGGAGCATCTTCGGCTACAATGTCACCGGCTGGTGTTTCAACGGTGGGTGTTTCAACAACCGTCACCGTGGTGCCGGCTGAGCCTCCAGTGGATTCAGCGACAACGGCTGCGACGTTTTGGCCGCTGGCCTGTGCGCCAGAAGTAGCACCAGCGCTAGATCCGGTAGCGGATGACTGCACGACCGCTACGGGATTAACCCCAGAGGCGTTGGCGCCAGACGCAGCACCTTGGGCTGCTCCAGATGCAGTGGATCGGGCAACCGCTGCAACGGCAGTAGCGATCGCAGCCGGGCTGCCACTTGTGTTTGCGGCGACTGCCGTAATAGCGGCATTAGATGAAGCTGTGGAAGCTGCCGAGGCGGCGGTCGAGGCGGCGGCTAACACGGCTGCAGGGCCTGCGCCAGCGGCTGTGGCTCGGGCCACGGCGCCTTTTACAGCGCCCGACGTAGCCGCAGCGGCCACAGCGGAGGAAGCGGCGGCGGAATTTCCGCCAGCTGCTGCAACCTCAGCCACAATCGTGGTGGTGATAGCAGAGGTGACGGCGGCCACATTGGCATCAGAAGCAGCCTCAACGATAACTTCGACGGCAGCTTGCAGATCCGCTGTGGTTACAGCTTCAACAGCAACGCCGGTCGCCGCGGCGATGGCGGCCTTGGGATCGGTTCCGTTGGCGATGGCCGTCGCAACGGTTGCTGCCTGTGCCGGAGTGAGAGTGATTTGAGCGAATGCGACAGCACTGATCAAAGAGCTGATCAGGAGGGTCTTGAAGATGAAACTTAGTGTTTTCATGATTAGTTTAGGTAGAGATGCTAAAAGTTAAGTTGGCTAGTGAGTCGAAGATTCTGCTTCAGGACAAGAAGATCTTTTAGACAAAGACTTGCAATCTAATTGTAAGAAGTGGCCTGCGGATGATGTTTGGTCTCAGGATCAACAGCAGGATTTTGGCCAATGGGGCCGGAAGATCCGGGCAGGAGATTGATGTCGCGGGCTCAACCCCGTCGCCGCCGCTTGATACCGAGTTGAACGACAGCAAAGCGGACGACACTTTCGAGGCGTTCCACCTCTGCGGGGTCTAGATTGCTCTTTTTTGCCTCATCGAGGGCGACTTGAGCCCGTTGCATGGCTTTTTCGACGGCGTCTTCGTCGATTTGGTTCTCCTCGATCGCGTGTTCGGCCAAGATTGAGACCTTGTCGCCTTGGACTTCGACAAAGCCTTCACCGATAATCAGAGCCTCGGTTTCGTTACCCCTAGTGACGCGGAGCTCACCGTCGGCTACTTGAGAAAGCAGGGGTAAGTGACCCGGCAAGATCCCGATTTCACCTTCGACGGTAGGAATCACCACCGTGTCGACGGTGTTTGAATAGACCCGGGCTTCAGGAGTGACGATTTCGAGAGTGAGTGGCATAATTTTATTTAACCGTGAAACACCCTAAAATAGCCGAAAGGTGGATCGCACTTTCGGTGGGTGGGTGGATTTCGGGTCTTTCGTGGTTATTCCCCCAAATTTATTTCTTCGACGCTTCGATGACTTCGTCGATACCACCCTTCATGTAGAAGTCGCCTTCGGGTACGTGGTCGAGCTCGCCGTCGAGGATCATCTTGAAGCCGCGAATGGTGTCCTTGACGCCGACATACTTGCCGGGCGATCCGGTGAAGACTTCAGCGACGTGGAAGGGCTGAGAAAGGAAGCGTTGGATCTTACGAGCACGGTAGACCATCAGCTTGTCTTCAACGGAAAGCTCATCGAGACCGAGAATCGCGATGATATCTTGGAGATCCTTGTAGCGTTGGAGCACGCGTTGGACTTCGCGGGCGATCCCATAATGCTCTTCACCGACGATGGAGGGTTCGAGGGCCTTGGACACGGAGGAGAGCGGATCAACCGCTGGGTAGATACCGAGCTCGGCGATGGAACGCTCCAATACGATGGTGGAGTCCAAGTGAGCAAAGGTATTGGCGGGCGCGGGATCGGTGAGATCATCGGCCGGCACGTAGACCGCTTGGAAGGACGTGATGGAACCCTTTTTGGTCGACGTGATGCGCTCTTGGAGCAGCCCCATCTCGTTGGCGAGGGTCGGTTGGTAACCCACTGCGGAAGGCGAACGGCCCAACAACGCGGACACTTCGGAACCGGCTTGTGAGAAGCGGAAGATGTTATCGACGAAGAGCAGCACGTCTTGGTTCTGTTCGTCGCGGAAGTATTCGGTCATGGCGAGCGCGGAGAGGGCGACGCGCATGCGGGCTCCTGGGGGCTCGTTCATCTGACCGTAGACGAGGGCCACTTTGGATTTGCTGAGATCCTTTTGGTTGATCACGCCCGCTTCGGACATTTCGTGGTAGAGATCATTACCTTCGCGGGAACGCTCCCCTACCCCGGCGAACACCGAATAACCGCCATGGGCTTTCGCGATGTTGTTGATGAGCTCCATGATGACCACGGTCTTGCCCACGCCGGCACCGCCGAAGGCGCCGACTTTACCACCCTTGGTGAAGGGGGCGATGAGATCGATCACCTTGATACCGGTCTCGAGGATGTCGGCCTTGGTATCCTGGTCGATGAGGGCCGGAGCCGGACGGTGAATCGGGTATCGCTTCTCGTGGGGCACGTCGCCGCGTCCGTCTACCGGGTTGCCGGTCACGTCGAAGATGCGACCGAGCACGCCTTCGCCGACGGGCACTGAGATGGGCGAGCCGGTATCGGCGACTTCCATACCGCGCTTGAGGCCCTCGGACGAAGACATGGCGATGGAACGGGCGATGCCGTTGCCCAAGTGCTGCTGCACCTCGAGGGTGAGGTTTTCAGTCTTACCGTTCACCTCGAAGGTGACCATAAGCGCTTGGTAGATGGGGGGCATGCTATTCGAGGAGAACTGCACGTCGACGACGGGGCCGATGACTTGGACGATGTTGCCGGTATTACTCATGACGGGCGGGGGAAGAGGACGGGTTGTTGAAAAAGGTTAAGCGGCCTGACCGGCAGCGATTTCGAGAATTTCCTGAGTGATGGCGGCCTGACGGGCCTTGTTGTATTCGAGCGTGAGGTCTTCCAGGAGGTTGGTCGCGTTGTCCTTGGCGGTCTTCATGGCGACCATCCGCGCGCTGTGCTCGGATGCCTTGGCCGACAGGGCCACTTGGTAGAGGAAGCGATTCACGTAGAACGGTAGCAACGCTTCCAACACGGTCTGGGCATTAGGCTCGAAGATCATGTGCCGATCATCGGTGGGGGCTTTGACGCTGCCGGCGTGCTCGTCATCCGCGAGGCTCGCCACGAAGTCGCTGAGATTGTCGAGCGGCAGAATTGGCCGATGCACCGCCTTTTGGATCAGGGTATTTTTAAACTGTGAATAGATGACTTCAATCGTATCGATTTCGCCCTGCAGGAAGAGATCGATCATGAAGTCGCCGATCACCTTCACTTGGTGGAACGGCACCTTGTCCTCGACCGCGAAATCCGCGACGACGTTGCGGCGGGTGCGCGCGAGGAATTGCGTGCCTTTGCGGCCCACCACGACGAACTTCGTGTCGCCCTTGGTCTCGCCGACGAGCTTGAAGAGATTGGCGTTGAGCGGTCCGCAGAGACCCTTGTCGGTAGTGACTAATAGGATACCGCGCGTCTTGACTTCGCGCGGCTGCAGAAACGGATGCAGGGTGCCGTCGACCTTCGAGGCGAGGGCGGCGAGCATGTCGGCCATGAGCTGTGCGTAAGGCCGACCAGCGACGGCCGAAGCCTGCGCCTTCTTCATCTTCGACGCAGCGACCAGCTCCATCGCCTTGGTGATTTGGCGAGTGTTTTTGACCGACTTGATGCGTCGGCGGATGTCGCGGGTGGAAGCCATGGGAATTTACGATTTCAGCTTTACGATTCCAGATTTTGCCACGGAGGTGGCGGTCAAATCGTCTGGCGTAATGCTTAATTCAAAAAATGAGTTAGCTAGCGGAACTGGCGGCCCAGTCATCGCAGCCGGCTTTGAGTTCGACTTCGATCTCGTCGGTGACTTTGCCGGTTTCGCGAATGGTGACGAGGAGGTCGGACTTGCGGGTGACGAAGAATTCACGGAGGGACGCTGCCGCGGCGGTGACCTTTTTGGTATCGATGGAGGCGTAGTAGTCCTTTTGGAGCGCCCAGAGGGTGACCACTTGCTGTTCGATCGGAATCGGGTTGAAGGCGGGCTGCTTGAAGAGTTCGACGATGCGGTTACCGCGGTCGAGCTGCGCCTTGGTCTTCGCGTCGAGATCGGAACCGAACTGCGCGAAGGCGGCGAGCTCACGGAATTGGGCGAGCTCTCCCTTGAGTTTACCACCGACTTGTTTGGTGGCCTTGATCTGCGCGGCCGAGCCGACGCGGGAAACGGAGAGACCGACGGACACCGCTGGGCGGATACCTTGGTTGAAGAGATCGGTTTCAAGAAAGATCTGACCATCGGTGATCGAGATCACGTTGGTGGGAATGTAGGCCGAAACGTCACCCGCTTGGGTTTCAATGATGGGCAGCGCGGTCAACGACCCCTTGCCGTCGAGACGAGCAGAACGTTCGAGCAGGCGGCTGTGCAGGTAGAACACGTCTCCGGGATAAGCCTCCCGACCGGAAGGGCGTTTGAGGATGAGGGAAATCTGGCGGTAAGCCACGGCGTGTTTGGAGAGATCGTCGTAAACGATAAGGGCATCCAGGCCGTTTTCCATGAACCACTCGCCGATCGCCGCACCCGAGAAGGGGGCGAGATATTGATTGGCGGGGTTGTCGGCGGCCGGGGCGGCGACAATGACGGTATATTGGAGGGCACCGGCCTCTTCCAATGCGGCGAGGGTGCGCACGATGTTGGAGTTTTTCTGACCAACGGCGACGTAGATGGAGTAAACGGGACGGAAGTCCTTATCCCCGGATTCCAAGCCGACCTTATTGATCTTCGCTTGGTTGAGGATGGTATCGATCGCGATGGTGGTCTTGCCGGTGCCGCGATCACCAATGATGAGCTCACGTTGGCCGCGACCGATGGGAATCATGGAGTCGATGGCCATGATGCCGGTGAGCAGGGGCTGGGAAACCGACTTACGGGCGATGATACCGGGAGCGATGCGTTCCACGGGATAGGTTTCCGTGGCTTCGATGGGACCTTTGCCATCCACCGGGTTGCCGAGGGCATCGACCGTGCGACCGAGCAGCGCTTTGCCGACGGGCACGGAGAGCAAGCGACCCGTGGTGAGCACCTCGTCGCCTTCGCGCAGCGCGGAAATATCGCCGAGGACCACGCAACCGACTTCTTCGGTCTCGAGATTGAGGGCGATACCGATGGTGCCACCGGGGAATTGGACCATCTCGTTATACATCACGTCGGAGAGGCCGTCTATTTTGGCGACGCCGTCGGCGACGGAGCGGATGGTTCCGGTGTTCTTTTTGACCGCCTTGTTGGAAAGGTTGGCGATCTGGGATTCGATTTGTTCGAGGACGGTGCTCATGGCGGCGTGGGGCGCGAGAGGGTTATGGGAGGAGTTCGGTTAACGCGGGAAAACTCAGAGAGAGTTGGCGAGAGTATCGAGTTGGCCGGAAACGGTTGATTCGTAGACATCGTCGGCGATGCGAACCCGGAGACCGGCGATCAGGTCATCGTTTTGACGAGCCGTAGCCGTGATGGAACGACGGTATTTTTGCGAGAAGGCACCAGCGATCGAGCCGAGAATGGTGTCTGAAATGCTGCCCGCGTGTTCGACGATCGCATTGGCCTTGGCGAGCTCGATGCTAATGCGACGATGGTAGGCCTTGAGCACTCCCAAGGGGGATACCGGCGGGTGCTTTTCGAGATACTGGAGGACTCCAACAACCTTCGCAGGATCGACGGCACCTTCAGCATCGAGGCTGAGGGCGGTAAGCTGTTGGGACAGCTGCAGGTCGGATTTGGAAAGGGAAGCCACGGGTTTTTTAAAAAGCGGAAAAAGCTGAGGTCGGAAGGATGGAAATTACCAAGGGATCAGGCGACGGTAAGTTGTTTGGCGGCCGCATCGTTATAGCGGGCGCGCTCCGCGTCGGTAAGCTCGTGAGCGAGAACCTGGCGGGTCGTATTCACCACGAGGCGGGCGATTTCGCCGCGGGCTTCGGCGATCATCTTGCGGTGCTCCAGTTCGGTGGAGTGCTGCGCTTTGGCGATGATTTCTTGCGCCTTGACCGTCGCTTCTTGGGTTTGCTTATCGAGGAAGGCTTTGGCGGTCAGGCGGGCTTCGTCGATGATCTTGGTGGCTTCGCCTTGAGCGGCTTTGATGATACGGGCGCTCTCGGCGGCGGCCGCATCGAGCTTCAGCTTCATTTCTTCGGCATCCTTAACGCCGGCTTCGATCTTCGCCTGACGGGCGTCCATCGTCTCGGAGACCGGTTTGAAGACCTTAAAGTAAAGGACTGCGAACAGGATACTAAAACTGATGAACTGAAAGATGACGTAGTGCAGTTCGAGGCCGAATTTCTCGACCATACCGATTTCTGCAGCGGCTTGGACGCCTTCAGCGGCGGCAGCGAGAATGAGCGGTGTCAGCATGACGAAATGAAGTGGTAGAAAAGTGAGCTGCACCGACCGTGGTCGGCGCAGCTAGAAGGGGGATCTTAAGCGAGGAAGAGGGCGAGCACACCGAGACCTTCGGCGAGCGCCATACCAATAATGGCTTGAACGAGGATTTTGCCGGAGGCACCAGGATTGCGGCCGACAGCCTCGACGGCCTTGTAGCCGATGATGCCCACGCCGATGGCGGCGCCGAAAAGACCGAGTCCAGATGCGATATTACCAGTGATTTGTGCGATGATCATAATGTTATTTGGGATGTGATGTGGTTGCGGTTACCGCCGTGCACGCACTTGGCATGCTCCCGACGGGAAAGGGTTAGTGAGCTTCAGCGGGGTCCTTGTCGTGATCGTGGCCGTCATCGTGGTTGCAGATCAGGCCGATGTAGACAGCGCTCAACAGCGTAAAGACTGTTGCCTGGATCAAGCCGACGAACAACTCGAGGAAGTAGAAGACGAAAAAGAAGCTGGTGCCGTGGAGCAGGTTCTCGCCGCCGAAGATATTGCCGAAGAGGCGCACAGACAGGGTGAAGGGGCGGATGCCGATGGAGAAGACCTCGATCACGCCTACGATGAGGAACACGACGGAGAGAATCGGATAAAGCCATCCGGGAGTCTCGCTCTTCTCGGCTTTGTTGCCGAAGAGATCCCAGAGCAGCAATTTGGGTCCGGCAAACTTGAAGACGATGACGAACCAAGCTCCGAAGGAGAGCAGGGCCAACGCAATGGTCCCGTTAAAGTCGGCGGTGAACGGGCGAATGAACGGCCGGGTCATGTTGAATTCGCCTTCAATGTCGTAGTAACCCATTCCGATGGTTCCGACCCCGGGGATAAGGCCCATCCAATTCTGGAACAGAATGAATACGAAAAACGTGAGTAATAGCGGGAAGGCAGCGGGAAAGGCTTTCTTGCCCACGATGGGTTCGAAGAGGTCTTTCATCCCACCCACCAGGGATTCGACGACGGCTTGGCCCTTGGTCGGGATGATCGCAGGCTTGCCGATTAGTTTCATCAGGAGGATCACCAAAACCAGCGAGACAAGCCAGCCGGTGACCATAGAATTGGTCACCCAATCGCCAATGAGGGGCGCGGCTTTAGGCGAAACGGTCGTTTCCTCACCTGCAGCCATCGCCGGGCTGGCAATCGCTAAAAGCGGTAGAATTTGAAGGACGTTGGTAATCCGGGACATGGATGCGCAGCAATGCTTGTGAAGACAGGAAGGCAAGTTGTTAGGGTAGCGTCCTCAGCCCCGTCAACTATTGAAAATCGATCTCGCTAGAGAGAGGCGGTTATTAGGAACACAATTTCGTGCTTTGCCCTGTTCCTAATCCTCGAATGGCCCCGTTTTTTACGAAAAGGACCGTCCTAATCAGCTCGCTCGCCGCGCGATCCACGATTGGTGAGAATCGGCGCGGGCCTCGAAGATGGTGCGCTGCTCGAAGGGCCATACGGCGTCTGCTTGCACGCGCCAATCAGGATGGGCGGTCACGGCCGCGAGGGCCTCGGCGAAATAGCCCTCGTGGTCAGTCCGGAAGCATAGCGGGGTGCCAGCGGTGGTGAATTTCGCGAGTTCGGCGAGAAACGGCGCTTGAATGAGCCGGTTCTTCCAGTGCTTGCGCTTGGGCCAAGGGTCGGGAAACAAAACGAGGATACGTCCGGTGAATCGAGTCTCAGGCGGCAAGGCCTCCAAAAGGTCCTGCGCCTCCGCGCGGATCCAATTGACGTTGTTGAGTCTCGCCCGGTCCGATTTCCGCTGCGACTTGTCTAGGCGCTCCTGAATGATGTCGATGGCGATGCAGAACTCCCCGGGATGCGCCGCCGCGTAGGCGGTCATGTAGTGCCCATGCCCGCACCCGATTTCTAGGGTGAGTTGGGGATGCTCTAGGCCCACCCGCCTCAACTCCTCGCGCAGAGCGGTGACGCGCTGGCGGTGGATGGCGATCGCTTCTTCAATCGGAGGCATGCGCCGGGTAAAACCTTGGCAAGGCCTTGGGGGCAAGCCCAACCCTCCTCGTTTGGCCCATTTCTATCGAAGCGGACGCGTTGGTAACCAGAGACGGAACGTCGTCCCCTCCCCCACGACACTTTCGACCCGCACCCGACCACCATGCAAATTAACGATATGTTTCACGATGCTCAGCCCGAGACCGGTTCCGCCCCGCTCCCGAGAGCGCCCTTTCTCGACGCGGTAGAACCGCTCGAAAATGTGCGGCAAGTCCGACTCCGGAATTCCCGGACCGTTATCCGAAACCCTAATCTCGATCTCTCGACGGTCCGGGTGCAGTTCGGCTGCGATCACGATTCGTGACTCGATGGGAGTATACTTTAAAGCATTATCAATCAGATTGTTAAATACCTGAGTGATCTTAATTGGGTCGACCAAAATGCAATCAATGGTAGGGTCGAGCCGCGTTTCGAGTTGGTGCTGGTGGGGATCCGGCCGGGAGCGGTATTCGTCGACCACGGATAGGATCAAAGCGCGAAGTTCGACCGATTCGCGGGCGAGCCCCGGACTGGCGGACTCCAACCGCGACAGCGCTAGCAAATCGTCGAGTAGGGAATTCAACCGCTCGGTGTGGCGCTGGACGGTATGCAGAAAACGCGACCGGTCTTCGGCGGCCATATCGGCTTCGCCATCAACCAACGTTTCGACGTAGCCCTTGATCACGGCCAAAGGCGTGCGCAGCTCGTGCGAAACGTTGGCCACGAACTCCTTACGCATATCCTCGAGCCGCTTTTGGCGCGTTACATCGTGGAGAACGAACAACGCCCATTGTCCGCTGGCACCGTCGAGCGCGGGAATGGTAGAACCCGTGACCTCGACCCAGCGCTTTTCGTCGCGCTCCACAAACTCAATCTCGTGATGCGCCGCAGCGGTGCCTCGCCTCACCGCATTCACGTAGTTCAGCAAAGCCACGCTGTGCAGCACGACTTCTAGTCGCTGATCGATGATCTCGGTCGCAGTGGGAAATATATCCTGTAACGATTTATTAGCTAGTAGGATATGATTGTGACTATCCACCACCAGCACCGCCTCTTTCAGACTGCCGAGGGTCGCTTCGAGCTGGGCGAGTTGGGAGGTTTGCGCCGTCTCGAGCGTCAAGACCTCGCGGATTAATTTGTTGGAAGCCTCACAAAATTCGAACCAATCGCGTCCGGACGCCCCGGGATGCTCATGGCGCAAGAAAACTTGGCGCTGATTCACCGCATCCTTGACGGTGCGGACCGCGCGTCGATGGCCCACGAGCTTAGCGCTGGTCCACCCCAGCGCCAAAATCAGCAAAACAACAACAGCTTCAAGCATCGTTCAAAAGGAACGCAGCCGATCCCGGAGCAGCGTTTAAGCCGACGACTCCTGAACCTTGCGTTCGGCCAACCGGTAGCCGACTCCGCGAATCGTTTCAATCCAATCGGCTTCCGAACCGAGTTTTTCCCGGAGGCGACGCACGTGGGTGTCCACCGTCCGGGTCTCAATTTCGGTTTCGTAGTTCCACACATTGAGTAATAAATGCTCGCGCGTTTGGACTCTCCCCCGCCGCTGCATCAGGAGATGCAGTAACTTAAACTCAGTCGCCGTGAGCACGACTACTGCGCCACCGACTTTAACTTCGTGCCGGTCCCCATCGAGCTCGATCGAACCCGCGATCAACTTGACCGATTCGTCCCCGCCCTTCCCTTCCCGGCGGCGCAGGATATTCTGCACGCGGAGAACTAATTCTTTAGTGCTAAATGGCTTACAAATATAATCGTCCGCGCCGATTTCGAGTCCGTGGATCCGGTCGTTCTCCTCTACCTTGGCCGTCAGAAAAACGACGGGCACGTGTTTCAGCTTCGGATCGGCCCGCAACATGCGGCAAATCTGCGTGCCGTTGATTTCCGGCATCATGACATCGAGGATCGCGAGGTCTGGCATAAACGATCGGGCCACCGCAATGCTGCGAGTGGGATCAGTGACCGTTTCCACGTCGAACCCCTTTGCCTTCAGGTTGTATGCAACCAAATCAGCGACATCGGATTCGTCATCCACGACAAGGATTCTTTTACGTGGGATTTCTGCCATGGGTCTGAACCTAGCAACCGCCGGAGGTGCGTAACAGCTGAAATCCCGGCCGTTTCACAATTGTTACAGCCACCGCAATAGGATTGCGTTAATGAGGCGAAGAGCTTCAGGTCTGAAACCCCGAAATCCGCATCGACTCGACTTTAGCCAACTTCGTCGAAGCCCGCCGTGGCTGTCTGAATGGCCGTTGCCAAGAGGCCGCAAACAGCGTCAGCCGATCAACCGAAATCTACGGTGATATGCTCTCCCCTACTGCCACCTTCGCCAAGGCGCCGACAGCAGGTGGGCGAAGTTCGCCCACTCCAACTTTGAGCCGCCATTTGGGGTATACTCCGAAACCTGTTTAAGGGATTTGGACTCACGCTCGAGCCCGGCGTCGACTTTCGATCCAAATCAGTAAGATGCTGATATCCGTGGGGTTAACTCCACTTATTCGGCTGGCTTGGCCGAGATTAGTCGGTCGGATTTCTGTCAGCTTTAGCGCACTTTCACGCCGCAGGCCTTTAACTGCTTCGAAGTTCAAATCGTCCGGCACCCTTACCTTTTCGATGTTTGCGAGCTTCGCGATTTGCTTCACTTCGCGCTCCAAATATCCGCGATACGTTACGCGGTATTCGATTTCTTGGCGGGTAGAATCCGGCAGATTATCGTAGTCCGTCGGCATCTCCGGTCCCCTGCTTTTTGATTGTGAGGTCCGACGCCAATGATCGCCATAAGTCCCCTGCTCTCCCCCTGGCCGTTCTCGCTCGATCCAGTCCATCCATTTTTGCGTTTCCTCGACTTTAGCCCGCATGCGTCCAAGTCGGTCCGACCCGACGAGTCCGTGCTGGGTAGCGTGATCCACGAGTCGATGTTCAGCGCTACCGTGGTTAAACAACAGGCGATGCTCCGCGCGGCTGGTGAACATCCGATATGGTTCCTTAGTGCCCTTGGTCACTAAGTCATCGATCAACACCCCGATATAGGCCTCATGGCGTTTTATCACCATGGGATCCTCGCCGCGGACCTTGTTGACAGCATTCACTCCCGCTACCAGCCCTTGGGCGGCGGCCTCCTCATAGCCCGAAGTACCATTTATTTGCCCGGCAAAAAATAGATTCTCGGCCTTTTTAGACTCCAATGTGGGTAAAAGCTGGGTTGGCGGCGCGAAATCGTATTCGACCGCATAGGCGGGTCTCAAGATTTCCGCCTGCTCCAATCCCGGGATTGATCGCACCATTTCGAGCTGCACGTCGAAAGGCAGCGAAGTTGAAAGCCCGTTGATGTAATATTCGTTGGTCGTCCGGCCTTCAGGTTCCAAAAACAGTAAATGGCGTGGTTTATCGGCGAAACGCACAAATTTATCCTCGATACTCGGGCAATATCGAGGGCCTGTGCTCTGAATCTGACCAGAATACATCGCTGATCTAGTCAGGTTACGCTTCACGATATCTGCGGTCTCTGGTGTAGTATACGTCATCCAGCACGAAACTTGATCGGTTCCGGGAGCCCAACCAAGCCGCTCTTCGCCGGATTGTTCCACGTGGAACAAAGCGGCGTCTTGGCGCGACTCATGGAATGCAAAACGGGTAGGGTGAGCGTCGCCGCGTTGCTCCTCCATTTTAGAAAAATCCAAACTGCGACCGAGCAGGCGAGGGGGCGTGCCGGTTTTGAGCCGTTCCAGTTCTATGCCGACTTCCTCAAAGCTGGCGGACAGGGTCTTGGCCGTGAAATCGCCCATCCGCCCACCTTCGTTCTTGTTCTGACCGATATGCATCAGCGCTCGCAGAAAGGTCCCCGTCGTCACCACGACGGTCTTGCCGGTAAATTCTATATCAAGATTAGTGCGGACTCCGGTCACGCGGCCGTTTTTGAAGGTGAGTCCCGTGACCGTGGCCTGAAACAACTGAAGGTTCGGTTGGAGTTCCAGCGTGTGCTTCATCCGGAACTGGTATGCCTTCTTATCCGATTGCGCGCGCGGTGCCTGAACGGCCAATCCCTTGGACTCATTGAGCAGCCGAAACTGGATTCCCGTCACGTCGGTATTGATCGCCATCTCGCCTCCGAGCGCGTCGATTTCTCGCACCATGTGGCCCTTGGCTTGACCACCGATCGCCGGGTTACAACTCATCGCGGCAACCGTGTCGATATTACCGGTGAGCAGGAGGGTAGAGGCACCCATCCTAGCGGCGGCGAGGGCGGCTTCACAGCCGGCGTGACCCGCTCCGCAAACAATCACATCGTAAGGTAAACTATTGAATAGCATTTATTTACCAATGCAAAAGGTTGAAAATAACCGATCCAGCATCTCCTCGTTGTCGATGCGTCCGGCTATATCGCCAATCGCATCCATCGCGCTGCGTAGGTCGCTCGCCAAGAGTTCCATGGGGCCTTGAATCTCAAGGTGCTGGGTGGCGGATTCGAGGCCTTCGATCGCCCGTCGCAGGGCATCCGCATGACGGGCGTTGATGGCGATTTGATCGGTGGAATTCGGCGGGGCGAGCCCGTCGGCGAGAGCGATGATTTCGGTTTCAAGCGCTGCAATCCCGAAGCCCGTAAGCGCTGAGAGTGAAATGGTTTTGAGCCCCGCTGGCGCGATCGCGGCAGGTGCAACGCCATCCAGTAAATCCTGTTTATTGAGCACGACGAGGGTCTGGGTTGGCACGAGTCGCTGGGTGACCGCAGCGGGCAGGGGCGGGGCAGGGTGGTTGGCATCCAGGACCAGCATTACCAGGTCTGCCTCCGCCACGCGTTCCAGAGTCTTCGCGATGCCTTGGCGCTCCACCTCTCCTGGCTCGGGATTGAGTCCGGCCGTGTCGATGAGCCGCAGCCAGTGCGGACCGACCATGACGGCTTCTTCCAAATAGTCCCGCGTGGTGCCCGGCTGGTCACTCACCAGTGCGCGGTCCCGTCCGATCAGCGCGTTGAGCAGGGAACTCTTGCCCGCATTGGGCTCACCGAGAATGACCGTTTTGATGCCATCGCGGAGTAATTCACCGTAGCGGTGCGTCGCCAGCAGCCGTTGCGTTCCACGTAGAACATTGCCGAGGAGGTCGCCCACCACTTTGCGGTCCTCGGCTGGCAAATCCTCTTCAGGGAAATCGATGTAGGCCTCAATTCGTGCCAGCCCCAGGATCATATCCTCGGTGATGGATTCGAGATGGCGGCCTAAGCTGCCTTGCAACTGTTGGTTGGCGGCGGTGACTGCCCGGGCACTTCGAGCGTGGATCAGATCCATGACCGCCTCGGCCTGGGTTAGATCCAGCTGACCATTGAGAAAAGCACGTCGGGTAAACTCACCGGCCTCGGCTGCGCGGCAACCTCGCTTAAATAAATCATCAAGAACAAGTTGAGAGATTACTGGGTTCCCGTGGGTCGATATTTCCAGCACATCCTCGCCGGTGAACGATCGGGGCCCCGCGAAGAAGGTGACCAATACGTCATCGATCTCTGTCCCGTTGATATCGCGGTAGCCTTGATGACTAGCGACCCGAGGGCTCAGTTCTTCGCTGAAAATGGATCTACCGATCGCGGCGCACACGGGTCCACTCACGCGCACGACCGCGATGGCGGAAGTTCCCGTCGGCGTCGCCGGAGCGGCAATGGTATCGGTTGAGTCGGTCATACGAACTGACAGACCGAACCGCGTTCCTCATCGGACGCAAAACGAAACCGCAGCCACCCCGATACCAGCAGAACCCTAACGGCAGAAATGCGGCCCGCTCAATTTAACCAATATAGTTAAATTAAGCTCTAAATCATTCCCCGGAAGAATTTAATGACTTTATCAGTCGTTGATTTGCTCGACCCTGCTACCATCGGTCACGCGGTCTCCGGGGTAGAGGACCACTTCATCTCCTTCGGCGAGTCCGCTGATGATTTCGGCCTCGAGACCGTTATTTAGACCTACCGTGATGGGGCGCTGTTCGACGGTGCCGCCGTCCACGGCGAACGTGAACCAGTCATTGCCAATCTGAAAAAGGGCCCCGGCGGGTGCCCGCAACGTCTCGTCCCGGCGCGCGCGTTCGATGCGGGCCTCCACCCGAAAACCGTCACCGAGATTTCGGCGCTCTCCGGCTGGAGTGACGAGGTCCGCCAGCACGTTGACGCGTTGTTCCTCCACCCCGAGGGCTGAAACTTTGGTGAAGGCGGCGGGCTCCACCCAACGCACGCGTGCTTCGAGGGGTTCATCGCCGCCCCATTGATCCAGCCACACCCGCGCGCCTGATTCGATCGCGACACCGTCACGTGAGAGCACTTCTATCCGGACTTCTATATCCGTCGGATCGCCGACTTCCATCAAAGGGGTGCCGCTGCCGACCACGCGCGAACTTTCTTGGAGGACGCGGAGCACCTGGCCGCTGACAGGTGAGGTGATGGTGATGAGCGCGTCCGGCGAGGTGCCACTGCCATCGCCGCGAGCGATCACGGCCTCGGCTTGTTCGAGTTCGTGTTGGGCGACTTGAAAAGCAAAATTTGATGCTCGGTCGTCTTGGGCGGCGGTGCGTTCTTGATTGAGCACGATGTCCAGCTGTTGCTGCGATACGAGCTGGCGATCGGCCAGCGAACGTTGGCGGGCCGCCTCGGAAACTGCTAGGTCCAGGGCCGCCGCCGCCCGGGCGCGTTGGGCCTCGGCTTGAGCGACTTGACTGGTCGAGCCGCGCACCCGGGCTTCGGCTTGAGCGCGACTACGGCGATCAAGAATATCACCGCCAGCGGGTTCGAGCACGGCGAGCACCGTTTCATGGGCGACGACCTTAGCTCCGGGCTTCAAATCGATGCGCCGTAATTGTCCGGCGGCGGGACTGGATACGATGTAACGGTGACGCACCTGCGTGACGCCTTCCTCGTTGACGGTTACAATCAACGGACCGCGATCAACCACCGCGATCTCGACGGGAAGCGGCGCGGGCCACAGGCCGGTCACAATCAATCCGACCACCAGCAAGGCGGCGACGTAACGCCAGCCTTTGCGACGTTTTTGATGCCGATCTCCGGCGGTGGGATCAAAGGGGGCAGTGTCGTCAGCGGGCATGGGAGTAGTACGTAATTGGATACGAATGAAGCATCATTCGGTGGCTTTCAAGGCGCCGACCAAATCGAGTTGATTCAGTTTTCGGCAGGCGATGACGGCGGACACCGTAGTGGCCACCGTGATCACGAGGATCGCATAAGCGTAGTTGGAGGCAGAAAGGATTAAAGGGAGGCGGACGGTCTCGGTGTTGATGGCTTCAATGAGCCCTGACGCCATGATTGAACCCACCCAGAGGCCGAGGGGTAGGGCAATGGTGGCGAGCAGGACTAACTCGCCGACGAGAACACTGCCGACATCGTTTTGGCTGAAGCCCAGCACGCGCAAGGTGGCGAGTTCGCGAGCGCGCTCGGAGAGTGCGATCCGCGCGCTGTTGTAGACGATGCCAAAGGCCACCACCGTAGCGAAAGTAGAGTAAATTACTTGGATCAAACCGATGCTTTGGGCCGTGGTTTCACGGAAGCTCTGGCGCATCGAATTTTTGATGCCCACCCCCGATGCTTGGGGAGTCGCTTTGAGCGTTTCGAAAAACGTGACCCACTCGCCACTGGCCACACTCATGAACGCGCCGCTGATCTGATCGCCTTCTCCCAACAGCCGGTTCAGCGCGTCCAATTCCATGTAGGCAGAAATGCCCGCAAAGTCCTGCGAAAATCCACCGATCGTGGTCGAGATCTCGCGTCGCTTGCCTTGCAATACGCGCACGGTCACTTGATCGCCGGGTTGTACCCCGAGGGTATCGCCCAGTGCTTCCGAGACGATCAATCCGCGTCCTTTCAGCGCCATCGGTTCGCCGTCGGGACCGATCACTCGATTTAGATCACCGTTGTTTATTATCCCATTCAGGCCGAGCCGTCGGGACTGGTGACCCGCCACTAGTTCGATCGGCACGGACCGGAAGGGTTCGGCGTGAATCACGCCGGGCAACTCCGCGAAATCATGAATGGCGCGCGCCGGGCCCGGCTCCACGAGCGATACCGTCACGGTCTGTCGTTGCACCACGTCCCACTGAAAATCGAGGATATGTCCGACGCCGTCGCGGAACGCATTCGGGATGATCAAAATTCCCGTCGCCATCGCGAGGGCGGCCGTAGTGAAGAGGGCCTGCCAGGGCTTTCGTTCGACGTTGCGCAGGGCCATCCGCGTCGAGACGGTAAGCCACTTCGCGAAGCCCAAACGCTCCGCCAACGCCGGTCGAAAACTGGCGGGTGGCTCGGGGCGCATCGCTTGCGCCGGCGACAGCCGCACGACCTTGCGCACCGCGCCGGCGACTCCCATCAAAGCGGCAGCCGAACTCGCGATCAGGGCGCCAATAATCGCGCCGGTCGCAGGCACAAATTCGAGCTGCGGAAAGCGAAAGAAGAGGTGATACATGTCCACCAGTTTGAGTCCGAAAAGGAACCCCCCGAGCGTGCCTAGGCACGTCCCTACGACGACGATCACTAGCGCGAATTTGATGTAGTGCCAACCGATCGTGCGGTTGGTGAAACCGAACGCCTTGAGGATGGCGATTTGCTCGCGCTGCAACGCGATTTGTCGGCTCATTACCGAATGGGTCATGAACGCCGCCACGCTGAGAAAAACCAACGGAAACCCAAACGAGAGTCCTTCCAATACGCGGATTTCGTCGTCGACTCGAATGTTCGATGGGTGCTCGGAGCGACCGTAGGCACCGAGTCCGCCGTAGGGTTTGAGGATGCGATCAATCGCCGCAATGACATCTGGTTCGGAGGCGCCCGGCCCGAGTGACAGGGCGACTTGATTGAACGCGCCTTCGAGGTTAAACGCCTCGGCGAGTTCCTGCTCGCGCATCCAAAATATGCCGAAGGTTTTATTGTCGGGGAGAGCACTGCCGGGCCGGGCCTCGAAGACGTATTGGGGTGCGAGCACGATACCGGAGATGCGCAGTTCTAAGCGACTCCCGTTCAGCACCGCGGCAATGGGATCGCCGGGTTTGATTTGGTTCGCTTCGGCAAAGGCTTCGCTGACCAAAACCTCTTGGCGAGTGGAGTCATCGAGTAACTTACCTTGGCGCAAATAGAGCTGGTTGAGCAGGGTGGGGCGACGGTCGGGCACCGCATTGATCAAACCCGAAGCGGGCTGCACCAACTGCGGCAGATCGAGGGTCACGCTGACCTCCACCCCGGTTTCCACCACCGCGACGCCGGGGATGGCGGCGAGTTGTTCGCGCACGCTATCGGGCGCGCGTTTGAGCGAGGCGAAAACTTCGGCGAATCGGTTCTGCTCGTAGTAGCTATCGCGAGCGGAGTTCAGCGACTGGATCAGACTGCGGGTCATGATCATCATCGCCAAACCGCATGCCATGACCAAGGCCACGGCGAAGGCCTGGGACTTCAGTCCCTTGAGGTCACGTAGCAGTTTGAGGTCGAGCAGATCCATCGCCAATAATTAGTGTATTCAGAAAATAATTACCACGCCAGTTCCCGCACGGGGCGAGGGTTGCGGTTGACGCGAGCGGGTTCGAGGTGACCGTCCGACATGGTGAAAACGCGATCAGCCATTTCGGCGAGCACAGCGTTGTGGGTGATGACGACGGTGAGCGTGCCAATCTCGCGATTGATGCGTTGGATGGCCTCCAGCACGAGCACGCCGGTGTGCACGTCGAGGGCGCCAGTGGGCTCGTCGCAGAGTAGGACCTCGGGGCGTTTGGCAATGGCCCGGGCGATGGCGACACGTTGTTGTTCGCCGCCGGAAAGTTGGGCCGGGAAGTGATCGGCGCGATTGGCGAGATTTACCATAGCCAAGGCCTCGTCCGACGCCATAGGATTCCGCGATACTTCGGTGATCAACCCGATGTTTTCGCGGGCAGTGAGGCTGGCGATGAGGTTGTAGAACTGGAACACGAAACCCACCACATCGCGCCGGTAGGAGGTGAGGCCTTGCTCGTCGGCGCGTCCGACGTCCCACCCGCGATAATGCAAGGTTCCGCCGGTGGGTGTATCCAGCCCGCCGATAAGATTAAGGAGGGTGGATTTGCCGGAGCCGGAGGCCCCCAGCAAGACGACGAGTTCCCCCTTGGGCAGGTCGAGGTTTACTCCCCGCAACGCATGCACGGCGGCCGAGCCCGTGCCATAGGTCTTGGCGAGACCGCGGGCGACCACGAGGGACGACGGTGCATCGGGATGGGCAGGAGCATTCATGAAACGGGAGCAAACGCCGGACGGTGGTGATCCGCAACTCGCGCTCGGGGGAGGGATGAAAAATATTGGCCGACCGGGTGGCGGGCGCGAAAACGGCCAGTCGGTTTTTGGCCAAAGATGCGAAGGGATGGTTCTCCTGCCGTTACTCGGCGGTGCTCAGTCTGACGACCATTCAAAGCTGATGGTTTTCCCCGCTGCTGCACCTTGTCATGTCATGGCCAAACCG
>Ga0075118_10000134_pt1 | contig 70767 bp, 63 predicted proteins | sample AntAceMetag02UKE_FD_69794 | JGI IMG/M metagenome (GOLD analysis project Ga0075118, IMG submission 69794) | Saline lake microbial communities from Ace Lake, Antarctica - Antarctic Ace Lake Metagenome 02UKE | ecosystem: Environmental > Aquatic > Non-marine Saline and Alkaline > Saline | place...
GACATCTACTTTGCTCGACAGCTCGTGAATGAGCGTATCCAAGAAGTGAAGTCGCAACTACCTCCCGAACTCGAGCCCGCCATGGGCCCGATCTCAACGGGCCTCGGAGAAATCTTCATGTTTACAGTCGAGTCCGAGGAAGGAGCGACCAAACCAGATGGTTCCGAGTGGACTTCGGCTGATTTCCGAGAGCTTCAGGATTGGGTGGTGAGGCCTCAACTCCGCAATCTCAAGGGCGTCTCCGAGATCAATACGATCGGAGGATACGTGAAGCAATTTCTCGTGACGCCTAATCCCGACCGCATGTTGTCCCACGGATTGACGCTACCCGATCTCATGGAGGCGTTAGCGAAAAACAACAACAACGTCGGTGCGGGTTACATCGAACGCTTCGGCGAACAATACCTCATCCGCGTGCCCGGACAGGTGAAAACACTGGAAGATATCAGACGGGTCTTAGTGGCTCGAAGCGGGGGGCATCCCATTCGAGTGGGGGACGTCGCGGATGTGAGTCTGGGGGCGGAGCTGCGCACGGGTGCAGCGACGGAAAATGGCCGGGAGGTCGTCCTCGGCACGGTGTTCATGTTGATCGGAGAAAACTCCCGAGAAGTATCCCAGCGGGTGGCAGCCAAGCTGGTGGAAGTGAATCGCACCCTGCCGGAGGGTATCGTGGCGGAGACGGTCTATGACCGCACTTCGCTGGTCGATCGCACCATCGAGACGGTGAAGACTAACCTGCTTGAAGGGGCATTGCTCGTTATTGTGATATTGTTCCTCCTACTGGGAAACATTCGAGCCGCGTTGATCACGGCGGCAGTCATTCCGTTGGCGATGTTGTTCACGATCACCGGCATGGTGACCAACAAAGTCTCCGGTAATTTGATGAGTTTGGGCGCGCTCGATTTCGGTCTTATCGTCGATGGAGCAGTCATCATCATTGAGAATTGTCTGCGGCGATTTGGACAAGAACAGCATCGGCTCGGGCGACTGCTCACGAAACCTGAACGGTTCTCACTGGCTGCTTCGGCGACCTCTGAGGTGATCAAACCTTCGATCTTTGGGGTGTTCATCATCACCGTGGTTTATGTGCCGATCTTTGCCCTCACCGGTATTGAGGGGAAAATGTTTCATCCCATGGCCTTCACGGTAGTGACCGCATTGCTGGGAGCGATGATTCTCTCAATCACATTCGTGCCTGCGGCCGTAGCGATATTTGTAAGTGGCAAGGTCTCCGAGAAAGATAATATTGCGATTCGCGGAGCCAAGTCACTCTACCGACCAACGCTGCGATTTGTGATGTCGGTCAGACCGGCAGCCGTCGTGTTTGCACTCGTGCTGATCGCATTAGCTGGGTTCACGACCACGCGTATGGGCACGGAGTTTATTCCCAACTTGGACGAGGGTGACATTGCCCTGCATGCCCTACGCATTCCCGGCACGAGTTTATCGCAGGCGGTGAAGATGCAGATGGAACTGGAGGCGAAGCTGCGGGAGTTTCCCGAAGTGAACAATGTGTTCGCCAAGATCGGCACGGCGGAAGTCGCCACCGATCCCATGCCTCCGAGTGTCGCGGATACGTTTATCATGCTCAAACCCCGCGCAGAATGGCCTGATCCGAGGAAATCACGGGAGCAACTCTTCCAGGAAATGGAAGCCGTTGTGATCCAGATTCCCGGCAACAACTACGAGTTCCTTCAACCCATCCAGATGCGCTTTAATGAGCTGATCGCAGGTGTGCGGTCGGAAGTCGCGGTCAAGCTCTATGGTGACGATCTTGACGCCCTGATGTCCTCGGGTAAGGAGATCGAAGACATCGTGAAATCCGTGGCCGGCTCGGCCGATGTGAAGCTGGAGCAGATCACAGGCTTGCCCTTGCTCACGGTGCAGATTGATCACGACGCGTTGATCCGCTACGGACTCTCCGTCGAAGAAGTTCAGACAGTGGTATCCACTGCGCTTGGAGGTGCCACTATCGGAGAAGTGTTTGAAGGCGATCGACGATTCGATCTTGTCGTCCGTTGGCCCGAAGCATTGCGCAGCGATATCGATGCGATGGGCGCACTGCCCATTCCACTGCCTCGGATGGCCTCGGCTGCCCCAGTGTTGCCTGCGGGGCTTGGTCAAGGACTGGCGCAACCCGATGGAGATACGATAAACTTCGTGCCACTGAGCGAGGTTGCTCAGATTGAAATCGCTCCAGGGCCCAATCAAATCACCCGTGAAAATGGGAAACGTCGAGTGGTCATTACATCCAACGTCCGGGGGCGCGATCTCGGCTCGTTTGTTGCCGAAGTGCAGGAGCGTCTCGCTACCGTCGAGATTCCGACCGGCTACTGGTTGGAATATGGCGGCACCTTTGAGCAACTCGAATCAGCCTCTCGTAGGTTGCAGATCGTGGTGCCCATTGCGCTGCTGCTGATCTTCGGCTTGCTCTTCATGAGCTTTGGCGATGCTCGCGATGCCTTCCTCGTATTCACCGGAGTTCCGCTCGCCCTCACCGGCGGCGTCTTCGCTCTGTGGTTTAGAGATATACCGCTCTCCATCTCGGCGGGCATCGGCTTCATTGCGCTGTCAGGCGTAGCCGTGCTCAACGGATTGGTGATGATCTCCTACATCCGCACCCTGCGGCAGGAAGGTAAACCCTTGGACGAAGCAGTCGAAGAAGGGTGCCTCACCCGACTTCGTCCGGTCCTTATGACTGCACTGGTGGCGAGCCTCGGATTCGTGCCGATGGCCATTGCGACCGGTGCCGGTGCCGAGGTGCAAAGGCCTTTGGCCACGGTCGTCATCGGTGGAATTATCAGCTCCACGCTGCTCACCCTCGTGGTGCTGCCCGCGCTCTACCGCATGGCCCATCGGAAAAGTGCAGGATCTAAAACTGATACGTAATATTCCTTAAATATCCATGAAACAGAGATTCAGGATGATTATTGTTGGCACAGCCGGGATGCTTTTTTCTGGCTGTGCCATCCTTTCCTCGACTCCTCCCGAAGTCGCTCATATCCAGCTCGAACGCGTTCATTCTCCAGTCGTGCTCGTTGAGAAAGTTAGGCTGGAGCGAAAAGACGGCACGTTGTTGGTGCGGGGTTATGTGCTTAAACGACTGGGTATGAAGGATACGACGCAAACGCATCTTGATGTCACGCTTTACGATTCCTACGGCACAGTATTGCGCCAAAGGGTGACGCACTTTGAGCCCAGACAAATCCCACGACGAGTTCGGCGGGCTGACTCTGCGGTGTATCGCATTGAGTTGGATGCGTTACCTCCCGAGACCACACGATTGGAAATAAAAGCCCATGAGGGAAACCATAACATGAATCCCGATTCCGCCCCCACTGTTCCCACTTCGCATTTATAGAAACATCGTAACCGATTGCACTAAACCAATTCCTTCAAACCTCATTATTAACCCTCTCATGTCTAAAAAACTATTATTGTTCCTCATCGGAATAACCTTACCTGCCGTGGCCTTTGCCCACGGTATGTCGGAAGCCGATCAAGCTGCCGCGCTCGCCGCTGGCAACTTTGAGTTCATCAAACTCGGAGCCAGCCACATGCTCACCGGTTACGATCACCTGCTGTTTTTATTCGGTGTGATGTTCTTCCTCACAAAGTTCAAAGAAATCGTGAAGTTCATCACCGCGTTCACAATCGGCCATTGTATTACGCTGATTTTCGCCACGCTGCTGCACATCCGTGCCAACTACTACCTCATTGATGCGGTCATCGCTCTCACCGTCTGCTACAAGGCGTTCGATAATCTTGATGGCTTCAAAAAATATCTCGGCACTGCATCGCCAAACATGCTCGGTGCAGTGTTCGGCTTCGGCTTGATCCATGGGTTCGGCCTTTCCACTCGCTTGCAGCAACTACCACTCGGCCACGACGGCTTGGTCATGAAAATACTGTCGTTTAACGTCGGGGTGGAATTTGGCCAGATCGCCGCGTTGCTGGTCATGGGCTTCGTGCTCTCTCAATGGCGGCACTCCGCGTCGTTCACGAAATTCAGCAAAGTGGCAAATGTGGCCCTGATGTGTGCCGGCGGACTGCTCTTCCTGATGCAGATGCACGGTTATCGACACACGCGCTACTCGGATGATTTTCCTCTGAACAAGGATGATCATTACCACGTTCATCAGGACATGATCGCTCCGATCGAGCCTGCTCCGCTAGTCACCGCGCCAACTGAACCCGAACCCTCGGTCCACAGCCACGGAGACGGCCCTGCTCACAGTCATTAATTTCTCCCACAACTAACAATCCAAATCTATATTATGAAAATCAAAATATTCAGCCTCTTCACCCTCGCGTTCACCGCGAGTTTGGCCCTCGCAACGGTAGTTCGTGCCCACCGCGGTGGGCACGATGCGATGCCTCCCACGCAGCCGAACACCCCTTCTGTTCTCACCGTTCAATTGCCGACGAAGATGGTCGACACTCTCGAGGCGATTCATGGTCAGTTCACCCAGCTCAAAGCTGCCTTGGCTGACGGTAAGTCCTCTGCCGTCTCGTCCAATGCACTGACACTCAATCAACTCGTGCAGCACATTGTCACGCAGGTGTCCGCTGACCAGCAAGGCGACGTGAAGGTAATCGCAGATCGACAGGCAAAGCTCACTGCCGAACTTAGCCGCGCTGCTGCCGCAGGCGCGGATAAGGCCGTCTCGGCTATCATCGGCAAACTCAGCACTAATCTTCGCTCACTCCAACTCCTCGAACATTAATTGTTTCAGCAGCCTCTGGGCATCGTTGTGTAGTCACGACGCCAGCTCCGTTCTTATACGCTACCGTGGTCGGAATCCAATAAGACCATGGCTATGTTGTCAGTCTCCACTCCTGTATAATGAATAATTCGATCGAACCTTCTCTCTGGCGACACAGTGTGTTCCAACGTCTGTTCTGGGCTCATGCATTTAGCCTAGTGGGAACTGGCATCACTTCTGTGGCTTTGGGTTTATTGGCACATGAATTGGTTGGGGCTTCAGCTTCCGTAGTGCTGGGATTCACTCTCGCTATACGCATTGTCATTATCGTCACGTGTTCCCCATGGGTTGGCAGAATCGCTGAGCGTTTTGGTTCGCGAAAAACGATGCTGGCGAGCGATCTTCTTCGCGCAGTGATCGTGATTGGGTTTTTCTATGTCGATGCAGTCTGGCAAATATATGCTTTGGCCGTAGCCTTAAATTTGTGCGCAGCGGTTTTTACTCCGGTTTACAAAGCGTTGATTCCGGACGTCGTGGGAGAGGCGCTGTATCCGCGTGCCTTGGCACTCGGTTCGGTAGCTTACGACACGGCGAACATTCTTGGCCCTGCGTTAGCTGGCCTACTCATCGCTTGGGTCGGCTTTCGTGGTGCATTTGTCTTTGATGCACTCACATTTATTCTCAGCGCTGGATTGATCTTTGGCTTACCGCGATTGGCGGCAGGACAGGCTGTTGCCGCTGCCAAATCCACTTCGCCTTCGCTTGGACACGGTATTTCGGCCATGTTGCAACGAGCCCCACTGCGTCGATCATTGTTTCTCGCCCTGCAAACCAGTGTATCCGGTGCGTTCGTGTTGGTAGCTACGGTGGACTTTGTGAAGGAGAATCTGATGATGTCAGACAGTTCATACGCGTGGGCCATGGCGATCTACGGCATGGGCTCTGTCGGGGGGGCGATAATATATGCCCGAAGTGCCAAATCGATTAGGAACCGTTTGAGTAGGATAGCGGCACCATTGCTTATTGGGGCGCTGATCTTGGTCGGTTTACTTCCAAGTTACAGCGCGCTCATCATCGCATGGCTTTTAGCCGGGGCGGGACAAAGCATACTCGGCATTCGGGGAAACGAACTCCTTGCCGCCAACAGCACTGGGGCCGAACGAGCACACATCTATGCCGCTCACTTTTCTCTCAGTCATGCGGGTTGGGGATTGACCTATCCTTTGGCTGGGCTCCTCACCGTCGCATGGGGATTTCAACCCTGTGCACTAGTTTTTAGTCTTATTTTAATCGGAGTTTCAGTGCCGGTTTGGAGTAGTAGTTAAATAGAATATCCGTCAAGGAGACTCTAAGTGATTATGATAAGCTCATCAGCCGTTCAGCAGCGACCGTTTCAGGGAAGGAGACATTGAGGTTAATCATAGTATTTCAGGGTCGAGGTTAAGTGTTGAAACAACCGGCCCGGGAACCCCGGTGGTTGGTGAGGAGAAGAGCGAAGAAAGGGACGGGCGACGTAGGAGATCGTCCTCTTCCTAGCGTTTCTCCAGAACCAAGCTTCGGGGTCTTGGCCGGAACAATGTTGGCCCGAAACAGGGTCACGACGGAGTTGCTCCGTTGGGACTGTGTTTCTGTGGTGGCACAAGTATTTCGTCATCACATGTGAAAGGGATATGTAGCGATTCGCCTATTCTCTCATTCTGAGATGCGGTAATACCAATATGTGTGCTTGTTTATCCGCCATAACTGATCTTATGGGTATTGGGTATGAGCTCGGACGTGGATCGTTTAGTCAAAGTCAGCTTCTCATTTTATTCAGCGGATATGACCCTCTTGGTTTACCAAACTGAGGAACTAAAGAAGCTCGGTGCTGCGGTGAGGCGTGGCACTGTGCTCCGAGCCTTGATCGAGCTGACCAGCGAAACTGAGATGTTCGCTTACACCGTCCTGTTGAATCGAGACTATGTGGGTAAAGCAGGTCCACGTGAGGTGAAAAATGTGTCCGGTATCCCGACGGTAGACTTACCTCCGCGCCTAGTTCGTAAACTCGATCAAGTGATCGCGGAACTTGCCGCGAAAGACATCAAGGCAACCCGGGCCTATGTGGTGCGGGCAGTGTTGCGCAATGCACCCCGCCCGTCTGCATGGATCAATGCAGTGAACCAATATCTGAAAGATTTCCCTAGAAAATCGCGGGTAGCTGGTAACACATTTTAGCTGAGCAAGCGTAAACAGATTTGTGTATTAATCCTCGGTTGCGCTTACGGCTCCTCGCAAAAGATCCGGTGCAGAAACTCTCAAAAGTTGGCGCACCGTTGTCTGGAAAGCGCATTTATTGGATGCGGAGTGAAATTTTTTTTGGGGTATCGTAAAACGAGTAGTGATGTAGTGGTGGTCGAGTGGTGAAGTAGTGGCGACGAATCATAGTTGTCCTAAAAATCTTTAGGGGTGGAGTGTTCACACTTGCATAAGTGATAGGTTTAAGGCGGATGCTTTCTTGAGGATTTTTCTACGATCAAGAGGCTTCAAATTGAGTTTATAATTTGCGACTAAAGTTGGTTCGTTAGAAGTAGGATTATGGGTTTAGTCTGGATTATATTATGGGTTTAACTATGCTGTGAGTATGGTTCAATTCGGCAAAATCGGTGGTCAAATAGACGCTACGATAAGTGATTTCCCAAAAGCGGTTAATGCACCGAAACGGCGCTCGGTCGGAGCGAACCTCCTAAGACACGCTTCCCCAACGAGCCCGTTGGTTCCTCCAGAAATGATAGAGCCAGCATGAGAGCGGAAACAGGATCAATCGACACTCATGGGGTGAGTCGCCGAAGACGAATTGCGAAGCTGCTTTGCAAGGCTGTGCAGCTGTCACAGGTGAGCGACGCATTTCATTCAAAATCTGATCCTGAAGCAGAAGCTGGTGTCGGCGAATCTGGTGACCTCATCCAGCAAACAGATGAAACCCGGATATTGCGGTTTCTTGAAATCAGCGGATCAGCGTCACCGATTGTCATTCGCCAATCACTGGGCCTGTCCCGCTCCTCTGTCTACCGGACGCTCCAAAGGCTAAGTCAAGAGCGCCAAGTTAGTTCCAATGGGCATACTCGTTCACTCGTTTATGAGCTGTGCCAAGGGGAACCATCCTCAGATAAGATCTGCTTGAACTGAGTGCTATGGCTCGCCGGGAACCTCAGGACCGACCCTCAGCGCAGGTGCCAGTTGCCATCTACACGCGTGTATCGACTGACAATCAAGTCGGTGGTCGATTCGACTCCTGTGAGAGTCAGGCCGCAGTGTGTCGCGACTATATCAGCAAGCATTCTGAGGAAGGTTGGTATGAGGCGGCTGCTTTGACCGATGCGGCGTATTCCGGCGGCACGATGGATCGACCGGGAATCCAAACGCTCAAGCGGATGATCCAAGGAGGAGAGGTGAAAGTGGTTCTGATTTTCAAATTAGAACGAGTTTCTCGCAATATGGACGAATGGGGGCCGTTTCGGGCCTTTCTGCAGAAACATGAGTGTCGACTGGAAAGTGCGACGGAAAATATCTCAGAGATCGAGCCCGAGGGACGACTGAAGAATAACATCATGATGAGTGTGGCGGAGTTTGAGCGACTTAACACCGCGAAGAAAACTCGGCTCAAAATGAGAGAACAGGCCAAGCGTGGGTATTGGAACGGCGGTCCGGTGCCCTACGGTTATGCTTACGACAAAAATACCCAGTCACTCTATCCTCATCCCGTTGAGGCTCCCGTGCTCCGGCGTATTTTTGAGGAAACGGCCAAACTCAGATCCCTGACTGAAATTGCGAATGACCTCAATTCCGAGGGCCATCGAACCAAGGAGCGGATCATGCAACGCCGTGACGGAACGAAGGAGACGGTAGGTGGGCGTCATTTCCGCTCGGATGGACTACGTCTCATCATTCGGAATCCTATCTACCGTGGTTTTGTCAAATTTGAAGGCCATGAGTTTACCGGCAAACATGAGCCCTTGGTGTTAATCAAGGTATGGGAACAAGCGAATGCAGCTACAGAGGAATCTCTTGGGCAGGCTAAGGTGATAGATGCTCAGGCGTCATTGCAGGCAAGAGATGCACATAATCACTTGTTTAAAGGTATTGCGTGGTGCGCTGATTGCGGGCGCGCATTAGTGCCGAGTGATAGCGGGAAAAAGAGTCCTTCTGGGATGAAATACCGTTACTACGCTTGCAGCTTGGTTTTGAAGGAATCCAAGACGGCGAACTGTTCGGTAGGTCGGCTCTCTGCTGATGCTTTTGAAAAGGCTGTGGTTTCCTTGTTGGGTGAGCTCAGTAAGCATCCGGGTTTGATTCAGGAGATGATTTCTGTTTCGCGATCAACCCGTCGTCAGGACACCAAAGAACTCCGAGCTGAATCGGATAAGCAAAAATTGGCCTTATCTAAGGTTGAGGAACAACTCAACAATTGTGCCGATGCGGTGGCAAAAGGAGGAGTTGATATCCTTGGGGACGCTCTCGTGAAGCGAGCCGCCAAGCTTCGTGAACAAAGACAGCAGTTGATCGTTAGGCAGGAAAGAATCCGACAGGAGTTGACTGCGTCCAATGCGATGGTGATCGAGGAGAAGCAGATCCAGCAGAGTCTCAGTCGATTCGGAGATGTTCTGCCTCAACTTGATCCGGTTGAACAAAAAGAGCTGGTTCGATTGTTGATCGACCGGATCGATGTGCGGCGTGCCGTGGAGAAAGGGAGGCGGAAATTGGCTGGAGCAAACCTCACCTCTGGCTCTGATCGATTGATGGAGATTAGGCTCAAGCTCCACAGTGATGAATTGGCTCTGGGGTTGGAGCAGCGGATGGATCATAAGGGCAACAAAGTCCATACCCCTCATATCCGTGGACTCAGTTTGGCTGCACAGGTGGATTTCAAAAACGCCAACCTTGGCGAAGTCGTGCTCGTCACGCCATTCCGGCGCACTGTGCGTTTAGATTCCAGAGTTAGGACTGTGCCTCAGGTGAAACCGAAACAGGTTTTCAAGCATGCCATAATTCGTGCTCAGAAGTGGCAAACGTTACTCAATACGGGTGCTGTCCCGCATCGGTTTGCCTTGGCCAAACGTGTGGGATGCACACCTGGGGCAGTCACCAAGATTCTCAAAATGATCAATCTCATACCCGAAATCCAAGAGTATTTGGTGAGAATCAGGAGTGAGCATGAAGGATGGCATTTTAGCGCCAAACGAATGATGCAATTGGCGTCGATGACCCCAAAGCTACAGCGTGTAGCCTTTGGGAAATTACAAAAAGATTATGAGACCAACATTCATATATCCTCTACGCCGGTAACAGCAGTATCCAAGGTGAATATAGGTCGCGGACCTTCGATTGGCTGAAACGGCACTGCTATGCATTTTCTTGTGTTAAACCCCATGGATGATACCTTCGTAGCATGATTAAGGACAGAAATAACCAGCCTCTGAGCCGTTCTGCGGTCGCAGTCGATCCCTACCAAGATTGTCGGGCTGTGTTGCATGCTCTGCCCGCGATTGAACGTATTTCAGAGATCGACATTGCTTTGGAAGAGGTGGCTCAAAACCCTACGTCGAATGCGACATTCCACCGAAAGAAACTCCTGCGGATGCATGACGCTGCACGGTTAGAGGCTGGACTGGTGACCCCGGCGCAGCTCCAGCGAGAAAACTCTCCTTCACAGAGTTTAGATTTCACTACGGCCAAAATTGTGTGGAAATCGCGAGTAAGTGCCGGCTCCTGATTCTACGCTTCCCGGAGATTTTAACGACATCTTCCGACAGGGAGTGTTAGTAGTAGGCGGTCACGCCGTAAACCTTTGGGCGTCTTACTATGCTCATAAAAAAGACCCTCAGTTGGCGGCATTTGAGCCATTTGTCTCCAAGGACGCTGATATCCATCTTCGAGATAAAGATGTAGCTCTGGGGATTGCGACTGCTGCTGGTTGGACTTTTCGGGATAATCCCGAGGTGCGATCTCCCATCTTGGGGCAGATCGTGATGATTCGGATGGGCAAAGAGCTCACGGTCGATGTTCTCCGCTCAGTAAGTGGGTTGAATAAGTCAGATCTAAACAAGACAGAGGAGATTGTTTTTAAGGGAGGAATCCGCTACGCGGTTCCCGCGCCTGAAATCATGCTGAAAGCGAAGATTGCTAACCTTGTTTTGCATGACCAGCGGGACCGTCAGGATGACCGACATGCTCGGATGATGGTCGTTTGCTGCCGTCATTACTTAGTCGATATATTTGATGCGATGAAGGCTGGGCAAGTGAAGGAACGCGATGCGGTGAATCGTTTCATGTCGACCTATGACATCATCACGAGTGAACAAGCGCAGCGAGCTGACCAGCAACACCAACTGGGTGTAGCTGCCGCGATTCCTCCTGAATCACAGTTGCCTAAGCTTTCAGAATTCGTGCGGTTGCAGGCATTTTATCACCATCAGGTGCGAGCCAAGAGTTCGCGGGTGTCGAATCGGATTCGCTTCTAGGTCATAAGCAAGAGTCCAGCACGCTAGTCAGAAGTCGCTCAATTTGAGATGGGGGAAAATGACCGCTATTTGGGGCGAAAAGTTTTCCCAACCTTTCACTTGTGTGCGCTTGGCGTGAAGAAATATGGGGGACTGTGGGCCAAACCGAGAACTCGGCCAAAGGTTGGGAAAACTCAAAAATTTGTTTCTATCGTTCCTCCAACGATTTACAAAATAGTTTTCCCAACCTCGTTTTTGGTTCTCTTTTCTTACGAACTGGCTGCCCGACATGGGTTCGAACCATGACTGGGTGAGTCAAAGTCACCTGTGCTACCATTACACCATCGGGCAGTGAATTCAGTAAAGGTCGATACGCTGTAAGGCTTCTATCTCGGGTCAAGGATGGAAAATCAGAGAAGTGGAATTGATGATCGAGAATGCCCACATGTATTTACCACGACTTCGAAACTGCTTAGGATAGCTTAAGCTGTCGGAAGGTGCTCCAACCAACTGTTCTTTGTCTGGAAGAAATCTCCCGCTGAGTGTCTCTTACTCTGATGCAGAGAATAATCATCGTTGGCATACTTGCATTCATTTGTCTGCTCACGACCCTTCGCGCTGAGCAGACCTTTCGCAGCGGCTCGCCGCAGGTAGCACTAATCGAACTGTTCACGAGCGAGGGTTGCAGCAGTTGTCCACCGGCGGAGAAATGGCTCGGTCAGTTACGCGACCATCCGAATCTGTGGAGCGAAATCGTGCCGGTCGCGTGGCATGTGAATTATTGGGACCGTCTCGGCTGGAAGGATATTTACGCCTCCAAGGCCAATACCGCGCGGCAATACGCTTACGCGAAGCAGTGGCAGGCTCGATCGGTTTACACCCCTGGATTTGCACTCAACGGACGTGAATGGCGACGAGGGGATGGAATTGGTGATACACCCCGCGAAGCCGGTGAGCTCACCGTTGTTTGGCAAGATGATATGGCGGCTCAGGTATCCTACTCCCCACCGGCTAACGCGAAGCCGCAACACTATGACGTCACGATAGCGCTGTTGGGAGGCAGTATCATCAGCGATGTGCGCAAAGGCGAAAACGCCGGACGCGAGCTGCATCACGAATTCGTCGCACTGGAATCGACCAATGCAAAACTCAAGCGCGACGGATCCGATGCCCACACTGCGACGTTAAAAATCGCAGCTCAAACCGCACCGCGAGCTCCACGACGCGCCCTCGCAATCTGGATAACACGCCGCGGCGAGATGACACCAATTCAAGCCACCGGTGGTTGGCTCGAATAGTCCCAAACGGTCACACCCTTCCCACGAACCAGCAACACAGGATGTCAACTATTGGTTGACGTGAACGAATGAGTCAGCGGGGATTCTTTATGATCAGAGCGCTTTACGCGTGGCATATATTCTTTGAGATATTTCTGATCATGCTCATCAACGCCGATTGTATTCACACTTCTCCAGGCAGAAAGCTCCAAAGCATGGAAGAGTCGATCGGATTTTATCTGTTCGTAAATCATCTGCTCCCCATTGAACTGCTGCACCGGATGGATGCGAAAAATCAATCAACCCAATGAGAAAACCAAATCAGTCCACCACCAAAACCGCCCCGGCAGAGGCCAAGCGAACGGCGCTACGACTCGGTCTATGCTGCCAGTTCGCAAGAGAGCCGATCAAGTTTCGCAGAACTACGGCCACGGCGATGTTGCGTCTCGGAAAACGGGAGCGACTGGGCCGCCTATCCGAGTTATGTCGGCAAAACGCCGAGGCCCTAATGGACGCACTAGAGTTTTGCACGACGCATCACATCGGCTCGTTCCGGATCAACAGCCAAATATTACCGATCAAAACGCACCCTGATGCCGGCTATGACATGGGAGAATTGCCGGAGGGTCCGGCGATCATCGAGCGTTTCCGGGAGTGCGGGATGTTTGCCCGGCAAGAAAGCCTGCGCCTATCGTTTCATCCGGACCAGTTCGTCGTGCTAAATTCGCCAAATCCCAAGACCCTGGCAAACTCGCTGGCAGAATTGGATTACCAAGCCGAGGTGGCCGAATGGGTTGGCGCCGACACCATCAACCTACACGGGGGCGGCGCCTATGGCGATAAAACCACCGCACTACAAGTGTTGCGAGCGAACATCAAACAGTTGCCCATGCCGGTGAGCTCAAGGCTGACGCTGGAGAACGATGACAAAATCTACACGCCATCTGACTTGCTGCAGACCTGTGAAGAAACCGGTGTTCCACTAGTGTATGACGTGCATCATCATCGCTGCCTACCGGATGGATTGACTGTGGCCGAAGCCACCCAGCGCGCTCGGGCAACCTGGAATCGTGAACCGTTATTTCATGTCTCCAGTCCGAAGGAAGGTTGGGATGGACCCAAACCGGAGCGGCATCACGACTACATAGACGCAGTCGATTTCCCCAAGGAATGGATGGACTGGCCGCTGACCGTTGAAGTCGAAGCGAAGGCGAAGGAACTGGCCGTCTGTAAACTAATGGCCGAACTGAAATGCACCGGATAATTTCTTCACAATCACCAACGCATCATAATCATAGGCGCAACGTTCTATAATGGACAATGATTTCTGGCGCTGTCTGTCGACAGGGTCCTCAGTAAGATCCGTTCTGCAAACGAGTATTACGATAGTGCTCTTCTCCAAAAGGCGATCCCATTGGGGTATAGCGAAAGCAGCCATACCCATGGGAAACGCTGACAGGAAGATCTGAACTAAACTTAATACTTCTGCACCATCCGCGTCGGTTCTTCAAAATGGGGATATTTCAAAGAGCCTTCACGCGTGGCGTGTATTCCTTGAGATACTTCAGATTATGCTCATCGCCACCGATCGTATTCGCACTTTTCCAGACCGGTGGCTCCACGCCATTCTTAAGACACAAATCGATGGCTTCCATCACGAGCCAGTTGATGCAGAAGCAAGCGAGCACGTTACAGGTTCCTCCCACTTTCTGCGGATAGTCTCGGAGATTCAGCAGCGTTTCACCATGCGGCACATGATTGTCGATGATCACATCGGCGATCTCGCCGATGTTCTTCTGATTACTATGGCGGGCCACGAAATCACGTGGAGTCGCTTCGGCAAAAGCCACTGATGAGATGGCGATAACTTTGCATCCTCGACGTTTCGCTTCCAACGCGGCGTCAATCGAACAGGCATTGATGCCGTAAGCACTTGTGATCACCAACAGGTCGTCGGGGCCGAGATGGTGAGCCTTCACGATCTTATCGCCGATATTTTCCTCACGTTCGAGCATCGTGGATTTCTGACCACCGCCACCGAGCGCGAGACTCGCCTCAAACATCGGGCTGATGTTCGCCAACCCACCAGCGCGGAAAAAGAACTCCTCACTCCCGACATAGGAATGCCCACCCACTCCATAAACATGGATCAAGCGATCGGCTTTGATCTGTTCGTAAAACATCTGCGCCGCCTGATTAATGGCGTCTTGCTGAGTGTTCGTCATGGTGTCGAGACGCTCGGTCATACCTGCCTGGTAGCGCTTCGCAATATCACTGGGGGGAGTTTGCTTCATAGTCATTTGTAGGGTTAAATTTTAGAGCTAAAGGACCTTCGATAAATCGACCACGGCTACTTTGCGCACGCCATCGGAGAGGCAATTGATTGCCACACGTTTGAATTGATAATCCCAAGCAGGATGCGGATCGATGCGTAGCTCGCCTTTCGGGCCACCAAATTTCGGAACGCACGGAATCTGCACCAAGGTCGTTTCCGTGTCCGTCTTTAGATCAATCCAACGCAACGGGACATGGGTCGCTCCTTTCCCTTCCTCATAAGGATAACAATCGGTAATGATGTGTCGGCCATCCGGATGCATGGTCGGATGACCACTGCCTCTGAGCGTATCAGTAAGCGTTTCAAATCCACTGCCGTTATATCGAAATTTCACCAGCTGCAAACTTTTGCCGTCGGGTTTCGCATTCATCAAAATGTCATCCCCATTCGGACACCAATTGGGATGATGCCCGCCCAAGGCCCAGATATCCGGTGTCAGTGCCAAGGCTAAATTGGAACCATCAGGATCCATCGTCAGAATCGAGTTTCGATTCCCTTTCCCATCCGGATACATCCAAAAGAAACATACCATGATCCGCGTGCCTTGCGGATTCCACTTAGTGTGAAAGCAAACGTAAGCGCCGCCCTTGCAACGCAATTCTGGAAACAGTTCTAAGAAATCGCCGATCGTTAAAATCATCCGCGTGGGTCCACCATCCAATGGCGTGATCGAGATGCCGAGTTCGGCGTCACTCCCGCGATTCCATTCGTCAACACCTGCCCAATGCGCACCGTAGCCGGGTTGTTTTTGCCCCATGTGCAACAAGCTTGCCGAGACCGCTTCACCACGCACATCAGAAACCATGTAAACTTCACCCGTGAGGTCGCGTCGCTCCGAATTGAACAGATTCAAGACGCGGCCATGGATCACCGGAGCCGTCTCAGATTGGACGTTGTAAACCAGTTCCTCGTCGTTTCGCCCCCATTGCACCTGGGCACCGAGTTGTGTGTCCCAAGCCAAGGTGCGATCTACGACCTTCGATTCGCCATTATCCAAATCGACCACGACGATCTCAGCCTCCTCACCCTTCTGCGGTAGACGGTCATCAACCGGAAAACGTGTTAGGCCAAGATAGCGACCCGAGGGACTGAACGGCGAAGTATCGAAAAAACGGTGAATCGCTGGCCCCACATCCAACAGCCTCACGGAAACATTGGGATCGATATCACGAAACATGATCGACGCCTCCTCGTTCCGGATATTCACGCATGTGAATTGGCGGATGGCCCATTTGCCCCCGGCTCTTCAAATCCGAAATCGGATCAATCGGCACGAATGTCACATCAATTTTTTCCTTCGTCACATCGCAACGGTAAAAGCCCAACGTTCCATCACCATCAGCCCATTTCTCCGGCCATTGCGCATGTCCGCCGCCAGCAGCTCCCTGGAAATAACGAATCCCTTCCACGTCCATCTCCGGTCGCCGACGATGAATGTGTCCGCTGAAAATAATATCAGCTCCCGCCTTCTTCAGCAGATCGACCAAGCGTCGCCGATGTTGCGCCGATACCGAAAAATACCACGGTAGGTATTCGTCCTTCTGGGTAATATCGAATTCCGGCTCATCCAGCGCATCGATAAATAACGCGTAGTGCATCACCACCACGTGGTGATCGACCTTTGGCTGATCCGCTAGTGATTCCAGCATGTGCCACAGGCGATCCTCTTCCGGCAAACCCGAACCAATCACTGCATCGTAAAACGAAGTAAATCGCACATTGCGATGAACGAACGTGGAGTTGATTGGACCGAAATAACTCGCGAAGAGCGACAGACGCTCTGAGGTCACATTGAGCTTCAAATCATCACGGCCATCATCCCAGCCTCCTTGAACCCGGGTGTGTCGATTACCGACATCCTGATTCCCCGGAATCGCAAATACGGGAATGGGAAGCGACGCGAAATCGTCTTTCACCATCTGGTATTCCCATTCGTGAGTATCGCCATCGCGAGTCACATCACCACCCATCAATAACAGATCAGGTCGAAACGCTTCCATCTGTTTGCGCGCCGTCGCCCAATTCGCATTTCGTGACGGATCGAACCGGTAGGATTTTTCCGAACCCAGATGGATATCGGTAATATGTGCGAAGGACCATGCCGCGCTGTCTGATGAGAGGCTCATGATTGTATCGCATCTGATTCGCCGTGAATGCGCACGGCAAACAATGCTGCAGGCACATGTTCGTGCGGACGAGTAAGCTCGATCCGGAGTCGATCCGTGGTCACAGGTTCGGACAGCGAATGACTACGTCGCGTCTGATGATTATCCGTCACCGCGAACAGCTCGCGTCCGTCGCCCGCAAGCACGCGATACTCTTTCACGCAAAAGATGATGTCCCGTTCGGGATGGTTGAACAAAACAGATTCCATCGGGTGATCCGCATCGGTATCAAACACGAGTTCGACTCGCGAAATTGTCTGCGGCGATGCCCACGTCAATTCGATGCTCGGCGACTCATCTTCGAAATCAGCAACCCAAGCATTCGGCTGATTCACCGGCCGATCCACGCCATTTGTGAGATTGGAAACATCGCAGCCAGCCAAGGCAGGAGAAATCGTTATCGCCATGTTCTCGCCGCCGGGCCGCCGCAGTGGCGTCCAGAAACCAAACGTATCCACCCCACTATTTTCGGGCGGTGTCTGCACCGGTGATTTCGCGACTGCCTTATGCGCCTGATGCGTGACCGCAAGCAAACCGGTGACTCGTGAATCCGAGAGCGACACACTAATCAGTGGATTCGCATGCAACGTATAGAACGCAAAACCGTCGTGAGGAAACACCGTATCGAAATCGAGTGTTACTACTTGATTCTCTCCGGCCGACAACTCGACCTCGCGCTTCGTCAAAAGTAGATCAGGTGTGTGATTGCAGGGTTTTGAACTAGCACAGAACTCGACCGTTAAAGTCGTCGCTTCACTCACGTTAACCGCAAACGTGACTGCTGGCGCTTTGCCTAGCTTCACCGGCAACATCATCGCCCATGAATCTTCGAGCAGGCGTTGCTGATCATTCGGTTTTAGCTCAGCAAGCTGTAGCGTGCTGCTGGCTGAGATCGTGGCGTTGCGCGCCAAATCAGTGGGGTCATCCAAAGCGATTCCCGGAATATGTTGGCCGACCTTGAGCAGAGATTGCTGCAGTTCATGGAGTCGATCACCGCTCGCCACGTCACGCGGCAAACAACCGTGATCGCGGCAGAGTTTCGCGGCCATCGCCACGGCCTGCCCGTTATTCGCACAAGTCGCCATCACGCGGGTCGAACCAAACGCGACATGCGAGGAGCTGATCAGGCGACCGCCAAGAAACAGGTTCTTGATATTTCGACTGTAGAGCGCGCGATACGGAATCCCGTAGACGCCTTTGGAGTGATACTGATTACAACCAGGCTTCTCGCTAAACACGCCATCGGCGGGATGCAGATCGATCGACCAACCTCCGAACGAAACCGCATCGGGTTGCTCGCGTTGCTCGATCACATCTTGCTGCGTGAGCATCACGTCGCCCTCGAAGCGCCGGCTCTCGCGTTTGCCGGGAATCATCCCCACCCACTCCAAAGTCAGATTTTCAGCTTCGGGAAATTTGCCAGAATTTTTGATATAGTTCCACACCCCGTAAACGACCTTCCAGAGCTCCCACTTGATCGTCTCGGTTTCGTGGATCGTATCGAGGCGCCCACCGTATTCGATCCACCACAACCAGCAACCGGAGTGATGCGCCTTCAGATCGCGAAAGCGGGGAATCTTCGTGATGTCGTCCAATGCAAACGATGGCGGCACATAACGCACCGGCTTTCCTTCATTGCGCGAGTAAAAGTAAATCGAGTGCCCGAGCAGTTCGCCGTATTCCTCGGTCGGCGCCATGCCCTCGCCAAACTCTTCCGCGGATTCCGCGCCCATCCGAAATGCCGCTCCGGCCATGAATCCGACAATACCATCACCCGTCGAATCACTAAACAGCGGCGCAGTCACGAGATACTCCGTCGAGTTTTGCGAACAGAACGCGCGCAACGATTTGATCGTATCGGCATCGCTCTTCTCCAGATCGTAAACCGCCGTGTTGAGCAGCAGCGTGATGTTTGGCTCGCGCACGACGAATTCGAGCAGGAGCGAATCGACCAACACGGCATTCCCCTCGGGATTGCGGTGCAGGTTTTCGACGAGGATCTCGTTGATCACCCCACCCTCACGCGCCCAACGATTATTGTTTCCCATGTGCGAGGTCGCGCCGAGCACCCACAACCGGACCTCACTGGATGAGTTGCCACCTAGCACCGGACGATCTTGGACCAGCACAACTTTCAGACCGGCTCGCGCCGCGGTGACTGCAGTGCAGACGCCGCCGAGACCGCCACCCGCCACCGCCAGATCGCATGACAGTTGGACGGCTTTGAGCGCGCGTTTGGTTTCGGAGGGTGCGCTGATTTCCATAATTATTTCCAGCTTACCTGCGGCAGTTTAGAAAAATCCACGCGGCAATTATAAGTCGCGTCTTCACGGAAAGGATAAGCCTTTTCGATCTCTTCGGTGAGTTCGATTCCCAGACCGGGTTCATCTGTGAGAGTGATATGACCCGATTCGATTTGCCATGGTCCCGGCACGAGTGTGTGGCGCAATTCGTAGGGCAACGTCGGCCACTCAACGAGCATGCCACCACCCGCTTGCGCGACATGGAAATTAGCCATCATTCCAACCGGGCCACCCCAGCAATGCACATAGACTTCCGTGTCGTGCTTCCGCCCCGCCGCGAATACTTCCAAGGTTGCGCTGAGTCCGCCGATCACAGTCGCGTCGGGCTGCGCAATATCGTAGTAGCCCTTCTCCATCCGAGCACACAGTTCGGGCGCAGTCGTCACGATCTCGCCACCCGCGATCTTCGCTTGGGGCAAACGCCTTTTCAGTTCGGTAAAGCCATCTAATTCCTGAGGCCCGAGCACTTCTTCTAAAAACACCGGCATCTGCCCGCCACGCTTGTTCAGCTCCTCCAAGAATATCTCGATGTCCTCAATCGTCTGCGACGGCACCGCGAGATTCTGCGTCATGTCCACCGCGATATCGATTCCACGAGGTTTACCCTCGCGCTGGCAGAACGCCGCCTTGTCTTCCTGACCACGTCGTGCGCGCATTTTAAAAACGTCGATTCCCATCGCCCGGATCTGATCGAGCTCGGCTCGCATCCCGTCCTGATCGATCGCATCGCCGCCACTCGCATAAAGTTTCATTGATCGCGCTTCGCCGCCGAGGAGTTTCCACACCGGCACGCCTTCCAATCTCGCGCGGCAATCCTGCAGCGCCGTTTCGCACGCGCTGATCACATGTTGCGCCGCGCCTTGTAAACTCCAGTAGCCGGTGGTGAGCGACAGCTCGCCCATGACATTTTCGAAATCTCGTGGATCTTTACCGATCAACATCGGCGCGACGATTTCGACGATTTCGCGAAACACTTTCGGCGCAAACACCGCCAGGTAGCCTTCCCCTAAACCAACTACACCATTGTCCAAGGTGATCTCGACGAGACCCGTCGTGCGATAACCCGTGGGCAAGCAGAGCAACCCTTCGACACTACGTTTCGGATCAGTGTAGGGAGCGGTGAGCAGAACCGGACGGACGCGGGTAATTTTTGGCATGAGGTGTAATCAGGGCTGAAGACTGATGATATTTTCTAACGTCTCACCCTGTTTGTAGCGTTGAAGGTTATCGATAAAGTAGCGCGCCTTCGCATTGTATTCATCGGGATAACCGCCACCCGTGTGGTGCGTGAGAATCGTATTCGGGCATGCCCAAAAAGGGTGCTCCGGTGGCAATGGCTCCTGCTGCGTGACATCAATCACCGCGCCAGCAATGCGATGCTCATTGAGCATTTCGATCAGGGCCGGTTCGTCGACCACGGCGCCGCGACCGATATTCACAAACACCGCTTGCTCCGGAAGTCGCGCGAGCAGCTCGCGGCTGATCAAACCATTCGTGCTCGGATTATTCGGCAAACAGCACACCACGACATCCGCGGTCGCGAGAGCGTCACCGAGCGATGCCGGATTGCGTAGTTCTGCCCCTTCGGAGGTGCGCGCGTAGGATTGCACGTCGCATTCGTAGGCCTCCAAAAGTTTGCGCATCCGTTTGCCGACTGAACCATGACCGAGCACGACAGCTTTGCTACCGTGGAGCAGGCGCAAGTTTACGCGCACCTCGATCTCCGACCATTTGCGCTCTCGATTCGCCGGGATCAATTGATTCATTCCACGGAACAAACCAAGCAGGCCGGCCATCGCCGTTTCAGCGGCTGGACGCTCAAACATCCCGCGCAGATTCGTGATCTGCAGATCCGGTGAAAGTCCCTTGCACCCGAGGTAGTATTCGAAGCCCGTCGATTCGAGCTGCATCCACTCCAGTTTGGTCGCCTCTTCGAGCAAGTCTGGAGCTACATTTCCGAAAACGACGGTGGAGCGTAAAAAGGCGGCTTTGTCCTCCTCGCGCGGGTTGAACCGATCCGCGACATAGTAGTCTTCTCCGGCCAACGCTTCGTGAACTAAGGCGAGCGCTTCCGGCTTGAGGAAGGCGGTTACAAAAATACGAGGAGGTAGGGTCTGTGGGGATGACATCTAATGTTTAGACGCATGAGAGCGCCAAACATCTATGAAAATGCGATCCTTACTTTTTACCACGCAGATAAATCAGATAATAACTGAGTGCGACGAATACCCCACCACCCAAAATATTACCAATGGTTACCGGGATCAGATTGCCAATGAATCCAGCGATCGTGATATCAGGAATCGCACCATTGGCCAACGACGACGCACCCGCGTAGGTCGTGTCGCTGATGAGCAAGAGCGCCGTGGGGATGAAATACATGTTGGCAACCGAGTGCTCAAAACCGAGGACAACGAAGGCGGTGATCGGCATAATGAGCGCCACGATTTTATCGACCACCGAGCGAGCGGCAAAGCAGAGCCACACCGCCAAGCAAACGAGGGTGTTACATAAAATGCCCCGCACAAAAGCGGTATCGAACGGCAGCGCTACCTTGCCTTCGGCGATTTTGATCGCGGTATCCGCGACCGCATCGCCTCCCATATGCATAAAGCCCGACCAGTATCCTAATACTGCGATGCATACGGAACCAATAAAGTTGCCAATGTAGACCACCGTCCAATTCCGCAGTAGCGCGTATGTGGTGACCTTGCGGTGAGCCCAGCCCATCACAATTAAGACGTTTCCGGTAAAGAGCTCCGCTCCACCGACGACTACGAGAATCAGACCGAGAGAGAACGCCAACCCGCCAAGCATCTTACCGACTCCCAATCCAAGACCACTATTGGTCATCACGACTGTATAAAACATCGCGCCAAACGAAATGAAGGCACCCGCCAGGATGCCCAACATCAATAAGGGCACGATTCCCATGCCGGTTTTGCCTAACCCCACGGTTTCGAGCCGCTCCGCGATTTTAGCGGGAGCATACGCGTCAAACATCGAAGGATCGACGGGCGTAGAGTTAGAATTATCAGAGTGATCAGATTGCACGCTCATAGTTTCTCGCTGATATATTTTAAGTCGTTCTCTAGCAAGTTCTCAATAACCAAACTTCGCTCACGCGGCCATTAGCCACCGTTCTCATCGTTGAAACGTGTCATCTCGGGAATTGACGCGGAAATTGCGCTGTCGTTTCCTGTTGGTCATGCAAGAAGCTGCCTCGGTCGATTCACCCTTAAAATACAAGCGCGTCATCCTGAAACTCAGTGGTGAAGTTCTGAATGGCGGTAAAGCCGGTGACCCCATCGATGCCGCTACGCTCGAAAAGACCTGCGCGCAGGTTAAAGAAATTTACGATCTCGGGGTCGAAGTCTGCGTGGTCATTGGCGGCGGCAACATCTTCCGCGGTCTCAACGGCGCCGAACGCGGCGTCGATCGCACCACCGGCGATTACATGGGCATGCTCGCGACTGTGATCAACGGCCTCGCGCTCATGGACTGCTTGGAAAAAATGGGTGTCACCACCCGCGTGCAAAGCGCGATCCCGATGAACCAAATCGCCGAGCCCTTCATCCTGCGTCGCGCCATGCGCCACTTGGAGAAAAATCGCGTGGTCATCTTCGTCGCTGGCACGGGTAACCCTTATTTCTCGACCGACACCACCGCTGCTCTTCGCGCAAGCGAGATGCATGCCGACATCATTATGAAGGCGACCAAGGTCGATGGCATCTACGATAAGGATCCCAAGAAACACGACGACGCCGTCAAATACGATACCCTCACCTACATCGATGCGCTCAGACAGCGCCTCACGGTAATGGATTCGACCGCTTTCTCCCTTTGCCTCGACAACAACGTGCCGATCCTCGTTTTCGATCTCAATGATGAGCACGCGATTCGCAAAGCCATCACTGGCGAAAAGATCGGCACGCTCGTCAGCGCCGAAGGCTAATTCCCTATTAATCCAAAACCACAGTCGAAAAATCTAAATTCCTATGAGCCACTCCGCGACCACTGAAGCACAGGCCAAAATGAAAAAGGCCGTCGATTACACGATGCATGAGTTCAGTAACATTCACACCGGCAAAGCCACGCCCACCATGGTTGAATCCGTGATGATCGAAGCTTACGGCTCCATGATGCGCCTGAAAGAATGCTCTGCGATCAGCACCCCTGATTCCCGTATGATTCAAGTTCAGCCCTGGGATGCCAGTCTCCTCAAGGCCATCGAAAAAGGTATTCAACAAGCCAACCTCGGATTCAATCCGGTCGTGGATGGTAAACTCATTCGCATTCCGCTGCCCGATATGAGCCGCGAACGTCGCCAAGAATTTGTTAAGGTTGCACATGGACTGGCTGAAGAAGGTCGCGTGCATGTGCGCAATATCCGCCGCGATGCGATGGATGTGCTCAAAAAAGCCGAAAAAGCAGGAGAAATTTCTGAAGACGCTCTCAAGGGTTACGAAACAGATGTGCAGACCTTCACCGACGACTCGGTCAAAGAGATCGGCGAACACCTCGCGCACAAAGAGAAGGAATTGCTCGAAGTCTAAACCGTAGGATCACACCTGTGTGATCCATTCTGTGCCTTCGTATTTTCGCTATGAGCCAATCGACACCACAGCATGCCAAACCCAAGCGTGTGGTCGTTAAACTCGGCACGGGCGTTTTAACCAAAGGTATCGGCGAACTCGATCCAGAGCGGATCGATTCGGTCTGCGCACAAGTCGCCGCGCTCCGAGCCGCGGGCACAGAAGTGATCTTAGTATCTTCTGGCGCAGTTGGTTTAGGGATGGGCCGACTTGGCCTCAAACGCCGCCCGACCGATGTCACCAAAAAACAAGCCTGCGCCGCTGTCGGCCAAAGCATGCTCATGCAAACGTGGCAGGAAGGTTTCACTCCGCATGACCTCACGGTTGGCCAAGTGCTCCTCACACACGAAGATCTGCGCAGCCGAGAGAGACACCTCGCCGTAAAAGCCACGCTCGAAGCGCTGATCTGCTACGGCACGATTCCGGTGATCAACGAAAACGATACCGTGAGCGCCGCCGAGATCCAGGCCATGTTGCAATTCGGAGATAACGACACGCTCTCCGCCATGGTCGCGAGCCTCGTTCATGCGCAATACCTCTTTATTCTTTCCACTGCTCCCGGCTTAATCGATTACCGCAACGGCGGTCACATCGTGCCCGTCGTCGAGAAAATCACGCCCTCTATTGCCGCGATGGCGGGGGGCACCACGAGCGAGACTGCCGTGGGTGGCATGATCTCAAAAATCTCCGCCGCTCGTTTGGCGACCCGCGCCGGCTGCGGTGTCTTCATCGTCAGTGGAACCGAACCCGATGTGATCGCCCGCTCGCTAGCCGGGGATAGTCCCGGCACGTTTTTCGCGCCGAGTGGCCTCCCGATGGAAGCCCGCAAACGCTGGATCGCCTACTTTCAACGCCCCACCGGCACCATCTTCATCAACACCAATGCCGTGCCCGTGCTCTGCAAAAAAGGCAGCAGCTTACTCGCAGTGGGAGTCACTCATGCGGATGGCGATTTCAAATCCGGCGATATCGTGAATGTCGCCAAACCGAATGGGACGGTGATTGCGCGCGGCAAGACGGCATTCGCTCACGAACAAATCCCCGAGCTCGCCGGAAAACACAGTGCCGAAATGCGCACTCTCTTCCCGCAGCGCAAAAAACTAGAGATCATCCACCGCGACAACCTCGCGTTGCTGTGAACACCTATTCACTTCGTCCCGCCAAGGACAGTGATCGCGAATGGGTTTGGGAGACGAAAAAACTCTGCTTTAGTGTTTATGTGAAACAGACCTACGGAGTCTGGAACGAAGAGACGCAAACCAGCCGATTCAAGACCACTTTCGATTCGAAGGAGGTCCAGATCATCAGCATGTCCGGGAGTGATGTGGGTTACGTCGCCTCTGAATGCACCGAGCAGGAATTCCGTCTCTTCAACATCATGATTCTCCCTGATTTTCAGAATCGAGGGCTGGGATCTATCATCATGCTGAAGCTCCTCGATGAAGCAGAAACAAAGGATATCCCTTTCAGACTCCAGGTGCTCAAAGTGAATCCCGCACGTGCGCTATACGAAAGGCTAGGCCTAAGCGTTACAGCCGAAACCGATACCCACTACCAAATGCAATGGATGCCGAAGGCCTAATATGCATTTCCGCTTTGCGTCTCAGCTGCTTTGCGTGAGTTATTGAGTTTTCATGGATTTCGATCTCGACGCACGTCCCCCTTCAGGCATCCCGCCCATCGATTTCCGCGGCGAACTCAATGACGATCAATACAACGCCGTCACCGCCGAGCCGGGTCCGTTGCTCGTGCTCGCAGGTGCCGGTTCTGGCAAGACTCGCACCCTCACCTATCGCGTCGCTTACCTGCTCTCTCAAGGGGTGAAGCCGAGCGAGATTCTGCTGCTCACCTTTACGAATAAAGCGTCGAAAGAGATGCTGCATCGCGTGCAGGAACTCACCGGGATCGAGCCCACTCGTTTCTGGGGCGGCACCTTCCACTCCCTCGGCCATCGCGCGCTACGCATCTACGGCGAAGCGATTAAACTCACGCGCAATTTCACGATCCTCGATGCCGACGAATCCGAATCTCTCCTCAAACAAACCGTCGAATCCGTTGATAAAACTTTCTTCAAGGATAAGACGCACCCACGTCCCGGGCCACTCTTCAACGTGCTCTCATTGGCCCGAAATACGCAATTAAGCATCAACGTCACGGTCCAGAAGAACTTCCCGCAATACGACGAAATCAAGCACCGCTTCGAACCCTTTTCCGAAGCCTACGCGAAGCGTAAGCAGGAGCAAAATGTCGTGGATTACGACGACCTGCTCGAACTCTGGCTCAAGCTGCTCAACGAAGCGCCCGAAGTCGCCGAATACTTCGCGCATCGTTTCCGTCATGTGCTCGTGGATGAGTATCAGGACACCAATACGCTCCAAGCGCAGATCATCGATAAACTCGCTGCGCACCATCAAGTGATGGCCGTGGGTGATGATGCTCAGTGCATCTATTCGTGGCGCGGGGCAGATTTCGAAAACATCATGACGTTTGAGGGACGGCACCCCGGAACCGTCCTGCACCGAATCGAAACCAACTACCGCTCGACTCCCGAGATCCTCGCTCTCGCCAACGGGGTGCTGCTCGCACAACCCGCCGGTCGCCATTTCGAAAAAGAGCTGCGCGCAGCCCGCGATCATTCTCAAAAACCTTACGTCGTGCAAACGATGGATGATCGAGAACAAGCGGAGTTTATCATTAAACGCATCCGCTCGCTCACCGAGGACGAAGGTATCTCGGCCAATGAAATCGCGATTCTGTATCGTTCGCACTTCCTCGCCCTCGAAGTGCAGCTCGCGTTTTCCAAAGCAGGCGTGCCCTACCAGATCACGAGCGGCGTAAAGTTCTTCGAACGCCAACACGTGCGCGATCTCGTCGCGCTGGTGCGTTTCGTTTACAACCCCTCCGACACCCAGGCTTGGCAGCGTGTCGTCGTCCTACTGCCGAAGATCGGCGAAAAAGGCGCACAGAAGATCCACGCCGTGGCGTTGGAAAATGCGCAACTGCTGAAAAAGAATCTCATCGATGTGCTCCACAGCGACGACGTGAAAAGCAAGGTGGCTAAAGCCGCGCGTGAAGATTGGGACAATTTTTGCGATTCACTCCGGCAAGTCGCGTCTTCGATGGAAACGGATACTCCCGCCGCGGCCATCGAGACTGCAATCGATGGTTGGTATGGCGATTACCTCAAAGGAGCGTATGCCGATTACGTCGACCGTTTCGAAGAGCTCAAAGCCCTCATCGGATTCGCGGGGCGATATGAGGAAATGCAGGATTTACTCGCGCAAATCGTGCTACTCAACGGTGAGACCAGCGACCGACAAGTCGATGGCGACACCGAAGCGATCAAGCTCACGACAGTTCATCAGGCCAAGGGACTCGAATACGATGTCGTCTTCGTGGTCGGATTGGCCGACGGACAATTCCCCGGTCGTCGCTCAATCGAGGCCGGCGACGTCGAGGAAGAGCGCCGTCTTTTCTACGTCGCCGTGACACGGGCCCGCAACGAACTCTATCTCTGTTACCCCAAAGTCGCCACGCGCGGTGGCCCCGGCGGCATGCTCCTCCAACCGAGCCGTTTCCTCATGGAACTCCCCACCGATCTCTACGAGCCGCTCCGGATCAAACGCCGTTTTGGTTGGTAAGCCCTCCACTCGAGGATTGTCAGTAGCCCGAGGAAATCACACGGTCAGCTATGGATAACCCTCCGCAGGCGACGGACATTCTCGCCATCGAGCGACCACACAAAAACCTCTGGGTCTATTATTTGCTCGCCTGTTTGATTTTCCCACCAGCTTTCCCCTTTCTGATTCTCCCGGCTTGGTTTCGTTACCACACGATGCGCTACCGCTTCGACGATGAAGGTATTTCGATGAAATGGGGGATACTCTTCCGACGTGAAATCATTATCAATTATGCTCGGATTCAGGACATCCATTTACGCTCTAATGTAGTCGAACGCTGGTTGGGCCTCTCACGAATCCTCGTGCAAACGGCCAGCGGTAATTCGTCGGCTGAAATGACGATCGAGGGTCTCTTACAATTCGAGGAGGTTCGTGATTTTCTTTACTCTAAAATGCGCGGGGTCAAAGACCACCCGCCCTCACCGGAAACGGGCACCGCATCCCATCCCGATCATGAACTGGCGGAGGTGCTGCGTGAGGTGGCGAATGAACTCCGCGAGATCCAAAAAACTCTGAATGACCGCAATGGCCCCACCTGATCGGATGCGCGCTCGTCTCTTACAATTTCTGCGCGTGCCCGTTGAACCCACGGCGCCGGTCGGTGCCGCTGACTCGATCAAAATATTTCGAGCTGGTCGCAAATATTACCTCATCCTGCTTCTGATCTGGGGTGTCGCACAGATCACTGCGCTCGGCGGCATCCTCTTCTCTCTCGCTTTCATTGATCAATTTGAAGCGGGCTTCAGGAGCCCCCCATCAACCACCAGCAAGGTTATTGAACCCGCCTCGTTATCTCCCACGACCGAGCGACCCAAACGTCGGCCGCCCAAGGAGAGCACCACGGAGCAGCTGACCCGCAAGATCGCCGATTGGCCCTCCTGGACTTTCCCATTGATCCGTTGGTTAGAGTATGGAGCCATAGTCATCTTTATCGGGCAACTTCCGATCACGATATTCCTTACCCGACTCGAGTTTGAGCAGCACTGGTATATCGTAACTGATCGTAGTCTCCGCATTCGCACCGGGATCCTTCGGCTCAAAGAATCCACGATGAGCTTTGCCAATATTCAGCAAGTCGAAGTCAAACAAGGTCCTCTGCAAAGACTGTTGGGACTCGCTGATGTTCGCGTGCAATCCGCAGGTGGGGGCACGCCTGATCATCACAAGGGCGGCGAATCCATGCATCTGGGGATTTTCCACGGAGTGGATAATCCGGATGAGATCCGTGATCTCATCCTCTCCCGACTACGTCATTTCCGGCAAGCCGGTCTCGGCGATCACGACGATACACCTCAACATAAACCCGACACACCCGCTGTCGTCGGCGCCGAATCACTTTCCGCGGCACAAGAATTACTCGCTGAAGTCCGGGAGCTACACGGCGTCCTCAGAGGGTGAGCCTCTCTGGATAACCAAAAGTATCCTGATTTGCATCTCAGGGTTGCACTCCGCTTAGTCCATGCTCTCTGTTTTAGTTTTAGCCATCATGTCATCCCCTATCGAAAACGTTGTCATTATCGGAACCGGTTGCGCAGGCCTCACCGCCGCGATCTACACCGCCCGAGCCAATCTTAATCCTCTGATCATCGAGGGCACTCAACCCGGCGGTCAACTGACCACGACCAGCGAAGTGGAGAACTTTCCCGGATTCCCTGAGGGCGTGGATGGTTTCATGTTGATGGACAATCTGCGGAAGCAGGCTACGAGATTTGGCACGCGTTTCGAGCAGACCCGCGTGGACTCCGTGGATTTCACCTCCACCCCACGCAAGCTGGTCTGCGGAGACCGCACGATCCTCGCCAAGACAGTCATCATCGCAACGGGAGCTTCGCCACGTATGACGGGCATCCCGGGTGAAAAAGAACTCTTCGGGGGTAAAGGCGTGACGACTTGCGCGACTTGCGACGGTGCGTTTTACCGCAACATGGAAGTCGCCGTGATCGGCGGCGGCGACAGTGCGGCTGAAGAAGCCCTTTTTCTCACGCGTTTCGCCAGCAAGGTTTACCTCGTGCATCGTCGCGATGAATTGCGCGCTTCAAAAATCATGGCGGATCGCGCCACTTCTCACGAGAAGATCGAGATGGTTTGGAACAGCGTTCCGGTCTCGGTAGAAGGTGTGGAAGAAGATTCCGTGAGCGGACTTAAGGTTAAAAATAGCCAGACCAACGAAGAACGCACGCTACCCGTCAAAGGCATTTTCGTGGCCATCGGTCATCTGCCCAATACCGGACCGTTTGCCGAGGCAGTCGATGTTGATGATGAGGGCTATTTCAAGCCGAGTGTCGACTCGCAAGTGCAGACCAATATCCCCGGCGTATACGTCGCAGGTGATTGCGCTGATCACGTTTATCGTCAGGCGATCACCGCTGCTGGCATGGGCTGTCAGGCGGCGATCGAAACAGAGCGTTGGTTAGCCGAACACGAAGCGTAAACCTTCGTATCGCGAATTCCGCTCGCAAAAAACGCCGCCCACTTTAGTGAGGCGGCGTTTTGTTTTAAACAGTTTTGAGCTTAGCTTAGGAGAGTTCGTCAGCGTGGAACTCCTGCCAGCTGTCAAGATCGTTGAGACGAACGGCGTCGAGGACTGAACCGTCATCAGCGATACCAGAAGCATCGAGCACGCCCTTACGGGTCTCGTCGTCGTGGTTGTAGCCAAGCACCGAAGCGTTGTGCGCTTCGACTGAAGCAGCATCGAGTTTCACACCAGGCTGGGCTTTGACCCAAGCCTCAAATTGAGGATAGCTGGGCTTGCTGTCTTTGATGAAAGCAATGACGGCGTCGCGATCGAGGCCGAGCGCGCTGATCGTCATTTGATCGTAGCCTTGACCAGCACCGGGATAGCGCGAATCGAGCTTGCCGCTCGCTTCGAGAGAAACTTTGAGCCACATGCGTGGGAGATGAAGAACACCGAGAGGACCGGCGGTGCCGGAGCTAATGAGAGGAACAAACGTTGCCATAATAGTAATAATTGAGGGGTTAGAATAATCGCCACGCCCATGAGAGTCGCGACCAACCCACTCAATACGGTTTGGGCCTATTGGCAATGCCAGCCTGAGTCTAATTGAAAGCTTTCGGCAAACAATAGCCTTGGCGGGCCTGCTGACGCTCGCATCGTTGAATGCAATCATGTCGTCACCGTCTCCTAAACCGGCTTGGGGCCTATATGAACGGCTCATGCCCACCGAAATCGAAGCGATTTTCGATCAACACCCCATCGCTTATCTTCCTTGGGGCGCCCTAGAGTATCACGGCAAACACGCCTCCGTCGGTCTCGACAGTTTGAAAGCTCACGGGCTTTGCGTCGAACTCGCCCAACAGGTCGGCGGCCTCGTGCTCCCTGCCGTGAATGTCGCGGCCAACACGATGAAAACGGTGCCCGATATCAAACACACCCGGCACTCGCTCAACTTCAGTGAAGATCTCCTGCGACTGCTCGCGAGAGAACATTTCGAACAGCTCGCCGAGGAGAAATTCCGCATCGTCTTCACGCTCTGCGGCCATGTCGGCCAACCGCACTACGATATCATCAAGGAGGAAGCGGAGAAGTTTAACCAATCGCAAAGCGCCACGCGCATCATCGCGACTTCGGAAACGGATCTCATCTCCGAGGACATCGAGGTTGTAAACCACGCGGCGCTCGGCGAAGTCTCCTTCCTCATGCACACTGATCCCGATTGCGTGGATCTCACCCGCCTGCCCCAAAATCGCGTGCCGACTCTCGAAGACGACGCGGTCTGGGGGCCCGACCCGCGCGAGTCATCAGCAAAGAAAGGCCGAGTTTACACTGAAGCTTTCCTCGAAGGCGCCCAAAAGCTCATCGCCCACGCACTCGCTCAAAACTAGGAACTTTCATCCGCTGGCAGCCCTACATCATTCGTCAACTATCGGTTGACGTATCATTTTTTACTTAATCCTCGAGTTTCCTTTTTATGAAATACCGCCCTCTCGGTCGCACCGGCCTCAACGTTAGCGAAGTAAGCCTGGGCACCTGGGCCTTTGGCTCACCTTCCATTTACGGCACAGTCGATTCCGATGCTGCCCATCGTGCAATCCGCGGCGCGCTCGATGCCGGGATCAACTTCTTCGATACCGCCCCCCTTTATGGAACGTCGGAAGCCGATGGGATCGCCGAGGAAGTTCTCGGCCAAGCTCTCGGAACCGACCGCGATAAGGTCTGCATCGCGACGAAATTTGGCCGTTACCATTCACGTGGCCACACCAACGAGCTCTTCGATGCGGAAACACTCACATGGTCCGTCGAACAGAGTCTCCGGCGTCTCGGCACCGATCACATCGATGTGCTCTTTTTCCACTCCCCAACCCATCCCGATAACATCAAGGATGATGTCTGGACTGCGTTTGACGCATTAAAAAGCAGCGGAAAGGTGCGCTTCACCGGATTGTCCTGCGGCTTCATGCAAGACACGGCCGAGATGACTCGCGCTTGGGCCGACACCGGTAAAATCGCCGTCGCCCAAATCGCCTACAGCCTGACTTACCGCGAATGGGAACCCATTATCCAACACCTCGGAGAAAAGGGTGTAGGCATCGTCGCGCGCGAATCTCTGGCGAATGGTTTCCTCGCTGGTGTCTTCAAGAAAGACATCATCTTCCCCGAAGGTTCGCTCAATTCACGCTACCCTCGTGAAGAGATCGTCGAACGTGTCGAACTGGCTGATCGCTACAAGGAAGTGCTCGTGCGTGATGATGTGAAATCGCTCGCCGCCGCTGCCATGCGTTGGGTGATCGATAATCCTAATATTTCGACCGTCCTTTCCGGCTCTCGTAAACTGGAAGAGATTCTCGACTGTGCTACCGCATCCGAAGCAGCACCCTACTCGGGTGGGGAAATGGCAGCAGCTCGCCAACTGCACACTAAGGATTTCACTCCTGCTTAAGTAGCGGACCACTTCTCGTAGATTTCTAAGAAACCTCGGCCCAGACGGTCCGAGCGCCTCTTCACTAACCTGTAGAGGGGGGATTTTGGTGCTGCTGATTATACTGAGAGCACCATATTTGTTGTGCACAAAAAACCTTAACCTGCTTGTTAATAATGAGTTGAAAGTTATACCTATTCTTTCCTTAGAATAATTCTAATTCTCACTTGCGATTTAGAACCATTCCAATTGGTTGATCTTCCCTTACCTATGCCGTCCTCATCTACAGTCTCACCCCAGACCTTTAAACGCGATCTCTGCGATAGTGGTCTGCGAAATACTCCGCAGCGCGAGGTCATCTACGACAGCTTGCTCCAGAAACGAGATCACCCTACGGCAGACGAAGTCTACGCGCGGGTAAAATCCAAGATGCCGACCATCTCTCTCGCGACCGTTTACAACTGTCTCGAAACCTTTGTGCAGCGGGATATGGTGCGTGCGGTCAATTTTGAGCGTGGCCCTACCCGCTACTGCCCCAATCTCCACCCTCACGCTCATTTTCACGACGAAGAGGCCGGTTCTACCCACGATATCGATCTCCCCGAGGGGCTACTCGATCAAGTGAAGTCCATCCTCCCTCCCGGCTATGATGCTTCATCCGTCGAAATCAGCTTTCGGGGTTCGGCTCGTTCGCCGCAGAACCAAGACAGCTAAACCAACACCTTTACACACATGTCCAAACTGGAAATCAAAGACCTCCACATCGCCATCGGCGAAAAAGAAATCGTTAAGGGCCTCACGCTCACCATCAACAGCGGTGAAGTGCACGCCATCATGGGCCCCAACGGCACCGGAAAATCCACGCTCGTTAAGGCCATTGCTGGACACCCCGACTACACGATCACCTCGGGCGACGTGCTGCTGGACGGCAAATCCGTTCTCGTCATGGAGCCCGACGAACGCAGTCGTTCCGGCATCTTCCTCGCCTTCCAATATCCCAGCGAAATCCCGGGCGTGAGTATCGCCAACTTCCTCCGCGCCGCCCAACAGGCGCGCATGGGCGAAGACGAGGAACTCGATGCCTCCGCTTACTACAAGCGCCTCTACGGAAAAATGGATCTCCTGAAGATCGACCGGAAGTTCACTTCACGCTCGGTCAACGAAGGTTTCTCCGGCGGTGAGAAAAAGCGCTGCGAGATTCTGCAAATGGCCATGCTTGAGCCCAAATTTGCGCTCATGGATGAGACTGATTCAGGTCTCGATATCGATGCCCTGCAAATCGTAGCCGAAGGCGTCAACGCCATGCGTAACGACAGCTTTGGCGCACTCATGATCACTCACTACCAACGTCTCCTCGACTACATCGTGCCCGATCATGTGCATGTCATGTATGACGGTCGCATCGTGAAGAGCGGCGACAAATCACTCGCCATCGAACTAGAAGCAAAGGGCTATGAGTGGGTTTCCAAGGAACTCGCTACGGCCTAATAACATAACCCGAACATGGCAAATATTACAGATACAGACACGCTCGAGGCTCCTTCCTCTGCGGGAAAAGCATTCGATGGAATCGACCAGAGCAAGGGCGACTTTCAATACAAGGTCGACTATGCGTTCGACGCGGGTGTCGGACTCACCGAAGAGACCGTTCGCTACATCAGCTCCGTTAAGAAGGAAGCTCCGTGGATCCTTGATTTTCGACTAAAAGCACTGAAAAAATTCCAGTCCATGCCCATGCCTACGCATTGGGCGACGAAGGATCTCGAAAACATCAACTTCGACAAGATCCGCTACTATCTCTCGCAGGGCCAAACGCCCAAGCGCACGTGGGATGAAGTGCCCGACGATATCAAGAAAACCTTCGAGCGTCTTGGCGTGCCTGAGCAGGAGCGTAAATTCCTCGCTGGTGTCGAAGCCCAATTCGATTCCGAAGCGGCCTACTCCAACATCAAGGATATCGTCGCGAAACAAGGTGTCATTTTCGTCAATTCGACTGAAGGGCTTCGCGAGCATCCCGAGCTATTCAAAAAGTTCTTCGGCAAGATCATCCCAACCGGAGACAACAAATTCTCCGCGCTCAACAGCGCCGTATTCTCCGGAGGCTCGTTTATCTACGTGCCGAAAGGCGTCAAAGTCGCGCAACCGCTTCAAGCCTACTTCCGCATCAACGCGGAAAACTTCGGTCAATTCGAGCGCACCCTCATCATCGCTGATGAAGGTTCTGAAGTCACCTACATGGAAGGCTGCACCGCGCCAAAATTTTCCACCTCCACTCTGCACAGTGCGGTCGTCGAACTCGTCGCCCTCAAGGGAGCGAAGATCCAATACATCACGGTTCAAAACTGGGCCAACAACGTCTTCAATCTTGTCACCAAACGGGCTGTCGCCCACGAGGATGCCGAGGTAAAATGGATCGATTGCAATATTGGCAGTCGCCTCACGATGAAATATCCGGGCGTCGTCCTGAAGGGCGAACGTGCTCGGGGCGAAGTGATCTCGATCGCTCTCGCCAATGACGGCCAACATCAGGATACCGGCGCGAAGATGATCCACTTGGCGAACAACACGACTTCCAACGTGGTTTCCAAATCTATCTCGGTCGGGCAAGGTCGCTCGACCTATCGCGGCATGGTGCACATACCGAAGAACCTCAAAGGTTGCAAAAATAACACCGAGTGTGACGCCCTCCTGATCAACTCGAACAGCCGCACCGACACCTATCCGTCGATCATCGCCAAAGGAGACAAAAATGCCACCCAACACGAGGCCTCCGTTTCTAAAGTCAGTGAAGAGCTGATCTTCTACATGCAGCAACGCGGCCTCACCGAAGCCCAGGCCATGAGCCTATCCGTGAACGGATTTATCAACGATCTCGCCAGTCAATTCCCGATGGAATACTCGGTCGAGCTCAAGCGCCTCATCGATCTCGAGATGGAAGGTTCCGTCGGGTAATCAACCTATCCTATTATTTCGCAAAGAATGTCTGCCATACCTGCTACGACCGGTGATACCGGCCTCAACGCTGAACGTTTCGCCACTCATATGGGCCAACGAGCCGCTCTTCCTCAATGGTGGCTCGAAGCCAAGAAAGAGGCCTGGAACCAATATAACGCACTTCCGCTCCCCACTCGTTCCAACGAGCGCTGGCGCTACTCGAATCTGAAGGGGCTCAAGCTCGAGGGTTACGATTTGCCAGAAGAAGCTTCTCTTCACGTTCCTCACCTACCCGACTTTGCGCATTCGGGAGAAATGACGTTTTCCAACCGCCAGCTCATCGGTCGCCAAACGCTCCCGCCCGAGTTAATCGAGAAAGGCGTCATCTTCGCCCCGTTGAACGAAGCGCTGCGTGATCACGGCGATCTTGTTCGTCGCTATTTCCAGAAACATCCCGCCAATCTCGGCAGCGAAAAATTCGTGGCTCTCAATACCGCGTTCACGGCCACCGGTGCGGTGCTCTACGTGCCCAAAGGCGTCGAGATCCCCGAACCCGTCGTCGTGCAGCACACCCTTTCCGGTGATCACTACTCCGCGTTCCCTCACACGCTCGTCATCCTCGAAGATAACGCCAAAGCCACCCTCGTGGAATACTTCGTCTCGGCCCACGCTGAGGAAACTCACATGGTGTCGGGCGTTAACGATCTTCACGCCGCTGCGGGAGCACAGTTGACTTACGTCGGGGTGCAAAACTGGTCGAATAAAACCTTGGCGTTTCAAACCAATTCTATCGCCGTCGAACGTGATGCCAAAGTCCTTTCATTCAACGTCCACCTCGGCGGCAATCAGGCGCGCCACGAATCGCATAGCCGCTTACTCGGCCCCGGTGCACATAGCGAAATGCTCGCGTTGACGGTTGCAGATGAAGACCGCGAGTATGACCAACGCACGCTGCAGACTCACGTCTCGCCTCACACCACTTCAAATCTACTCTACAAAAACGCTCTACTCGACAAGGCGAAGACGATCTTCTCCGGACTCATCGTCGTCGAACCCGATGCGCAAAAGACCGATGCTTATCAAAGTAATCGGAACCTGATGCTGAGTGATGAAGCCGAAGCTAATTCCCTCCCCGGCCTGGAGATCGAAGCCAACGATGTGCGTTGCACCCACGGTGCTACCAGCGCGAGGATCGATGCCGATCAACTTTACTATCTGCGATCCCGCGGTATTTCGGAGAAGCGAGCCACCGAACTGCTCGTCTTCGGTTTCTTCGAAGAAGTGCTCAACAAACTGGACGACGATGCACTGCATGCCGCACTCAGCTCGTTGATTCAAACCAAGTTTAAAGCCTAATCAGTCATGTCCGCCTCCAAAGAACGCACGCTCTCCCGAGAAATCGTCGTCACCCAGATACCTTCCGGCGACAAGCATACGCTAACTGAAGGCACCAAGCTGTTTATCCATCAAACCTTGGGTGGTAGCTTTACCGTGCAAACAGATTTCGGTCTCTTTCGCATCGAGGCAAAGGACGCAGATGCGATCGGTGAAGAAGTCAGTGAATCCAAAGTCGAAACCGAAGCTCTCTCCGATGGGTCTCCCGATCCGGAAACGGTGTGGGCGCAGTTGCGCAAAGTTTTCGATCCGGAAATCCCCGTTAACATCGTGGATCTTGGTTTGGTTTACTCGATGGATATCGAGAAAAATAAAGACGAGGGTTATAAGGTAACCGTCGCGATGACTTTGACTGCACCAGGCTGCGGTATGGGCCCGGCCATCGCCGAAGACGCCAAAAGCAAAATCTTGCTCGTGCCCGGAGTCGATGAAGCCGATGTGCATATCACTTGGGAGCCCGCTTGGAATCAATCGATGATCTCCGAGGAAGGTAAGATGAAGCTTGGTCTGGTCTGACCTCACTTCGAGCGTTTCGGACGGCCGGCTTTACCATGCCGCCCCAATGGAACCCAAAGCGGCGCTTGCCTAGAGCTCCGGCGCTAACACTCTGAGTCAAGTGGCTGCCGACAAACAAACTGCCTTTGATTTCAACCCCCGAGACAAAGTCTTCCGGCGGAAATTATGGGTTCATTTAAAATCCACTGATGGAAGTCGGGTCTATGTTTTCTGGAAGCGGATTGCAGGGTTGCTCATTATCCTCGCAGTCGTCGGTTGGCTAAGTCTGTCCGCCGCGACGTGGACCTTCGTCAAATACAAGCGCGGTGTCACCGAAGCAGCTTTTACCGACATCGCATTCTACCCATGGAGAGCGCGGGAGTATCGTGAGACACTGAGTCGGCATTACCTCGAAACGGCTCAGGCGCATCTACAAACAGGATTGTGGTCAAAAGCTGTCTTTAGCCTTCGATTGTCCATCGCGAAAAATACAAATCAACGCGAAGCACGCCGTATCCTGGCCGATATTTACGATCAGATCCAACGCACCGATCTCGCTATTCAATTACTGGAAGGAGGCATGCTCGAAGCCATAGACGACTCCAAATACCTACGACGTTTACTCACCTTGTTAAGGAAGGAGAAAGACCACCGCCGAATCATTGAAATCGGAACCGAACTGCTCCCCCCATCACCCGAGAAAAACCCCGCTCATCAGGAAATCGTTTACCACGTCGCGCAGGCTCATTTGGACTTGGAACAAGGCGACCGCGCGAAGGATATTCTGAGCGAGTGGAGTTTAGATCGCACCTTGCGGGGGCAAATTTTCCTTGCCGACGTCGATCAAGCTCAAGGCTATCCTCGGATCGCTATTCTCAATTTAGAACAGCTCCACGGGAAAACAAAGAATGACCGAATCATTCTTAAACTGATTACGCTCTATCGTAATACGGATCGCTTGGAAGATGCTCGCGGCATCGCGCTGCAACGAGTATTCCTCAGCCCCAATAGTGCCGGTGCTCGCATTGATCTTATCACGCTATTACAGGCAACTGACGATCAAGTAACCATGGAGCGCGAGTTTTACACCTTCCTTGAAAGCTACAGCGAAGATCTACGAGCCCTGACTCTGCTCACAAACACCGTCATCAGTTTTCCACGTCCAGATCTCGCCATCCAGATTAGAGAAATGGCACCCAAAGATGAATCTGGACGACCTCCTGCCCTCTTCCAAATAGCTGTGATGCAAGCACAGTGCTCTCTTGGCGAATACAAGAACGCCCTAAAAACCGGCAAGGCACTCGACGATTACCCACGGCTCTCAAAAGTGTATCTGGCCAACATCAATCTCATGCGAGCATGGGCCAACTACGGGCTCGGTGAGCCATTGAAAGGAGACAGCTGGTTAAAGCTGTCCCTGTCCGAGGACTACGCCTCGATGATTTCCGACACGTTCCTCCTCGTGAATCGCCTCCGCGATCTGGGACAAACCGAAGATGTGCGTCGTGTGCTCGTCAAGCTAGTCGAGCGCAGCCAGGGCAATCCACTGCCCTTGATGACTCTCGCCCAACACGATCTCGAGGTTTCCAATTGGAGTGGTGTGCTCGAATACCTGTCTGATCTCTTTGCGATGGATCCCGAACCCACCAAAATTCTGCAAACCATCAGTCGTGATCTGCCTGAAGATCGGCCCCTCCCGACAGAACTAAGAGCCAAGTTGGATCTCTATTACTAAGCCGGGGGTCATCCAGATAATCATCCCTGAGCCCTTGCCAAATCACGTCTGAGGCGCAAATTTTCCATCCTATGTCATTTGCTAATCTCCAGACTGGACTCAAGGAACCTCTCCCACGCGCCGACGATGACGAGGATGATGAATCCTCGGATACCGCCAAGAATGCCGCGCCTGTCGCTGCGTTGATCCAGAAAAAATTTCTCGCACAACGGAAAATCTTTCTGTGGGGCGCCGTCACCGATGAGACCGCTAAGGATATTACCGAGAAACTACTCTATCTCGAAGCGACCAATCCTGGCGATGAAATCACATTTTACATCAACACCCCGGGTGGCTCGATCACGGCCGGCATGGCGATTTACGACACCATGCAAATGGTCACTTCGCCCATCACCGTTGTTGTCACGGGTATGGCCGCTTCGATGGGATCGATTCTACTCTCCGGAGCGAAAAAAGGCCGCCGCCTATTATACCCTCATTCGCGCGTATTGATTCACCAACCTCTCATTTCTGGGCGTTTCATTGGTCCTGCCACCGACATCAATATCCAAGCGCAGGAGATGGAAAAACTGAGGCAAGAATTGAATCAAATCCTCGCCGACGCCTCCGGACAACCTCTTGAGCGCATTACCGAAGACACTGATCGCGATTTCTACCTCAACGCCAAGGAAGCGATTAAATACGGACTGGCCGACAAGATTGTGGACAAGGTCTAGGCTACTTACCAACCGAGAATTATTTTAGGCAAACCTCCGGGTTCGCCTATTTTTTGATTTCGGCCACCAGCCGTGTTTTCTCGTTTTCCCAATCAATCGCCTGCCGCATCTCATCAGCGGCATGAGCTACTTTGATTCCTTCTTTGAGCCATTGTTTGCGCAATGCTTTGGGCACAAGCTCTAGCGCGAGGAGATTACGGTAAACTTCCAAACCTGCCTTCGCATTTTCTCCAGCGATAAGAAAAGGGACGGTCGCGGACAAAAGCCCCCAGTTATTCACATCCACTCTTTTCAAGTAGTGCACAAAGCCCAACGCGCGAGCTGCTCCAATCGCATCACCCTGTTCGGTCAGCATCTCTGCCAAAGCCAATCCCACCGGCAAGCTAGGTCTTTCCTTTTGCTCGCTTCTGCCCAAAGCCAAGGCGTCCTCCGTGAGGCCAGCCAACTTGAGTCGATCGATTTCTCTCAAAACTAAATAAGGCATCAGCCGAGGAGAAATCTCGTCTCGCCGGATCCACTGTTCGGTGAAGCTTCTTTGAAAGGGCCGGTAAAGCGGATCGCCAACCAGCACGTTTTGCCAACTCAGCGAAGGAAGCGAATAATAGGCCGCTTCTCCCAACGTCATCCCCTGGGCGAGACCCTTAAACAAAAGATCTGGATGGTGCATGAATTGCAAATACGGCTCAAAAACAGCCCCCACCGTCGCGGCGGCACCGCGCGACAATAAAGGACCACACCACGATTGACTCTCTGAGTGCAGAGTCTGCGCAGAGTAGCTGTGGATATGCATCGCGACTGCACCTGGTGCGAAACGAAACCCCGGCAGGGTGAACGGTCCATTCACATTTGACGTATACCAGCCTGCATACAGGGCTGGGGCATCAAATCTGGCGCCAATCGAAAACGTCCCCTTCTCATCTCGCTGAGTAGTGGGAAAATGCTTCTTCTTCAATTCCTCCGCCGTGACTTTCAGCCAACGCTCCCCTTGCGGATAAGGTCCTTTCGTATCCACATAGGCTCGACCGATTAGCCCATTCCTTTCGGCCTCAAGCGCCCCATCGATCATACCAAACACGTCCTTAGCACTGGGACCGTCCAGTCGCGACACCCTCACCACGCTTTCAAGTATCAGTTGCTGGGGCTCATCCATGCGGTAGAGCGGATTGGGCACATACGAATTGATATTGTAATTCCCCACCGCGAGCAGGCTCAGTTCAGAATCCACTGAGGAACGATTCGTCCGCATCTGCGGGCTGTTCGGCATCCCCTTCACTGGGGTGATCAAACTTGGCTCATTTTTGATTCTCAATGGCACCCCGCGGCACACGATCAGATACGACATCTTGTGCCCGGAAAACGCCATCTTCCTGCGGCCATACTCATCATGCAGGCTCATGGCGACACTATCGATCCACCCGCGACTCACCAATTCGTCCTGCAAAGGTTGCCAAACCGTGAGCACAAATTCCCGCCACGTGATCGTCTCCTGCTTGGGCATTTCAAGACTGATAATATTCTCCACCGGCACTCCACGTCGCAGCGCATAATGCTCCGCAATTCGCTGAGAATCCGGGTCGGCACTATTAGTCACCAAAACGACTCGCGACGCCCCATCCGCAGCACTGGCCATCGAAACAACCCCGATGAACCAAAGAAATATCACGAGCCGTTTTCTCACCGCGATACCGTGTCGAGCATCTTCCATCCTGACGAGTCTCGATTCCCCTACTTGCCATATCACTGCTGCTAATCGAAACTACTGATTCCTCGAACCCGGAATATTGCGACAGCCCCAACTCATGACCTATCTTGCCATCGCTCTCGGAGGCGCACTTGGAAGCCTCCTACGTTACGCGCTCTCCACAATGATTGATCCCCGCCTCGGCTCCGGGTTTCCTTGGGGAACAATATTTGCCAATATTACCGGCTGTGTGCTGATTGGATTTTTCGCCAATCTCTCCGGCCCCGAAGGCAGTTTCTTCGGCAGTATCGAAAGTCGGTTCTTTTTTATCACCGGGGTCTGTGGAGGATACACGACATTCTCTACCTTCAGCCTGGAAGCAGTCAGTCTTCTCAAGGCTGGCGATACGACTCGAGCAATCATCTACATCATCTCCTCCGTGCTTATCTGCCTGCTCGGCGTCTGGCTGGGTCAACACGCGGCTAATCTGGTCAACTCGAGTCGCACTGGTTAATCCGACTCACAAAACAACGACTACCATGAGTTGGATCTATTGGACTATTCTATCGGCTTTCTTCGCAGGCATCACCGCGATTCTGGCCAAGATCGGAATCGCGCACATCAACACGAACCTCGCCACCGCCATCCGCACGGCGGTGATTCTGGTATTCACTTGGGCGATTGCTTTGAGTGTAGTTCCATGGTCTGAAATCGGCCAAATCACACGACGCACCTGGCTCTTTCTGGTGCTCTCTGGCATCGCCACCGGGCTTTCATGGTTATGCTACTTTCGAGCCTTACAACTCGGCGAAGCGTCTCGCGTGGTCCCGATTGACAAGCTCAGCGTGATTTTTGCAATCGCCCTCGCAGCGATCTTTTTACGAGAGCGACTCACCTGGCAGCACTACCTAGGTGGCACCCTCATCGTAGCTGGCGCACTCGTGCTCAGCTGGAAGCCGAGCGCGTAGAACGAAGCATAGTGATGGGTCATGTGCGAAGGCACTTTTGTAAGGACAATCTGAACCACTCGTATCAGAGACATCCTTACGGCAAGGTGACCGTCGCAGCACGTTTTGCCAGCTCCCTCGTGAGATAGCTATCGTCACTAGCATTCGCCCACGCGGTCAACCAAATCGCACCTAACATTTCACCTCCGCGGAGCAACTGCTTCTCGATAAATTCACGGCCGATCGGATCCTTGGTCGCTTGAGCTGATTTAAACCGATCCTCCTTTTCCATTTTATAGAAAGGCACCACCTGCGCATTTTGCGCCATGAGATATTCCATCGTCGCGACAAAGATTGGGTCGCGGCCATCCAATTGCTTTTTCAATTCAATTGCTCGAACCGTGTTAATTTGAGGGAGCAGCTTTTCTATCGTGATTTCCGCTTTCGCAATAAAACCACCATCGATCCAAGAATGAATTCCCTGCCATCTCGTGTAGCGCTCTGGATTGTCGCCCGTCCAACCATTATGATGAATAGTCGTGTGTAAGGGTTGCGCTCCATCGCCGATAAAATGCCCCATCACGCCCATAATATAGAGGACATTCGCCTGCGCGTTTGCGACTTCCTCCGGTGTTCCTGCTTTTTGAAACGTCTTCAAATACGAGAAGGCTGATTTCAGTTTTCCGTAATACTCGGTGATCGCCCACGGTAAAAAGCCCGGCCACTCTTTCGTATTGTCGCTATTTTTCTCAGCGTCGATCTCAGGAAAATTTTCCGGATGAGCTAATCGGCCTTGTGCAAATACCACCGCAAACGTATAGCGCAAATCGGATACTGTGTCCGCATCCAGGCCCGCCGAAGCCAATTGCTCGGCGTCGAAATAATGATCGAGCCCATTGTAGTGCTTGAGCGGTAAGTCCGAATTATTTCTCCAGCGGTCGGCCTCTCCCGCTAAAAAGGCGATCCGTTCGGCATTTTCCGGTTGGTGAACAAAGGCCGGAAACTCTTCTGGCAACGAAGCGAGAGCCAATTGATTCACCATGCGATGTCCTTCGTAATTCCAGGCGAACAAAGGAGAGCTTCCCGCCGCACCTATCAGGAGGGCCATTAGGAGAATGCGTATTTTCATGAGATAGACTGTAGCGAATTCATGTCGAAAAACGAGGGTTAGTAAGAAAGATTCAATGCAATGGTGAGATCGCCCTAGGGCTGATTATGTCTCTTGCGCGCACCTGTCACAATATTCCCATAGGTCTGCACCGCATCACCAATTGCCTCAGCGATTTTCTGACGATAACCAGGCTGCATGATTTTTCGTGCTTCCGAGTCATTGGAGAGGAATCCGCTTTCGATCAAGATCGCCGGACATTCCGCAAATCTCAGCACCGCCCAACGCGCGTGCTTCACCCCACGGTCAGTCGCGCCCATCGCTTTGATCATGCGACGCTGCACTTGGTAGCCGATCACCGTATTCCAGTGATCATTGGCATTGCCGATTAACATCACCGCCGCCCCTTCGTGATCTTTCTGTTGCGGATCGGCGGTCGAAAATTGGGTCTGAGGTGTCAACGTGTAGACTTCCACCCCACTTACTTTCTGAGCCCGCGCTCCCACCGCGTTGTAATGAAGACTGATGAATAGATCCGCCTTCTCCTCGTTGGCGATCTCAGCCCGTCGACGCAAATCACCTGCCTTGGTCTTATCCAAATGCTGATCCGAATCTCGCGTAAGAATGACGCGGTAACCTTGTAGTTCTAAAACTCGTTTGAGACGCTTCGCCGTATCCAGCGCCATCTCTTTTTCATTCACCTTTAGTCGTGTATTTTCCTTCCCCGGATCGCGCCCACCATGACCGGCATCCACGACAATCGTGCGCAACTGAGGCACAACCGAAACACCACTTCCCGGCAACAGCAGCGGCGTCAGTCTCTTCTCTGCGTCGAGTCTACTGATATAATAGCTCCCCTTTGATTCGCGCACTGCGTCACCTAAAAACAACCTCACGCCATTGAAGAGACACTCCCGACTGTCCGCTTCTAATTCGATGGTCGTCCACGCACTTTGAAGCGTGATGGTTCGTTCCGATTTCGAGGCAATAGTCTTCAGCCCGAAACGAGCCGCAAATTGATCGATCGACCAATACTCGATGCCCGCCAATTGTATTTGGCCAACAGAAGCCGCTTTAGTCGACAACGGGAGCGTGAAGGTAGAGAGCAACGCGAGCACAAGTAGCGTGCCTCGCACTGATTTTAGCCAGTCCGCGCTCACACCAAAAATCCTCAGGACTTCGATTCGGACTCGGCCTCAGGCTTTGGTGGCGCGCTTTCCTCGGATTCGATCTCCGATGCTGCTGCTGAACCGCCCTTCTTCGCCGCCTCTGCTTCGGTGTGAAATTTCAGCTTACGCTTGTTGGCCGGCAATGCCGTTAACATCACGTTGATGTTACGTCCCACTAGTTTGGGTTCTGAATCGGCCGTGCCCATCGTCGATAATTCTTCGATCGCGCGCTTCATCACATTGAAACCAAGTTCAGTGCGGGCCATTTCCCGACCACGAAACTTCAGGCGCATCTTCACCTTACTACCATGAGAGAGGAAAATCTCTCCACGACGCAGTTTTGTGAAAAAGTCATTTTCTTCGATCCGCGGCGTAAATTCGATTTCCTTAATCTTACTCGCCGTGGACTTGGCGTTCGAAGTCTTCTTCGATTCCTCGTAAACGTATTTACCGAAATCCATGATCCGACAAACAGGCGGACGTGCAGTAGAAGCTACTTCGACCAACTCCAGTCCGACTTCAATCGCGAGACTGATTGCCTTCGCTGTCGGCAAGATTCCTAGCTGCTTACCTTCAGGCGAAATCACCCGAACCTCGGGAACCCTAATGCGGTGATTGCGACGAATGCCCGCAAAAGGATTATTGTTTTTGCGATAGTAGTTTCCGCGTTTGCCGCCGGAAGAAGGGAACGAATTGGCCATTAAATAAGGTTAATACTAGTAATCAGGAGAGGGATTTCTCATGGCTCGCTTTAGCAATGACAACACCAATCTCAGGTGATCTCAGAAAGCCCGTTATACTCACACGCTAAAACTTTCGCCACAGGAGCAGCTCGCCTTCGCATTCGGATTGGTAAACTTGAACCCACCCGCGATCAGCTTATTGGAATAGTCCAGTATCGTCCCTTTGAGATAGAGGGCCGTCTTACCATCCACTAAAACCGGCACATCCGCGGTCCGCACCAAAATATCTCCCCGCTTTGGAGCCGCCGTGAAACGCAGCTTGTAGCTCAGCCCATTGCAACCCCCACCCGTGATCGCGATCCGGAGGAAATCTCCCTTTTGCTCACGCGCGATCAGGCTCCGCACTTTCACGCCGGAAGCCTCTGTCAGTTGCACGAGCCTTTCATTACCTTCACGCACCCCTTCAGGGATCTCCGTCAGTGGAGTGGTTGGAGACTGTTCAGTCGCAGTGGTCATCAATTCGTTTACTATTGTCCGGATCGCGCACGAATCAAGCGTCGCGCGACTTTCACTGCGTTAGCAAAGCTTCGATTCGAGGCTTTGCCCTGTCCCGCGATACCAAACGCCGTGCCGTGATCCGGACTCGTCCGCACCTTTGGCAGGCCGAGCGTCACATTCACCGCGGTATCAAACTCCATCGTCTTCAGCGGCCCCAAGCCTTGATCGTGATAAAGCGCCACCACGACATCAAACTCGCCCCGCAAGTGCCGCGCAAAAATAGTGTCACCCGGTTCACATCCCGAAAGCCTCGGAAAATCAGCCCGCAATCGATCCAAAGTTGGATTGATAAAATTGCGTTCCTCGTCGCCGATCAAACCGCCCTCCCCGGCATGCGGATTAAGTCCACATACGCCGATGCGCGGCGATTCCACGCCATCGCATCGCGCCAATTCGTCCGCCGCCGCGATTGCCCGACGCAACATCGCGGGTCCCAGCAAATGCGGCACCTCAGCAAGCGGCACGTGCCAAGTCACCAAAGTCATCCGCATCCGTTCGCCGCAAAAGCACATCACCGGATCCCCGCCCCAACGATCCGCAAAAAATTCTGTCTGCCCCGGAAACGCATAACCGATTTTCGCCAGTTCCGCTTTACTCACCGGTCCTGTCACAACTCCAGAAAACTCTCCCTGCTTACATCCTTCCGCCGCGCGTTCCATTGCCGCCAACGCGACCAGAGCCCCCTCGCCATCAGGCGAGCCGGGCTTCGCTTCATACTCTTCCAACCCCACCGCAATCGTGGTCACGCCTGCCGGCAAGGTTCGCAACCAGCGAGGCGCACCGAGCACGATGACTTGTCCCTGCTCATCAGGATTCGCCTCCAGCCACGACTCGATAATCTCGGGGCCTACCCCTGCCGGATCACCGCAGGTAATCGCCAGCTTAGCTGTCACCGTTCGCTCCCGATTCAGGTTTGTGACGCGCGCGCACAAACCCACGCGTGCCCTCGGCGAAGAATCCCAGAAAATAACGCGCTTCCGCACTTAACTCTGCTGACGCCGCCAACCGCTCCGTCGCGATCACCCGTATATTCCCTGTCGCGAAAAACACGCCCTGATAAGCGCTCTTCAATTCTTTCAGCGCCTCGCGGCTAAAACCACGCCGACGCAGGCCCACGTTGTTGAGCGCAATCACATCATCCCGCTCCGCGACCATGATATAGGGAGGCACATCGCGTGTGATCGAAGCGTGACCAGCGACCATCACACTCTCGCCGATTCGGCAAAATTGATGCACCGCCGATCCGCCGCCCATAAAAGTATGCGCCCCCACACCCACATGACCCGCGAGCAATGCCGCGTTGGCCAAAACCACGTGATCGCCCACCACGCAATCATGCCCCACATGACTCGTCGCCATGAGGAAACACTTTTCACCCACAAGCGTGGATTGCCCTTCGTGGATTGATCGATTCACCGTCACGTGTTCGCGAATCACTGAGCCGCGACCGATCTTAACGCCTGTCTTCAGGTCGCGATCGAATTGCAGATATTGCGGGTCCCCACCGATCACGGAAAAAGGATGCACGACGACCCCATCACCCAAGACGCAATGTTTCGTGACGATAGCGTAAGGCATGATCTCGCAATCGACGCCTAATTCGGCCCCGGGCTCCACCACGGCAGTTGGATGTATCAACGTAGCCATAAATCAGCTGCGCGGCCGTTTCGCGCCACGCTCGGGAAACATATCGAGCTGCCCATTATTCAGCAGATCGTAATTCTTTAAGATCCGGATCACCTGCAACGTGTCACTCTTTCCGTAACTCCGGTTGACCTCCACCTTGTCGATCAAATCGAGTAGCATGGAGCGAAACGAAATGATGCCATCCACGCCCTTCTCCTTCAACACCTCCACACTTTGCGAACGAAACGGCTCCGCCGTCGGGAGGCCGGGCAAAACCAATATCTTCGTCAAATCCTCCCCCGCATCAGATGGAAATATCGTCTGTGCTTTCTTCAGCACCTTCTCTTCCAGAAATCGAAAAATCTCCGGACTGCTCTTTAACATCCCCGGCGAAAACACATCCGTGTGCCACGGCTTCACCGAGACCACCGCGCGATGGATAAATGGGAGCTCATTCGAAAACAAAAAGAAATCCGACTTTCGCGCCCCACCTTTCCACGAAGGATTGTAAACCAGCAGATCAATCTCCTCATCACTCGTCTTGCGTCGGGCCTGCACCTGATACTTCCGCATTTGACGCACAAGAAATCCGTTTTGCTCGAAATACTCGCGGACGATTCCTTCATCAATGGCGGCCATGGCGGATTTTGGATTTTTGAGTTCGGATTTTGGATTGGTTCGAAGGCGAACGGGAAAAAGAATTTATCAGTATACTACGACGAAATGCAATGCAGCTGAACGATCCTAAAATCCAAAATCCGCATTCCCCATTCCAAAATCAAACCGCTCCGACTTCGCGGAAGCAGGCCTCTGCCATCTTCGGCTCAACATCGCTCTTCGTGATCGTCGTGCCAATCGCAGTCATCACTACAAATCGTGGGAGCCCTGCCCGCACTTTTTTGTCTCGCGCGACCGCATTCATGAGATCGGCCAAAGCCATCGGCTCGCGCACACGAACCGGTAGTTGATGCGCCGTGATCACGGCTTCGATTCGTTGCACATCCGCTTCGGTCAAATGATCGAGTTTCTGCGAGAGCCGCGCGGCGGCTGCCAAACCGATCCCAATCGCCTCGCCGTGCAAGTAAACACCGTAGCCCGCTACCTGTTCGATCGCGTGCCCAAAAGTATGCCCCAGATTCAAGAGCGCGCGGCCGCCCTCTTTCGCGGTTTCACGTTCATCCTCCGCAACAATCTTCGCTTTGATCTCGCAGCAACGTCGCACCACTGCCGACAGCGAATCGCTCTGCACGTTGAGCGGGTTCTGTTCCAGCTCATCAAAGAGCGCCGCATCGTAGAGCATCCCGTATTTGATCACCTCCGCCATCCCCGCCGCGAATTCACGCTCGGGTAACGATTGTAAAAGCGATGTCGCAATAAAGACCTGCTTCGGTTGATGAAACGCACCGACGAGATTCTTACCCGCCGCCAAATTGATCCCCGTTTTGCCGCCCACCGAACTGTCCACCATCGCGAGCAACGTGGTCGGCACTTGATAAAAATCGATCCCCCGCAAGTAGGCCGCCGCGGCAAACCCGCCTAAATCGCCGATCACGCCGCCGCCTACTGCGATCAACACGCCACCGCGATCGATCTTTTGTGCCGCCAGAAAATCCAGCACCGTCCCAAACGCCGTGAGCGATTTAGTGCCTTCGCCCGCCTCCACGACCAATCGGGGGCAACCTGCGAAAGCTTCGGGAAGAAAGTCTGCCTGCTCTGCCGCAACATTCGCATCCGTAAGCACGACCACCTTGCGACCCGCCGAATGCAAATCGGCGACCATCGCGCGAATTTCCTGCACGAGAGTCGAGCCAAAGCTAATCGGGTAGCTCCGTTCGGCTAGTTGGACGGTGAGATTTTCGACCATAACTTGGTAAATCCTGCCAATCGCAAATCGTCAATTACTAGCTAGATGGCACTCTCCATAAAACTAACTGAGTATTAATCTCAATTACCCGTTGACTTGATACTGCGTCTCATCTTCAAACGGCGTTCTTCGATGAATTCCATCCAAAAGCTCCTCTCGACCATCCTCTGCCTCGGACTTTCCGTCGGCTCAATTTCTGCGCAAAACGCAGCCCCAACTGCAGATCAGTCCAAGACCGACGATTCTGCCCCCCTGATCCTCGATGCCATCTCCGTCATCGGCTCGAAGCAAAACCTCGAACGACTCCCCGGTTCGGGCTCATTCGTCGATGCAGCGGAAATCCGCGATTTCAGTTACGATGATCTGAATCAGGTTATCCGCCGCATCCCCGGCGTGTATATTCGTCAGGAAGACGGCTACGGACTCTTCCCCAATGTTTCGCTTCGCGGCGTCTCCACCACGCGCAACAGCAAGATCACCATCATGGAAGACGGCATCCTGATGGCCCCCGCCGCCTACTCTGCTCCCGCCGCTTACTATTCGCCCAATGTCGGTCGGATGAGCGGCCTCGAAATCCTCAAAGGTTCGAGTCAGATCAAATACGGCCCCGAAACCACGGGTGGAGTGATCAACTATCTCTCGACTCCCATCCCCACCGATACCCGCGGATTCCTCAGCGCGGCGTATGGCAGCAACAACGATATTCGCGTTCACGCTAATTACGGCGGCACCTCCAAAACAAATTGGGGAAGTTTTGGATACCTCGTCGAAAACGTTTATCGTGAGACCGACGGTTTCAAAACCATCAACGCGACCAGCGGCGGCGGTTATGCCGGCAGCGATAATACTGGTTTCTCACGCAACGAACCCATGGTGAAATTCCGATTCGATCTGGATGCGGGTAAACCTCAATCCATCGAGTTCAAATATGGGCGCTCCGATATCGATGCCGATGAAACTTACCTCGGCCTGACTGAAACCGATATCCGCAACGATCCTCACCAACGTTACGCCGCCACGCGCTACGACAATATCGCGACCGAGCAGGAACGACTCTCTCTGCGTTACGCCCTCCGCGCGACCGACGATCTCAAATTCACGCTCACCGCCTACCAAACGACATTCGCGCGCAATTGGTATAAGCTAAACGACGCGGGCACCCTCACCAGTGGTTTCAAAAACGCATCCGAATCGCTCGCCGGAGCCCATGGCGATGCTCAGATCGCCGTGCTGAAAGGCGATGCCGCTGGTTACCTCCGCGTCCGCGCCAACAATCGCAGCTACGAAGCCCAAGGCCTCGAAGCTCACGCCACTTGGGATATCGCGACCGACACCGTCTCCCATCGCATCGAAGCCGGACTCCGTTTCCATAAGGATTTCATCGATCGTTTCCAATGGCAGGATATCTACACGCAAGCCAACGATGGCAGCGCGACCCTTTCCATTCCCGGCACGCCCGGCACACAAAGTAATCGTCGCGCCGAAAGCGATGCCCTCGCCTTCTTCATTCAAGACACTATCACGATGGGCCGTCTCGCGATCACTCCGGGCATACGCATCGAGCGGATTGATTATACGGATATTCGCCGCAGCACGAATCCCGCGAGTTTGAGCACGATCACCGCTCTTTCAGAGAAGACACTCACGACCGTCGCGCCCGGCATCGGCTTCACTTGGCAAGCCGATCAGCAAACCACCTGGTTCGGCGGCATCCATCGCGGTATCTCTCCTCCCGGCCCCGGCAGTGCAAGCAACACCCTTGAAGAGGAAACCTCGCTCAGTTTTGAGGCCGGTATTCGCTTCAACAATCGGAGTGATTTCTCATCCGAACTCGTCGTATTCCGCACCGCTTTCGACAACCTGATCGTCGAAGCCAATGCGGGCGGGGGTGGTAGCGTTGGCGTCACCCAAAACATCGGACAAGTAGAATCCACCGGGGTCGAACTCGCGCTTACTTACGATCCCTCGATCAGCCGCAGTTGGGACTTCCGGAATCCGTGGAACTTCAGCGCGACCTATTCGCACGCCGTCCTCGGCAACGATGTGAATGCCTCCGGCAACGGTGGCGACGTCGCCGAATCGATCTTCTCCGGTGGGCGCAAAGGCAACGAGCTTCCCTACATCCCCACCTATCAGCTAGCGCTTGGCACCGGCATCGAAAAAGACGCCTGGGGCATTTTCGCCGACGCTTACTATCAACCGAGCACCTACGCCTCGGCCAACAACGACCATGCGCAAATCAACCCCGATGCGAGCTCGGCGGCCGGCCTACAACCCCGTGCCGATAGTCGTTACGGTTCCGTCGATGCCTTCTTCCTCCTCGATCTCTCAGTGCACTACCGTTTGAACGACCGCACCAAGATCAAGCTCGCCATCACCAATCTCCTCGACCGCGAATACATCAGCTCGCGTGTCCCGATTGGCCCACGCCCCGGTCCACCACGCACCGCCACTGCCGGTATCGAACTCAAGTTCTAAACCCAACCTTTCCGATCACACAGGTCGGAGTTCGCAAAATCAGAGAGCCCGGGAGCAATCGCTTCCGGGCTCTTTGCGTTTCGGCTACTTTCAATAATGACTTCCCTTCTCCTGAGGCTTCTCCAACTTTTGCGATTCCCCTTCTATCTATGAAATCCCGTAAATCCCACTTCCCTCGTATCAAGACCATCGCCTACGAAGGCACCGGCACCGAGAAGTCGCTCGCATTCCGGCACTACAACCCCGACGAGATCATCGATGGCAAAACGATGAGCGAACACATGCGCTTCTCGATCGCCTATTGGCATTCTTTCCGTGGCGCGGGTTCCGATCCCTTCGGACCTGGCACGATTACGCGCTCATGGGAAAAAGGAAAAGACGAGATCTCCATCGCGAAGAATCGCATGGATGCCGCGTTTGAATTCTTCCAAAAAATCCGCGCCCCATTCTGGTGTTTCCACGATCGCGATATCGCGCCGGAAGGCCGTTCGCTCGCGCAGTCCAACCGGAACCTCGAGAAGATCGTCGCCCACGCCAAAGCCCTCCAAAAAGAGACCGGCGTAAAACTCCTCTGGGGCACCGCCAATCTCTTTTCCAATCCGCGCTTCATGTGCGGTGCCGCGACTAATCCCGACGCGCATGTCTTCGCCTACGCGGCGGCTCAAGTGAAGAGCGCGATGGATGCGACGAAAGAACTCGGCGGCGAAAACTACGTTTTCTGGGGCGGTCGCGAAGGCTACGAAACTCTCCTCAACACCAATCTCAAACGCGAACAAGAGCACCTCGCCCGCTTCATGCACATGGCGGTCGCTTACGCGAAGCAGATTGGTTTCAAAGGACAGTTCCTCATCGAGCCCAAACCCAAAGAGCCGACCAAGCATCAATACGATTTCGATGTCGCCAGCGGCATCGCCTTCCTCCGCACCCACGGCCTCGAAAAGCACTTCAAGTTCAACATCGAGACCAACCACGCCACGCTCGCCGGGCACACCTTCTCCCACGAGATCGATGTCGCGGCGGCTCAGGGGATGCTCGGCTCGATCGACGCCAACTCCGGTGACCCACTCCTCGGTTGGGATACCGATCAATTCAATACCGACGTGAAGGAACTCAGCCTCGCGATGGTTTCGATTCTGCGCGCCGGTGGACTCGGCAAAGGTGGCTTCAATTTCGACGCCAAACTCCGACGCCCTTCCACCGATCTCGAAGACCTCTTCCACGGCCACATCGGCGGCATGGATGCCTATGCCCTCGCCTTCAAGATCGCGCGTCAGATCTTGGCCGACGGTAAATTCGAAGACTTCGTGGCTGATCGTTACAGCTCGTTCGATTCCGGCTTCGGTCAGGATATCGAGACCGGCAAAGCCAACTTCAAGAGCCTCGAGAAACTCGTGCTCACGAAACTCGGCGAACCCAAGCAACTCTCAGGCAAACAGGAGTATCTCGAAAACCTCCTTAACACCTACCTCCACGGCTAAGCGACCCTTTTCCTTATCTTAATCCTTCTCCTTCTAAGCCGCTCGAACGAGCGGCTTTTTTTGTGTCCATTCCACTCCGCCTGACGTCTTCTAGGTAAATTCCATGCGCTTGCTCCTTCTGATTGTTTCTCTCGCCTTTCTCACAGCCTGTTCCTCGACGGATATTCGCCGCGACCCCGCGACTGATCTGAACCAGTTCAAGCGGTTCTACGTAGAGACACGGATCAACGACAATCACGCCACCGACGCTGTCATTGCCGCCGAGCTGCGCAGTCTCGGATTCGAGGCCACGCATGGCCATCTCACCATGATACCGGACGATATCGATGTGCTCATCACTTATGATGCTCGCTGGACCTGGGATTTCCGTTCCTACCTGATCAATCTGGAGATTACCGCGCAGCACCCTCGCACCCTCAAACTCATCGCCACGGGCAATGCCCATCATCCCGGTATCACGAAAAAGGAACCGGCCAAAATGGTGAGAGCTATCTTGAAAAAGTTTTTCAAACAAACTTAGCCAACACCTCGCGCAGAGCCGCCTGAGCCACGGTCATTTCATCTGGCATGCCAATCGAGATGCGACACCAATCGTCATAAGGAGGAAATGCCCGCCCTACCTTGACGCCCGCTGCTTGCATCGCAGGGCGAAAATCAGCGATCGAAACCGAGCTCTGAAAAAACACGAAGTTCCCCTGCGGTTCTACATAGCGACATCCAAGTTCATCTAGCACGGCGATCAACCCATCTCGCCCTGCTTTGAGTTTACGCCGCATCGATTCGACGTAACCCAAATCGGCCAAACTCGCCTGCGCACCCACCATCGCGAGCATACTGGTGCCACCGGTGATAAACGAGCGCACGGGCGCGACCAAATCAGCCGGCACGACCGCATAACCGATCCGCTGCCCCGCCATTCCATAGATCTTTGAGAACGTGCGGGAGACCGTCACGTTGTGCCCCTCCGCCACCAGACCCACCATCGTGTTTGCCGCAAAATCATCCGAACACTCGAGGTAAGCCTCATCGATAAATACCGGCACTTGCTTGGATACCGTGATGGCAAATGCTCGAAGCTTTTCCGGATCAACAATCGTGCCCGTGGGATTGTTGGGATTACACACGTAGACACACTGCGTCGTAGGCGTAATCGCGGCCGCCATGGCCTCAAGATCGAGTTCCAAACGATCATTCAACGGCACCTCAATCACGGTTGAACCGCGGCGTTCCATCGCCCCAATCAGTTGACGGTAGCTTGGCCACGCCGTCACGACCTCGCCTCCTTCTCCACCCAAATGCGCGCCATAAGCTTCGAGCACTTCACCCGATCCTGCGCCGATCAGAATCTGTGCACGCGGCACGCCTTCCTTCTCCGCTAGAGTGGTCAACAAAGCCCGACTATCCGCGATCGGATAGCGGCAAACCTCGGCTGCCTGCGCCTGCATCGCCCGAATCGCCGCCGGCGACGGACCAAGTGGATTCTCATTCAAAGAAAGGCCCACAGGAACTGAAAGCATCGTGGCTGGTTTCGTGGTCGGCGCAGAAGCTCCCGCAAGTTTCGATGAACACGCCAGCGTCGCCAAAGCGGCTCCACTTGATTTCAGCCATTGTCGACGATTCAAAACGTTCGTAGATTGCATGAGATAAGTTCTGCCATCTCTTAAAAACCGGGTCGAGCGCAGAGCATTCTAATCCTAGCCGATGGCACTCTCTACTATGCACATCCAAGCAGCACTTCCCGAAGACATCGAAACGCTGACCTCCATCGCTTTCGCCGCGAAGCGACATTGGAGTTATCCGGAAACTTGGATTCAGGCTTGGGCTGACGAATTAACCTTCACCGAAAACGACCTGCACACGCAGCACGTTTTCAAAGCCATCTCCAACGATCGGGCCGTCGGAGTCTACGCTCTAAAAATCGAGGAGACTGAGGCGGAATTAGTGGCGCTCTGGATTCTCCCCGAATTCATGAAACGCGGTATCGGGCGCGCCCTGGTCAAACATGCAGAATCAACCGCCATATCAAATGGCGCCACCCGCTTAACCCTCCTCTCCGATCCACATGCAGAGGGATTCTATCTCAACATAGGTGCATCCGTTTACGGTCAGCAACCAGCCAGCATGGATGATCAACCTCGTTTCCTCCCGCTGATAGAAAAGCGGTTGAAAGGGGATCAATCATCCACGGGGTAATCCTCGATCGTGCGCTGCGATTGAAGCATCAGTGCTTCAACTTCGAGTTGCTTCGCCGATACAATATCGAACTTTGATCGCGCCAGATCAGCCCCTTTATCCAATTCATACAGCCCCGTCATCACGGAATCTTTTTGCCGAATCGTTTCGCGATAGGTCTTCGCCATGCGTTCCAATTCGCGACGAATTGCCTTGGGGTAAAGCTCGCGCGTCGCCTCGACATAAGCCTCCACGCTCGCACGTTCGCCACTCAGTAAGTGAACATGGCTATCGTAGATTTTGTCCGGGCTTTGTCCAAATGACTGCGCTGATAACCCGGGAATGTATCCGTCTGCGATCGGTCGAAACGCCTCAACGAGTTGAGGGATGGGCACCCCCTTGATCACCGGCAACCAATTCGAAGTTTCGGAGAATTTCGTATTGGATCGACGGCTGGTCAGATAGCGCAAGAAGTCGATTGCTCTCTCCGGATGCTTCGAGGTCTGGGATAAGGCCATCGGCACGCCACCAAAGGTATTGGATTCGGAAATCGGTCCGAGAGAGCCTTCCCCGTAGTGCTCGTTATCCGCATCAATTTCCGGAAACTGAAAGATGCCCACATCAAACTGGGCTTGTTGCAAAATCCCACTCGCATCCCAAGTGCCCGTCGCGAGCATGGCGGCCTGCCCTTGCAGAAACTGCAGCATCGCATCTTCGCGTTTCATTTGCACCCACCCCGGCGACATGTAGCGGCAAACCTCGCGGATCAATTCCAAGCTCTGGCGCACGACGGGAGTATCGTAGGACCACCGGTCCCGCAAATACGCCACATTGCCCTCAAACATCGTCAAATCGAGATCGTGATTATAATCCAACTCGATCGCCAGCTTCTGGGTAACCACCCGCGCGAGTGAAGCGGTCATCTGTCGGGTATTGAAGATCGATCCCGCCAGAGGTTGGATCCGTTTCGCTTGCTCGCGCGCGCCGATTTTCAGCGCCTCACACAGCGCGGTGAATTCCGCAAATGTCTCCGGCACGCGATCACTACCGATGAGCTCCTTCATCAAATCGCGATTATAGAACACTCGCACGGTCATCATCGCGTTGGGCACCGCGTAATATTCGAGTAGATTGGCGCTGTAATAGTGCACCGCCTCATTCGGCACGAGTTCACCCACAAAGGATTCACGCCAACTACTCTCCCGCAAATCCGGCTCCTCAGAATTGTAGTGGTTGGGTTCTTCGAGATAGCTCGTCAGTGGCACGAAATAGCGCGCAAACATCTCATCGCTCACGAGATAATTGGCGACCTCGATGAGATCGGGCGGATTGCCGCCTACCAGTTGCGTGCGCAGCCACTGCCGCCAAACGCGTCCGGGAATGTTCACCTGTTTCACGCGCACATTCGGGTGCAACGCTTCATAGTCCGCGATGATCGCATCAAAGGCTTCGCGCATCCCCGGTTCGAGTTGCCAGTGCGCGAGCCGGATCACTTCCACCTCAGAATTCGCCGCATCCTCACGATGATGTTTCCAAACCATCGAGCCCGAATAAGCAAAGGCCGCAATCAACAATGCCACGGCAAAATTACGTCCCCATAATTTTGGGTTCACGGCGTCACCTCCAACTCTTCCATGCGTAGTCTCGCGGTATTCACCCGTTGATCCGTCGGCACGGCCTCGGCGATAAACTCACGATAGTAGCCCACCGCTTTTTCGTGCAGTCCAAGCAGTCGGGAAATCTCGGCCAGCTGCAGGCTCACGCCGATGCGGATCAATTCGTCGGCAGAAATGAGCGCGCGCGCTGCTTCCAACCATGTCACCAGCCGCTGATCCACCACCCCATAATACATCGCGGCTGCGGCGAGCGTCCGATAATAACTGATCGCGACTTCTGGCAAAGCCGCCCGCGACGCCATCGGCGCCAATCCATCCGCTGACGCCAAGCGCTCCTCAACCGACAAATCAGGACGTTGATACAAAAGCACCAAGGCCAGATGAGAGGCGGCGATCTGCGCGACGGCACTTCCCTCATTCATGGCTAGGACGTCGCGATATCCGGATTCAATTTCTGTCACCGCCGATTCACGATGCAGATGCGCAATCCGCACCAACAGATAACGCGCGTATTGGGCCACATCGGTCGATTCATCCTGGCTAATTACCTCACGCAGCAAGCCCTCGGCTTCCTTGATCTTACCCTGTGTGATCGGCGGTTTATTTATCAGGCTGGCCGCGAGTCCCAACTTCGACGCCGCATCATTTCCCTGAAATTTATCTGCCGCATCGGCGTAGAGATAGCGTGACAACAACCTCCAACCTTCGTCGCTAGCTCCATTTTGAGCATAGACAGAGTGCACTGCCAATAGCAGCGCCAGAGCACTGAATCGCCATAGCCAGCGCGTGCCGGGAATTTTCATCGTATCAGTCATTCAAAGGATCAGAGAGGAACTCTGGTGGTGCTCATATCGTGGAATGTCAATTCGACCTCTAAAAATCCCTTCACCCACAATCACTTTCGCGCGGCTATTCTCTCAAATCAGTCTCCGGAAACGCTTATTTCTGGCCCCCACGCATAGACCACCCAAGCCTCCTAATCGTCATAGCATCAAGCTAGCTAAACCCCGTCCTACCTCAAAGAACCAATCCGATCATGGGAGCCTACGATTTCAATTTTAACCTGCCCTCCGGCGAAACCTTTTGCCCCAGTCCGGAGCGCGTCCGCGCTATCAGCAAGCTACTGCCTGCCGACAACTTTTCCACCGCACCTCGCATCACGGATCGCGCCGCGTGGGACCAGTGGCGTGAAGATTCGTTTGGCCAACGTATGCTCCGCGAAGCTCGTGAGGCAGTCAGGAATCCGTCTCCGACGATTACTGATCAAGTCTTCCTCGATTGTCTAAAAAACGAGAGCGTCACTGAGTATAACGCCATGAATAGGGCCACTCGCACGCAGTTCAACGTGCTGATCTTGGCGGAAGCAATTTTCGACGAAGGCGAGTTCCTTCCGCAAATCGAAGCCGACGCCCGTAGCCTGACCCAAGTCCGCACGTGGGTGCATCCGAACAACGATCTGGAGAAGAAAAATTTCGAAGGACACGCCCAGGACAACGATCTGCATTCGCTCCACCACAGCATGAGTTTTGTGCTCATCCATCATGTGCTCGGCGCACGGATCTCGGATGAGTTTCGGGAGCTTCTCTCCAGCGAGCTCAATCGGCGCATGTTCATTCCCACGCGTAATAGGATCGAAGCGGGTCGCGATATGGATTGGTGGCTCATCGTAAAACACAATTGGAACTCCGTCTGCCTGAGCTGCTACGCGCATGCCGCCGTCGCCATGCTTCCCGAGATTGAAGACCGCGCGTGGTGGGTAGCATTAACTGAATCACTCGCCTACAACTTCACCGATGGTTTCGACGACGACGGACTGTGCACCGAAGGAGTCGGTTATTGGAATTACGGCTTCACCCATTATGTGCTGATCGCCGAAATATTAAGAACCGCTACCCGCAACGCTCTCGATCTACTCGACACCCCGAAGGCTCGCCAAATCGCGCGGTTTGCCGATCGCGCCGAAATCCAGCCCGGCAAGTTCCCCGCTTTTTCCGATTGCGCCCTCACTGCTCAACCCGGCCTCTGGCTCCGCTCATGGCTCGACAATCGGCGCGATAGCCAGCCCGACTCGCTCGCTCAACCCGCTCCGGCTGATTTCGACGCTCTGGCTGATATCCAATCTGTGACCATCGATCCGATGCTACTCTGGATGTTCGGCACCCGCGACCCGCACCAGCCCATGGTTCGCCCTCCCGCCGTCGCCCTGCGCGATTTCTTTGCGCCATCTCATTTTCTGATCTGCCGCTCAGCTGCGACCACCAAACGTAAATTCGCAGCCACGTTTCTCGGCGGAAACAACGGGGTGAATCACAATCACAACGACCTCGGCACCTTCACTGTTCTGCTCGATGGCAAAGCCCTCATCTATGATCCGGGGCCGGAAGTTTACAGCATGCGGACCTTCAGTGTGGATCGCTACGACAGCCAATTGCTCAATTCCTACGGCCACCCCGTGCCTCGCATCGGAGGCAAACTGCAAGAGCCCGGTCCTACTCACCAAGCCCCCGCCCTACTCACGGAATTCACGGATGATGTAGATCGCATGGTCCTCGATCTGCGTGGGGCCTACGATTGCCCCACCCTGCGCAAACTCGAACGCGAGTTCATTTACGATCGACGCGAAGACGGCTCGCTCACGATCACCGATACCGTCGAATTCTCTGAACCCACGGCATACGAAAGCGCTCTCATTACTTCCGGCGAAATCACCGAGAGCGACCAAAGCCTCCGTTTCGCCGATGGAGAGACTGCGATCTCCATCGATTACACGGCCAACGATATCCCCTTGCAGGTCTCCCGCGATACGATCAACCAACCCCCACACCCGACCCGCATCGCCATCGCCACCGTTGAAAAAATTCCCAACCTCACGCTGCGTTTCGTAATCCGACCCAACTAAGGTAGGGCGAACCGTCCCCGGTGAGCCGCGCTCATCCCACCCTTTCAAAATTCACCCTTCACTCTTCAGTCTTCACCCTTAAACACCACCACCATGGGAGCCTACGATTTCAACTTTGATCTGCCAGCCGGCGAATCATTCGCACCTAATCCCGAGCGCGTTGCCGCTTACGCTAAATTATTGCCCAAGGACAATTTCGGTTTCGCTCCACCAGTGACAGACCGCGACGCATGGGATAAGTGGAAAGAGGATCCCTTTGGTCAGCATGTCCTCTCCGAGGCACGTAGACTGGCCAAGGAGCCCACACCCGAGCTGACCGATGCCGCTTTTAATCGGTGCCTCGATGATGACTCGGTTACCGAAATCAACGTCTTAATACCGGCCGTTCGTGAGCGGAATACGGTATTCCTCTTGGCCGAAGCCATCTTCGATCAAGGTGAATTTCTCAAGGTGATCGAATCCGATGCCCGTCAGCTCGGCCAGCTCGGCACCTGGATTCACCCCGGTAACGATCTCGATCGTAAAAACCTCCGAAGAGAAACCTTCGACAACGATCTTGGCTCCTGCCACCACGCGGTTAATTTTGCGCAGTTCCATCACATCCTCGGTCCGCGGCTCTCAGATGATTTCCGCAACTACCTGAGCTCCGAAGTCGATCGCCGCTTCTTCTCGCCCCTGCGCAATCGCATCGAAGCAGGCCGCGACATCGATTGGTGGCTCATCGTTAAGCACAATTGGAATCCAGTTTGTCTCAGCTGTTACGCTCACGCCGCGGCCGCGATGTTGCCTCGCCTTGAAGATCGCGCCTGGTGGTTCGCCTTCGCGGAAATGCACACCTACAACTTCACCGATGGCTTCGCTGATGACGGTCTCTGCACCGAAGGCGTCGCCTACTGGGGTTACGGCGTATCGCACTACTTCTCTCTCGCTGAAATCATCCGCCAAGGCACGGGCAACGCCGTCGACATGCTCGACACCCCCAAGGCGCGACGCATCGCACGTTTCCCGGATCGTTCGGAAATCCAACCCGGTCTCTGGCCCGCGTTCTGCGACTGCTTCCTTGATGCCAAACCCATGGAGTGGGCTCGCATGTGGCTTGATAATCGCATCGAGAGCAAACCCGACGAGCTCACCGAACCAGTGCCAGCAGACTCTGATCCGCTCGGGGAAATGCAGCTGCAAATGACCGATGGAATTTTCATGTGGATGTTCCGCACCCGTGCTCCCCGTCAACCACTCCGCCGTCGCACCAGCACGGAGCTACGTGACTTCTTCGCCCCGTCTCATTTTCTGATCAGTCGTTCCGCCCCGACCACCAAGCGTAAATTCGCCGCGACATTTCTCGGGGGAAACAACGGCGTGAATCATAATCACAACGACCTCGGCACCTTCACCGTCATCCTCGATGGCAAAGCCCTCATCTACGATCCGGGACTCGAAGTTTACAGTATGCGCACCTTCAGCAAACAGCGCTACGAAAGCCAACTCCTCAACTCCTATGGACATCCTGTGCCGCGCATCAGCGGCCAACTCCAACAAGAAGGCCCCACTCATCAAGCTCCTACTTTGCTCACGGAATTCACCGACGACACGGATCGCATGATCTTGGACTTACGCGGCGCCTACAATTGCCCCACCCTTCGCAAACTCGAACGCGAGTTCATCTACGATCGTCGAGGCGACGGATCGCTCAGGATCACCGACACCGCCGAGTTCAGTGAACCCACCGAATACGAAAGCGCGTTGATCACAGCAGGGAAAGTCGAGACCACCGATTCCGGACTGCGCTTCAGCGAAGGCGATACCGCCATCAGCATCAATTATGCTGAAAGCAGTGAAGCGCTAACCGTCAGCCAAGATACGATTAAGGAAGAGAGCATCCGTCAGGATAAGATCACACCACCTCAACCCACCCGTGTGGCTCTGACTACTTCGGCCAAAGTGACGGCGATCACCGTGCGTTTCGTGATTCGTCCCGACTAATCTCGTTTCAGGCTTTCTTTGCCGATCATGAAGAACCAAGTTCTGGCTCTTCATGATCACAGATCTGCTGCAACTCAAAGACCACGAGCCTCCCATGGGAGACTTGGCGGTAAATCCGTTTCTATCTGAACCGCACGCCTTGTGGACTCGCCCCCTGCCGAATGAGCCCGCGCATCCCGAGCAACGGATCATCCATTCACGCACCGTGCGTTTGCACACGCCGGCGAAACTGCGTCGGCTCGGTCTGCGCGCGACCAAGGGATTTCACAACTGCGGCAGTCGCACCGATCTTGATTGGGTGACCGCCTTTCGCGTGCTCGTTTATAACGATGGAGCATGGAGCGAAGCCGCCGCCCAACGAGATCTCTCACGCCCTGCCGACGGCAAGATAGATTGGTATGATCTGCCCGATCTCACCGCTCAGGGCGTGCTCGTCGAACTGCGTGGTTCCGGCTTCGATGGAGGCTGGGTTCCATGGGCCCTGGCCGAATCAGCCTGTGTGCTCGAAGGAGAGTTGCTGGGCGCTCTTGCCGAACGTTGCCAGCGCACCCTCCAAACCCAGCCCATCGATCTCAATCAGTTGCCCAGCGGCGTGACCGCGAAAATCGCCGATGGCACCGTCGAATACACCACCGATAAATACTCGGTGGGGTTCTATCTGAATCGCGCAGGTCTATCATTTTTCTCTCTGGCGGGAGAAGATCCTGAGCTCGTGAAGACCAACACCCTCTTCATCCAAGCTGGCTTCTTCATGCAAGGACCACAGCTCCATCTGATCGGCCAAGAGCCCGCCATCGATCCCTTCACCCGATTCGACGCGGTCGGCACCACTACCGTCAAAGGCAACACCATCTCCTACGATTTCGTCACCGCCGGGCAGCATTACACCCTCGCTTGGACGGTCTCTCCCGGAGGTCTAAAACTACAAGCTCAGCGGCAATCCGATCAGGCCGCCCATGCGTGGATCAGTTCCCCTTGGATGATGACGATGCGCAATAGCGTCTCCCCCACTCACGCGATCGGTCGCATTACGCAATCAGGCGAAGCCGGGCTGCTTGAGCTGCCCATGGCGGTTAACTTTCCCCGGTTCGGGACGCTGCAATTTTCCAGCGAAAGCCCCGACGTCGCGATCCGCTTCGATGCCTATCGGCAGCGCGATTACAACACGCTGGAAATCAAACTCGGCGAACATCCTCAAGACAACGGCACCTACCTCCTCCCCGCGGGCACCTTCCATGCCGACATTGAGATCAACCCGATCTCTCCGCCCAACCTCCTGCGCGACGACGCTCCCTCCGAAGCTCACGCCGCGATCAATCGCACCTACTACACCTCGCTGACCTATCGCCCCGAAATGGGCACCCTGAGCAACAACGGCGCCTCGATGCCCTGCGGCGTTTCGATGGATACGTGGTCTGCGTTTATATTCGGACTCGGACACCCTCTGCCGAATTTACCCGCCCACGATCTCTATCGCGCCACGCTCGAACGCTGGCTCGATGGCGGTCAAAGCTACACCGACGGTCGCATCATCCAGGACGGAAAAATCCACGACGCTCAGGACGAATACCTCATGACTGGCGCCGCCGGATTACTCGGCCTCGCCGATTATCTGAAACACGCTGGCACGGACGAGTGGCTCCAACGAAATCTACCTGCAATCCGCAACCGTATCGCCGCGATGAAAGCGCGCGATCTCGATGACGACGGGCTGGTCGAGAGCCCGTGGCGCACCGGCATCAGCGGCAGCGGCCAATGGGGCACCAATTGGTATGATGTGACTTCCTACGGTTGGAAGGACGCCCTTTCCAACGCGATCCTCCACCAAGCCCTTCAAGGACTGGGGAAAGCCTTTGCTCAATTCGGACTCGATGAAGAAAGCGCGGAGCTCACTACTTGGGCGGATCGACTGAAAGCGAATTATCTGCCGACATTCTTAAACGAACAGACGGGCTGGCTCGCGGGATGGCGATGCAAGGAGGACAAGCTCCACGATTACGCTTTCCTCGTGGTCAATGGCTGCGCGATCAACGCTGGTCTCGTGCCCGATGATCAGGCCCGCGACATCTGCTCGCGCCTCCTCGCTGAAGCGAAAAAAGTAGGCATGCCCGATGCCGTCTATGGTATTCCCGGGAACCTCTGGTGCATTCCCGACAAAGATCTGGCCGATATCATGCAGGGGTTCGCTTTTGGTTTTTATCAAAACGGTGGCCGCAATCATTCCCACGCGCGGCATTTCACGATGGCACTCTATCGCACCGGATTTGAAACCGAAGCCGATCACCTCCTCAGCCGCATGTGCGTAGGCTACGCCGAAGCCCGCACGTTCGGTGGCAACAAGAGCGGCATCGATTGGCGCTACTGGGACGACCGCCCTTGCGGTTACGAAGGGCTCCTCACCGATCAATTCGGCATGCTCGAAGTCATCCTAGATCGATACGGCAAGTAGGACTCCTGAATTTTAAATGTGGAAAGCTGGAAATCAGGAACGGAACCGAGAGGCAAGGTGGGGAACAGTCGTCCTAGGTATTTCCCTGATTTCCAGCTTTCCACATTAAAGACTTCCGTGCCTCACAGACTTGTCGCGCCATAGTCCCGTAAACGGGACGAAGACGGATGCCTCTCCGCTTCCACCCATATTGTGCATTGCGCGACGGACGTGAATCTACACGCTCCCGCGCTGATGAGTTCAACTACCCCTTTGGTTCCCTCGGACACACCCGTGCCGACGGCAGACCCACGCAACTCCGGCCATCCCAAAGGTCTGAGCACCCTATTCTTCACCGAACTATGGGAACGTTTCAGTTACTACGGCATGCGCGCGCTGCTCGTCTTGTTCATGACCACGGCTGCCAGCGACGGCGGACTCGGTTTCAGTATCGAACGATCCGCGCTGATCTACGGCTACTACACGATGGCCGTTTATATGCTCTCCGTCTTCGGTGGATTCATAGCAGATAAAGTCATCGGCGCCCGCCAATCCGTGCTCGTCGGCGGAGTGATTATCGCCTCAGGCCACTTCACGATGGCACTGGCATCTAACTTCACGTTTTACGCGGGCCTCGCTCTCGTCGCCATCGGCACTGGTCTGCTCAAGCCGAACATTAGCACGATGGTCGGAAGCCTCTACGAACCGAGCGACGAACGACGCGACGCCGGGTTTTCGATCTTCTACATGGGCATCAACATCGGTGCCTTTGCCGCACCGCTCCTCACTGGTTTCCTCGCTCAGCACGCGTGGTTTCAGGAATGGCTCACCAATCGCGGTTTGAATCCGCATCACAGCTGGCATTGGGCTTTCGCCCTCGCCGGTGTCGGCATGACGATCGGCATTATCATCTACCTGCGCAATATGCGTAGCCTCGGCGATCTCGGCGCCGCCCCTGATCTCACACCCGCCAAACGTGGCCTCAACCTTCTCAATTCATTTCTGTTTGTCAGCGCACTCGGTGGGCTCGTTTGGATCAGTAGCGTGTGGCCGATTCTTACTTGGATCTTAGCCGCCGCGATCCTGATCGCCGTCACGGTTTATGCGTTACGCGGTGGAGTGGATGGCAAACGCGTCGCCGCAATCTTCGTGCTCTTTGCCGCCAATATCGTATTCTTCGCCGTCTTCGAACAGACCGGATCATCAATCAATCTCTTCGCTCGCGACTTCACGCAAAACACCGTCTTCGGATTCGAGTTTCCCTCCGCATGGTATCAATCGGTCAACTCGCTCTTCATTATCATGCTCGCTCCGCTCTTCGCGTGGGGCTGGGTGAGAATGGGTAAGAAGCAACCCTCGAGCCCGATGAAGTTCGTCTTCGGTCTGGGGTTTGTCGGTTTGTCTTTTGCGTTAATGGTTCCTGCCGCTCGCCTCGCTGATCAAGGGCTCGTCAGTCCCATGTGGCTTGTCGGTCTGCTTTTTCTTCAAACGCTCGGCGAGCTCTGCTTGAGTCCCGTCGGATTGAGCACCGTTACCAAGCTCGCGCCGGCCAAACTGGTCGGCGTGATGATGGGTGGGTGGTTCATGGCCACCTCGGTCGGCAATTTCCTCTCCGGCTATCTCGCGCGCACATTTGGTTCTGGAGTGGAGGACGGACAGCTCGTCACCTTCTTCCAAGAACAAGCCATCTTCGTGTTCGGCGCGACCGCGGTTCTGCTCCTACTCGTGCCTCTCGTGAAGAAACTCATGTGCGGCATCCGCTAGAACTGACTCTGATTTAGCGATGCAAAGCTGGCTCATCCTACTCGTCGCTGCCGGATTTGAAATCGTTTGGGCGGTCGGTCTCAAATCCACGCATGGGTTCACGAAGCTGTGGCCTTCTGTTGGCGTAATCGCCGCCATGGCGATTAGCATGTGGCTGCTTGCAATCGCCGCGCGCGAGCTACCCATCGGCACCGCATACGCCGTGTGGACGGGGATCGGCGCCGTCGGCACTGCCATCGCTGGAATCCTCTACTTCAACGAAAGCGCCTCACTAGCTCGGCTAGCCTGTATCGTGCTGATCATCGCCGGAATCACCGGCCTGAAGTTTCTAACAAAGTGAAATGAAACTGTTTCACGTCAGTGAGTCGCCCGACATTGAGTGTTTCGAACCACGTCCGTCTCCTTCGAAATGGGAAAGCGTTACTACTCCCGTGGTCTGGGCTGTCGATGAAGCCCATCTCGTAAATTATCTCTTTCCGCGCGACTGCCCACGCGTGACATTTTATCCGCTGCCCAGCAGCACGCCTGCTGATATTCGGCGACTAATGGGAGCAACCGGATCGCGCCATGTGGTCTGCATCGAGGAAGGATGGCTGGATCGAGTTTCAACACAGCAACTCTGTGTCTACGAATTGCCCACCGAGACTTTCACCTGTGTCGATAGCGGAGCCGGCTATTTCGTTTCCCCTGAAACGATCAGACCCAAGTCTATGCAGGTGATCGATTCACTCATCGACAAAATTGGTGCATGTAGAGCCGAATTTCGAATCCTACCCTCACTCTGGAATCTGAGTGATGATGTAAGCGCATCCTCTCTCCAGTTTTCGTGCATCCGCATGCGCAACGCGCTTCCTCGAGACGCGAGCTATGTCGCGAAATCTAATCGCTAGCGATCAGATTGATGAGGTTCGCAACCTCTTATGATTTAAATGTGGAAAGCTGGAAAAATACCGAATCTGACCGCGAGCGAGCGCACGGAGACACCCTCCACCCATCTGACTCTCCGCTCCGTTCCAGCTTTCCTGATTTCCACATTAAATCCGTTCCTTGTCGCGTCATAGTCCCGCAACGGGACGACGGCGGATGCCGCACATCTCATCAAGGCATTGATATAATCCCAATAAATTACGCCTTCAGCTCAAGTTCCCAGCGATGCGTGAGCTCTTCGGTATCGGCGAGCGACGCATGACCATAACTCACGATCCAGTTACCGCCGTTCGCTTCGGGTTTCCATTCGGGCAAACCGTCACCCAACCATTTCACAACGACGGTAGCATCAGGCCAACGCAGGATTAATTGCGCACCTTCTACTGTGATCCCTGCATCACTATCGAGCAGGCAGAAGGAATCACTGAGTTCATCCCACTGCGCCGCATCAGGCGTGGGAATGATGCGCTTCATCGTCAGTTTGCCTTCTGGCGTGAGGGTCGAAGTCATCCGGGGAATTGGCGGCGTCTCCATGTGCTTCGTGAGACCGTTGCCACTATACGCATCGGATTTTCGAACCGCGGGATGTGCTCGCACCCAATCTCCGCTGCGGGCCGTCCATCGCCAAAAGCCCCAATCGCCCGCTGTGCGCCACAACGCAGCAGGAAAGGTCTGCCAGGACAGCCCCCACGAGAAATGATCCACGCCATCCATGATCGGATAGTGCGACATCGCGCCGATCCGAATCTGCGGTTTCACCACCGCGCGCGCCACCGAATCGCCGAAACAAGGAATCTCCATCCAAGGTTTCACGGGCTGCACCGGTGGGGCTATTTCCTCCCAACCCGCCCGGTGATACCAGTAACCAAACACTCCGGCGTAAGATCGAGTGACCAACGTGGCTTGGCCGGAATGCACTTCATCCGCACCAGCCGGTGTCGGGACGATATACTCGCGAAAGGGATACAGGCGCGGCGTCTCCTCAAATCCATAACTACGGATCGTCGGCACCCGCGAGCCCCAGCCATACGAATCACTCAACCCAATCAACTCATCGAATAGGCCTTTGAAATCAGCACGAACCTTCTCGGGCAAGCTCGGGCAATAAAGCAACACCGCCGACAATTCCGTGAGGCAGATCATCGTGTAGGAATCACTCATGTGCTCGCCCCAGCCCCAATGCTGATCTCGCCAATAGGCACACCATTCGTGAGTGGTTTTGCGCAACTGATCCGAAGCAGGTCGGTCGAGGATTTCGACGGCTAACCAACCTGCGACAAGATCACCTAAACACTTATTCGGATAGCGAGGATTACCCTCCTCGCTCGTCAATTCGTGTTCAAACCAGACGCACAGATCAGTCACGATTTCACGAATCGCCGACCGCGCTTCCTCACCGAGCCATGCGGATTCGTTTTGATAGAGAAGCTGCAGTGACAGTCCGATAAAGAACGCCGCATTCGTATCGGCCGTGCCCTTCTCCTCGTAATAGCTACTCATGCAGCCGTGGTGCGTGCCGCCATCGAGCACCTGCATGTGACGCAGTGATTTCAAAGTGACCAAGACTTGCTCCGGTGTGATCGCGCGGTGCTGCACCCTCATGCAAAGATAGGCCGATGAGATCGATCCGACGTGCACGTGCTTAAGATCGAGAACCTCTTTGATGTGCCCAGGACCCTCTTGTCGCAACAGTCCCAATTCCGGATTCCAAGTCAGTGGTAGATCAGCCATGGGCGGAAACCCCAGTGATCAAACCCAGACGTGTCAGCAACTTTACGAACTACTTTTTCGACTAACCTCTACTTACTCTCCGTCAAAGTCAGTTCCCATCGATGGGTGAGAGAATCTACTCCCACCAGAGCCGCACGATCATAACGCACTACCCAGTGGCCACCGCGTTCCAGCGGTTCCCATTTTGGCACGCTGTCGCCCAACCACCGAATCGTGACCACAGCATCCGGCCATCGCAGTTCGAGCTGTTTACCATTCGCCGCAATCACGGCATCCGAATCCAAAATCACAAACGAATCGCAAACCTCATCCCACTCCGCAGCAGCCGGAACCGGCAGCGTGCGCTCCATCGTCAGCACGCCATCCTGCGTCAGCGTCGATGTCATTCGCGGAATCGGCGGTGGAGTCACCTTCGTCGAAAGCGCATTGCCTAAATAAGCGCTCTCTTTGCCAAACGCCGGATGTCCGCGCTCGCAATCGCCCGCACGGGTCGCCCAACGCCAGAATCCCCAATCACCCGCCGGACGCCACAGAGCCGCCGGAAAAGTCTGCCACGACAATCCCCAGGTCTGATGATCCACCCCTTCCATAATCGGATAATGCGACATCGCGCCGATCCGAATCTGCGGTTTCACAATCGCGCGAGCCACCGCCTCATCCCGACACGGCACTTCGAGCCATGACGAGATGGTCTGTTCTTCCGGAGCCATGTCGTTCCATCCTGCGCGATAAAACCACGCACCATAGAGCCCGCCCAAATTGCTCACCACCGACAGGCTGCGCAGGTCCGCTTCATGCGGAACCGTTCGAATAAACTTCCGATACGGCAGCACTTCCGCTGATCCCTTAAACGCATAACTGCGAATGACCGGCACGCGCGGGCCGTCACCAAACGCATCGTTGAGCGCCATCAAATTTTCAAAGAGACCGCGTAAATCACTGCGAACCTCATCCGGCATTCCTGAGCAATAAAGCAGCACCGCCGACATCTCGTTAAGCAGCACCATCGAATAGACCGCACTCATGTGCTCGCCCCAACCCCAATGCTCCCGTCGCCAATACTCACACCACTCTCGCGAAGTTTTCAGCAGTTGATCCGAGGGTTCCTTTCCCAGCACTTCGGAAGCCAGCCAACTGCACGCCAAATCGCCCATGCACTTATTGGGGTAGCGTGGATCCGCCTCTTCAAGTTCGTGATTAAACCACACCGCCAAATCCGCCACGATTTCCCGAATCGCGGCACGCACCGCTTCGTCGAGTTTTTCGCCCTCGGCCAGATACAACATCATCAGAGCCATCCCGATAAAGAACGCCGCGTTCGTATCGACCGGCTCCGTCTCTTCCCAATACCAACGCATGCCGCCTTGGCACACTCCCGGTTCGGCTACTTGCATCGCGCGAAACGACCGCAGCGTGGCCAACGCCATCTCCGTATCGAGCTCACCGCGTTGCGCCAACAATCCCAAACGCGTCGCGCTATACACGCCATTGTGCACGCTCGCAAATTTCGAAACCGGCAACGTATGCCCCGGTGCTTCCTGCCGACACAATCCAAGCTCTTCGTTCCAAGACAATTTTGGGTCACTCATAAAATCGTTTTTAACGGTCACCCGAATCGAAAGTCCAACTCGGATGATGCCTGAGGATTAACTTTCCGGTGTGAGTTTGATTTCCAATTCGGTCCAGCCCTCATCGCTCACGGCGACTTCCGTGCGGACTTCCGTGGCGTAGCCCTCGAGCGAAACGACGAGGTAATAGTTCCCCGGATCCAACAATCGTCGCGCGCGACCAAATTGCTCATCACTGAAGCGCCGATCGATCGATTCGTTATCCACGCGAGGTAGCCACACTTGAGCCTTCAACGGATCGCCGGTCACTGCATCGGTTACCTTCACCGACAGTCCGGGGCCGTAAGCGTGCTCGATCAGACGCGTCGCGCCTTTGAGATTTTCAGCCACGATGCCCG